>HHCFR05603__coassemble_1032_pt1 | contig 16009 bp, 13 predicted proteins | sample HHCFR05603__metabat2_low_PE_030 | metagenome-assembled genome bin HHCFR05603 | reverse complement strand
GGAGCAGAGCAGCCCCTTCAACATGCAAGGAAAAATTCTGGATATTATTCCGTATCGCTCCTGCCAGAAGTTTTCTAAACAAATTTGCTTATGGTATTTGACTCAGAGTATTGGCATTCTTTTCATTATTCAGATAGTAGGGGCTATCTGATTTTTTGTTGCCATGGTGTTGCCAGCAACTCATCAACATTCCTGCCAGATCTGTATTCATGCGCCGATTTGGATGAACCGCATGAAAATGGTAGCCACCTGGGCTCTGGTAGCCGGACCCTGGGGGCTGAGGGTGGTGGTGCTGGTGCCGGAGATGAGGCCGGTGTTGAGGCTTCTTCAAATTATGTGTAAACCTCCTGAGTGGTGTAGAATAGAAGCATCACACAGGAGGTTATACATATATGATCCAATTTTCCAACTTGGACGGTCAGCGTAACGAGAGCAAATGCTAGATTTTGTAAAAGCAGCATTTTTCGCACCAACAAAAAATCCCATCTATATGGGCAGAAAATTCATCGTCATAGAAAATCTTCCAGCTGGCTGCCGACGTTGGTACCAGGTGGGGCACTTGCCAATTCCTATTTTTGGCCTCTGTTTTCCTTCTCTTTCCATTTCTTACTTTACTGTTCCTTCAGTTTTCTTTTTAAACGTAGGAAAACAGCGAAAATGTGGAGGAAATTTTCCTACGGAACAACGGAACATAGGAGTAAGAAACGATAAGGAGGGTCACATAATGGCACTGGAGCAATATCCAGACATTCTGACGGTAGAAGAGCTCTGCAGCGTTTTGAACATTGGAGCCAATTCGGCATATGAACTTCTGAACAAAGGGATCGTCCCTGCTTTTCGGATCGGACGCAGATGGAAGATACCCAAGGAATCTGTGATCAGCTACATCGGAAGCTGGAAGCATTAGCATCAGAAGGGCCTTCAGAGGAACCGGCCTCTGAAGGTCCCTCTTGCGTTATCGATAAGAGGAAACATAGTCCAGTCTATCAATGCCGTACCTTCGCAATATCTGTCTCACCTGATCCTTCATGGTGTAGAACTCCTGCTTTGTGCCCCGGTATCGGTGGCCATCCACATAGCTGACCGAGTTGATGACCGTGTGGATGTGCAGATGCTGCTTGTCCTCGTGAACAGCAGACACGGTTTGATATTCGGCGCCCAAGCAGGCGGTGATCTCCTGTGCGATGTGGGCGGCCTCGGTATGGGAACCCAGTTCAAGGGGTTGGAATGAAAAAATAAAGTGGCGGGCTTGCACTCCATCGGATTTTCCGAACTGTGCCGCGACCCGGTCCATATCCCCCACTGGATCAAGGGGATCGACGTGGCAGCAGTAGACATGGTGATGATGAGTTTTTTGAGGATCAACGATGTAAGAAATTAGATCCTGCCGACTATTTAGGTCGTGGTACTTCCCTCGGCCATTTGCGGTTTTTAGAGTTGCCATTTAGAAATCAGCTCCTTACTTTTACTATATATAGTTGTATAAATCAAAGTTTTTACTATATATCGTGATTTACAAAATAATGCTGTAGCGGATATTTCTTGAGGGGTATCGTGGTCGCAAGGGGAAGAACGATCACTCGTCCTTCCCCTTGGGGCCCCGTTTACCTTTAAGTATGTGTTCGTTCGCATGTAGGAAATTACTTTTAATTTTCCTTCGAGGGCATAAAAAATCCTCCGCCACGATTTGTGGGGAGGTTACAGCTTCCAGATGACATCTGCAGTGTCGTCTTTCAGCAGTATTTTGTCAATGAACTCGCGGGCGATGATCTTCTTTTCCTCGAAGCTGGCATGGTCGAAGTCGATGTACAGCTTCTGTCCGCTCTTGTGGGCGCTGGACTGCATTTTTTTCAGCAGCTGTTCCCGCTGGCGGTGGAGCTTTTCGATTTGAGCGTTGATGTAGGAGATGGAGACTGCGCCGCTCTCGGCAATCGCATTGACCAGCCGCTCAATGCGGGTATCAATCTGCTGGATCTCCTGTGCGGAAGCACTTTCTTCTGGATAAATCTCTTCATCCGGGCACTGAGCGAGGATCTCTTTCAGCTTGCCTGCCACTGCCTCTTCCAACTCACCTAGGTCAATACGGATGTGGGCAGTGCAGGCGGCCATGTTAGTCCGGCCGGAGCAAATCAAGTACCGTCTGTTGGTAGAGCTGTCACGGACCACTTTGATGGCGTAGCCGCAGTCCCCGCATTTGAGAAGGCCCGTGAGCCAGCTGTGCTTGCCGGAAGTGCTGGTTGCCAGCTGGCGGTTTCGGTCCAGCTTTTCCTGACATCGAAGCCAGAGGTCCGCAGGGATAAACCCCTGGTGGTTGGCCAGGGAAAAATGCTGCTGCTCCAAATCCCGATACTTGCCCTTGGACCGGTCACGCTTGCCGATTACATTGCACGCATGGGTCCCATCAAAAGCCTCCACCTCCTGCTTGGGTTGAAGGCCTTTGGAGAGATACCACCAGAAGACATCCTCACTGGCCCGAGTATAAAGAGGGCTATGTAGGATCCGGGAGAGCGTAACATTGTCCCAGGTCTTTCGTTTGGGGCCAGGAATGCCATCAGCATTTAACGAAAGGGCGATGCTGCGCAGAGATGTTTCCTCCTGGGCGTAGAGTTCAAAGATCCGACGAACGACAGGCGCGTTGCTGTTGGCGATCAGGGAAGAGACCTGGCGGCCGGAGCCATCAGAGATCTTGGTTAAATCAAATCCGTAGGGCGCGGGGCCTCCGGGCCAGGCCCCAAGGGCAAAGCGGTGCTGGTAGTTGTCCCGGACTCGTTCAGCGGTGGTCTCCCGTTCCAGCTGGGCGAACACCAGCACGATGTTCAGCATGGCCCGGCCCATGGGGGATGAGGTGTCGAAATTCTCAGTTACAGACATGAATTCGACATTGTGCTGTTCCAGCATAGTCCAGATCTGGCTGAAGTCCGCAATGGAGCGGGAAAAGCGATCCAGACGATAGACAATGACTCTGGAGACTTGCCCGGCCTCCACCGCTTCCATCAGCTGCTGGAAGGCCGGGCGGTTGGTGTTCTTGCCAGAGAACCCCTTATCGCGGAAGATGAGGGGTTCATCACCGGCATAGCGTTTGCAATACTCGATTTGCGTCTCGATGGAGATGCTATCCTGCTTTTCCACGGATTGGCGGGCGTAAATGGCGTCCATGATCGCGCCTCCTTAACCAGCCTGCCGCACGGCAATGTGTACGGAACGCACCGCGGTGCATGCGGGACGGGACAGGAGAAGGCGCAGGCACTTGCGGTGAAGTGTGGTATAAGATGTAGAATCTCGATGCTTGTCGTTAAAATGGTGTACGATTCGCATGGCAGTATCCTCCTTCAGGGCTATAGTATGCAACCGCGAAGCTCGAATATGACGAGCGGCGATTACATGGGTGTTGCCATGCCGTTTCTTTTTTACATTTCCACAGTTGCAGAGTCCCGTTGCGGTTTAGCAGGAGAACACTGGCGAGAACTGGAGGGGAGGACGAGGTAGGAGACATCGCGGTCGATGGGACACCAAGTGCCACATACGGGCGAAAAAAAGCGTAAATTTTCCTACCTGGCGCCTTTTCCTACACGGCCTTATGGTAGAGTTTTCGTGGGCTAAAAAGGCCGGGGGAAACCGGCTTCTCAGGGGACTCAAAACCTGGCAAAGCGGAAAGAGCCTCGACCTGCGGTTTTCTGTTGTCATGTGCCTGAACGTGTGGTAAACTGATACCGAGAAAGGAGTTGGTCTGCCGTGATGTATCCGTTTTTACAGTTGGATGACGGGACAGAGATCGTTCATTCAGATATGCTGCCCAATGGAGAAGTCAAGGTGTATATTGAGAAGGCAGACGCTGTGGATGGGTTCCATCACGCTGCCTGTTTCCTGCCGGGATACCGATGGGAGGATGTCAGCGGTTTCTCACCGGAGGAAGTTCAACGGTTCCAGGAGGTCCTAGAATCAACAGCGCACCTGATCATCGAGTTTTCTCAGTAGGGAGGCTTTGAGCATGCCTCAAGTTTTTAAAATCAGGCCGTACTGGGTATATTTGGGGGCAAATGAAAATGAGCCGCTGGAGCCGGTGCATGTTCATGTGGCGGAGGGCGCGCCGACTTCCAACGGGATGAAGATATGGATCACCCGGGCGGGGAAGTGCCTGCTCTGTAACAACACCTCCAGGATCCCGGAGAGGGTATTGCGGAATATTATGCGGATCATCGAAGCCCGGAGCGCCGAGGCGGTGGAGAAGTGGATCGGATTCTTCGGCGAGGCGACGTACTACTGCTGATGTCCGTTTGCCCTACACGCTGCCCCACAACGCGAGAAAACGATAAGCACATCGGATCGGAAGGTTCTCTTCCATCCGGTGTGCTTTTTCCTTTCTGCGGAACCTTTTCTAAGCGATCAATGTTTTCGATCCTATATCCCGTATTGCGCCGGGTTTCGACCTGTGATACACTAAATACACGGAAGAAATCAACGGTCCACCTATCCCGTCCAGAGACGTCGGGGACAGGTTTTTCAACCGCGGCGCGCAGGAGGTCTGAGACATGAGCGAAGATTTTAACTATATCCCATTTTCGGAGACATACGACCGAAGGAAGCTCAATTCCCTGTACCGAGAGATCCCGCTCAAGGACACGGAGTCCCGCCTTCTGCGGAAATATTTCAACGCGGCGTCAAATCTTTACGGGATCATCCCTCTGGGCAAGCTCTATGAGATCATCTCGTCTCAGAGCAGACATCCTGTGTCAGAGGACGTGTTTCGCGCCTTTTCGGAGATCGCCAAGCATGAGTGCGAGGACTACTGCATCCTCGGGGACGTTGACCTTTACACAGACGGCAGGCCGACGGATCTGATGGACTATGAGGTCATAGACGTCACGCTGATCTTCGATGACCCGGATGACTATCTCTCCCTCAAACAAATGCAGCATGGCAAGCCCTATTATGTTCCGAAGAGGGCGGAGTTCCTCTGCTATGCCGATCCGTTTTACTTTGAGCAGTCAAAGGAAGCTGCGGCACTGCGGGACTTTCTGGTGACTGGGATGAGCTTGGAGCCGGACAAAGCGGACTTCCTCATGGTCGACATCGGGTATGATGCGCGCTGTGGGGACCTCAATTTTCAAAAGGTTATGGAGTGGTTTGAGGAACTGGGCTTAGTATTTCAGAGAGACAGAGATGTGATGACCTTTGCCGGCGTCTATCAGGCGTTCCAAAACAATACGAGGATGCGGTGCAACCGCGGGCACACACCTGGCGAACTGTATGCGATGCAGCCGCCGGAGGACCGTGTGCCGAAGTCCATTTCTCTGGGGCCGAACATCCGTAGGGCCATCGCGGAGGGAAGCATGGATGCGGAAGCGATGCGGCGGCAGATCATGGCGATGGAACTGCCCAGCGAGGCGCTGCGGGCCAACCTTCTCAAAGAACTAACGGACGCCATGAAGCCGGGGCCGGTGAAACGGGTGAAGATCGGACGGAACGAGCCTTGCCCCTGCGGCAGCGGGAAGAAGTACAAGAAGTGCTGCGGGAGATGATATGCGGTGCAAAAGGCAAGTCGATTTTGACCAATATATCACCAGTTTTTCAGACCTGATCAAAATCCAAGAGCAAAATCCCTAAACTCCTTGTGCCCCAATGACTTGAACCCCTTGCCAGTGGGGACAGTCTGGACTGGAAGGACATCTCGGCAAGCGAAATCACCCAGCGGGTGACGGAGCGGGTAAAGAGCGGGTCCATCTGCCTGTTCCACAACGCCGCCCTCCACACCCCGGAGGCCCTCCCCGCCATCCTGGACTACATGGCGGAGAACGGCTACACTGTGGTGCCTATCTCTGAGATTCTGCTGGAGGGCGAGTACTACATGGATCACACCGGTATGCAGTGCCCGGCGGAAGCGTAGCCAAACCACAGCCCTCTATCCGCCGAAATGGCGGAGGCCACTTTTTCTATGGATGACACCAGCCCTCAAAAGCGGAGGCGCCCGGCTTACACCGGGCGCCTCCATTTTTAGGTCCGCGGCCACGGCGCGCCGCTGATCGGGGCGCGCCGTGGCCGCAAATTTTCAGCTATTCCAGAAACTGGCGAAAGGCTCAGAGGCCCATCTCCGCCTTGACCTCCTTGAAGCACTTCACGGCGAAGTCCAGGTCCTCCTTGGTGTGACCAGCGGAGATCTGGGTACGGATGCGGTCCTTGCCCTTGGGCACCACGGGGTAGCAGAAGGCCACCACGTACACGCCCTTTTCCAGCATCCGCTCGGCGAACTCGTGGGCGGTCCTGGGGTCGGGGAGCATGACGGGGACAATGGGGTGCTCCCCGGGCAGCAGGTCGAAGCCCAGCTTCTCCATCTCGGCGCGGAAGTACCGGGCGTTTTCGTGGACCTTGTCCCGCAGCTCCGTGGAGGCAGTGAGCAGCTCCAGAGTTTTCAGAGAGGCGGCGCAGATGGCCGGAGCCAGGGTGTTGGAGAAGAGGTAGGGCCGGCTGCGCTGGCGCAGCAGGTCCACGATCTCCTGCCGGGCGGCGGTGTAGCCGCCGGAGGCCCCGCCCAGGGCCTTGCCGAAGGTACCGGTGAGGATGTCCACCCGGCCCTGGACGCCGCAGAACTCCGGAGTGCCCCGGCCCTTGTCCCCCATGAAGCCCACGGCGTGGCTGTCGTCCACCATCACCAGGGCGTCAAACTCATCGGCCAGATCGCAGATCCCCTGGAGGTTGGCGATGTAGCCGTCCATGGAGAACACGCCGTCGGTGGCGATGAGCTTCACCTGGCAGCCGGAGGCCTTGGCGTCCTCCAGGCACCGGCGCAGGTCCGCCATGTCGTTGTTCTTGTAGCGGTAGCGCTTGGCCTTGCACAGCCGCACGCCGTCGATGATGGACGCGTGGTTCAGCTCGTCGGAGATCACCGCGTCCTCGGGCCCCAGCAGGGTCTCGAAGAGACCGCCGTTGGCGTCGAAGCAGGAGGAGTAGAGAATGGCGTCGTCCATGCCCAGAAACTCCGCCAGCTTCCCCTCCAGCTCCTTGTGGATGGCCTGGGTGCCGCAGATAAACCGCACGGAGCTCAGGCCGAAGCCCCACCGGTCATAGCTCTCCTTGGCCGCCTGGATGAGGGCCGGGTGGTCGCTGAGCCCCAGGTAGTTGTTGGCGCACATGTTCACCACCCGCTTGGCCTGGGTGGTGTCGATGCGGGAGAGCTGGGGTGTGGTGATCACCCGCTCCTCCCGCCAGGTCCCCGCCTCCCGGATGGACTCCAGCTCTCCGCGGTACTTCTCAATAGCCTGCTTCATATCCGTATTCCTCCTGCTTTATTTTTAGTGAAATTTGGATCATCAAAAAACTGAACTGCGGTGTGGCGTCAGACGACCACATCCTCCGCCTTTGCCCCGACGAGGGCGATCAGGTCCCCGGGCCTGACCTCCACCTGAAAGCCGATCTTCCCGGCGGAGACCAGGATGGTCTCCTGGTCCAGGGCACTGCGGTGGAACACCGTGGGGAAGGGCTTTTTCATCCCCACCGGGGAGCAGCCCCCGTGGACGTAGCCCGTCAGGGGCAGCAGCTCCTTACTGGGCAGCATGGCGACAGACTTCTCCCCCACCGCCCTGGCCGCCTTCTTCAGGTCCAGGGTGGCCGCCACGGGGATGTCGAAGACATAGTATCCCCCGGAGGCCCCCTTTGTTACCAGTGTCTTGAACACCCGGTCCGGGTCCAGCCCCAGGCTCCGGGCCACCGTCACCCCGTCGGGGGCCTCGCCGTCCCCGTGGGGGTAGGCGTGGGGGGTGTAGGGGACCTTCCTCTGGTCCAGTAAGCGCATGACGTTGGTTTTTTCCTCTTTCTGCTTTGCCATGGTATCACCTCGAACAAGTCATTCGATCACGGTGGCGCCCCAGATATAGACGCCCAGAGCCACTGCCGTAAGCAGGACCCAGTTCACCTTCTGCATGGCCAGGTAGAAGTCCGTGGGCTCCGGGTCCCGCACCGACAGGGCGTGCTGGAAGCGAAAGAAAAACCTGGGAAAAGCCACCATGGTGGCGGCGAGAAGGCTGAAAAACACCCCCAAAGCATAGGCTGTCCAGCTCCCGCGGCAGACGGTGTCCGGTCCCAGGGCAAAGCGGACCACGTCGCTGGCCTCCAACGCAAAGTTGTCCCAGGAGCTGGAATAGGAGGTGAAGTAGTGGACGAGCGGCCCGATCTCCCGGGAGCCGTCCTCCAGATAGAGCGCGCCGGAATCCCTGTCGCAGCCACCGGAGAAGATCGACGCTCCGTCCAAGAAGACCTCGATCCTGGGCACGTCGCCGCCGTGTTCCCGGGAGATGGTCCCCTCCGGCCAGGTCACCCGGCCGGTCTGGCGGAGGCGGCTGCCGACGGTGAACTCCACCACCGTATCCGCCCCGTCGGGCCAGACCCGGACGGCGATATCCTCACCATAGACGGCGCTGGTGTAGACAGCCGCGTTTCCTTCCTCAGCGGGGCGCAACAGGCTGTCGCCCCACTGCACCAGAGGCTGGCTCCGGTTGACCCCGGTGAGGACGGCAAAGAGCACCGTCATGGCCGCCAGCAGGCCCAGCAGGATCTTTTGCAGCAGGGTGCGCTTCTCGCTCATCGTCGGTTCCTCCTTCTCAGGGGTCACACGTTTCCTGTTTCAGCTGCGCCCGCAGCTCCGTCAAGCGGTCTCTCAAAACGGCGGCGTACTCGAATTCCAGCATCTTCGCCGCGCCGCCCCACGGAGCTCCGCTCCGCGGGGACCCCCTCGGCATTCCACCTGCGCGGGGCAAGTGAATTGCCCCTTGCGCCGAGGTTTTGCTCCGCAAAACGCTCGTGCGGCGCATCCGCGCCGGGGGAGGCGGCGAAGGTTACTTCAGCTGCGCCCGCAACTCCGTCAAGCGATCTCTCAAAACGGCGGCGTACTCGAATTCCAGTATCTTCGCCGCACCGCCCCACGGAGCTCCGCTCCGCGGGGACCCCCTCGGCATTTCACCTGCGCGGGGCAAGTGAATTGCCCCTTGCGCCGAGGTTTTGCTCCGCAAAACGCTCGTGCGGCGCATCCGCGCCGGGGGAGGCGGCGAAGGTTACTTCAGCTGCGCCCGCAGCTCTGTCAAGCGGTCTCTCAAAACGGCGGCGTACTCGAATTCCAGCATCTTCGCCGCCTCTTTCATCTGCTTCTCCACCCGGGCGATCTCCTCGGTGAGCTCGGCGGGAGTGAGCTTCCGCCCGGCCTTCTTCTGGGTCTCCTCGGCGGCCTGGGAGATCTCCAGGATCTCCCGGACGGACTTGATCACCGTCTTGGGCACGATGCCGTGGGCCTTGTTGTACGCGTCCTGGATCTTCCGGCGGCGCTCGGTCTCGTCCATGGCGGCCTTCATGCTCCGGGTGATGGTGTCGGCGTAGAGGATGACCATGCCCTCGGCGTTCCGGGCCGCCCGGCCGATGGTCTGGATCAGGCTGGTCTCGGACCGGAGGAAGCCCTCCTTGTCCGCGTCCAGGATGGCCACCAGGCTCACCTCCGGCATGTCCAGGCCCTCCCGCAGGAGGTTGATGCCCACCAGCACGTCGAACTCCCCCAGCCGCAGGTCCCGGATCAGCTGCATCCGCTCGATGGTCTCCACGTCGTGGTGCATGTACCGCACCCGGATGCCCGCCTTTTTCAGATATTCCGTCAGGTCCTCGGCCATCTTTTTGGTCAGAGTGGTCACCAGCACCCGCTCGTTCCGCGCCGCCCGGGCGTTGATCTCCCCAATGAGGTCGTCGATCTGGCCCTGGACGGGCCGGACCTCCACCCGGGGGTCCAGAAGGCCCGTGGGACGGATGACCTGCTCCACGATCTGGTCCGCCTGGCCCCGCTCGTACTCGGCGGGGGTGGCGGAGACGTAGACCGCCTGGTGGAACCGCTCCTGGAACTCGTCGAACTTCAAGGGCCGGTTGTCGAAGGCGCAGGGCAGGCGGAAGCCGTATTCGACCAGGCTCTCCTTCCGGGCCCGGTCCCCGTTGTACATGGCCCGGACCTGGGGCAGGGTCACGTGGCTCTCGTCCACGAAGAGGATGAAGTCGTCTGGGAAGTAGTCCATCAGCGTCATGGGCGGGGAGCCCACGGGCCGGTTGGAGATCACCCGGCTGTAGTTCTCGATGCCGGAGCAGTAGCCCAGCTCCCGCATCATCTCCATGTCGTAGGTGGTCCGCTGGCGGATGCGCTGGGCCTCCACCAGCTTGCCGTGCTCCACGAACCATGCCTCCCGCTCGTCCAGCTCCTTGCCGATCTCCACAATGGCCCGGTCCATCTTCTCCTTGGAGGTGACGTAGTGGCTGGCGGGCCAGACGGGGATGGCGGTGAGGCGGCGGGTGACGGCCCCGGTGACCGGGTCGATCTCGCTGAGGCGGTCGATCTCGTCGCCGAAGAACTCCACCCGGATGGCGCTGCTCTTCCAGTAGGCGGGCCACAGCTCCACCGTGTCCCCCCGGACCCGGAACATGTTCCGCTCAAAGGCGATGTCGTTGCGCTCGTAGCGGATCTCGATGAGCCGACGCAGCAGGTCGTCCCGCTCCATGGTGGCCCCGACGCTCAGGGAGATCATCATGTGCTGGAAGTCGTCGGGCTCCCCCAGGCCGTAGATGCAGCTGACGGAGGAGACCACGATCACGTCCCGCCGCTCCAGCAGGGAGGCGGTGGCCGCCAGCCGCAGCCGGTCGATCTCCTCGTTGACGGAGGCGTCCTTCTCGATGAAGGTGTCCGTGTGGGCGATGTAGGCCTCCGGCTGATAGTAGTCGTAGTAGGAGACGAAGTACTCCACCGCGTTGTTGGGGAAAAACTCCCGGAACTCCTCGCACAGCTGGGCCGCCAGGGTCTTGTTGTGTGCCAGCACCAGGGTGGGCCGCTGGACGGCCTCGATGACCTTGGCCATGGTGTAGGTCTTGCCCGAGCCGGTGACGCCCAGGAGGACCTGCTCCCGCAGACCGTCCTCGATGCCCCGGGCCAGCTTCTCGATGGCCTGGGGCTGGTCCCCGGAGGGCGTGTATTCCGATACGACCTTGAATTCAGGCATGACCATACCTCCCACATACGGGACCACGCTCCGGGCGCGGCCCCTCTCCGATACAGTATACCGCCAACTGCCCCCTGGGGTCAACACCTGATTGACAAAATCAAACGTTTTTGTATGCCACCGGCGGTCTCTTTCCCGCCAGATTGTTCTTTTTTTCAAAAACCGCCGCCAAAGCAAAATTTCCCGCCGGCCCGCTTGACAATATCGAATATCAATATTATACTGAAACCAGAAATAGCGATATTCGATATTCAGCCGGAGAGGAGGTGGGGCCGTGGCCCGGGAGAAATACCAGACCCTGACGGAGCAGATGTTCTACATCCTGCTGTGCCTGACCCGGGAGCAGTGCGGGGTGGACATCATGGAGCGGGTGCGGGAGATGACGGAGGGCCGGGTGGTCATCGGCCCCGGCACCCTCTACAGCCTGCTGGAGAGCTTCCAGCAGGAGGGCTTCATCCGGGAGACGAAGGTGGAGGGCCGCCGCCGCAGCTACCGCATCACCCCCCGGGGCCGGGAGCGGCTGGACCAGGAGCGGCGGCGGCTGGAGCGGCAGCTGGAGGACTATGGGCGGTACGGAGAGGAGGCGTGAGCCGTGAGAGAGAAAAAGTGGGTCCCGAACATCTATCAGCCGGACGACGAGGCGGCCATCGTCAAAAGGCTGGAGAAGCTGGCGGCAAAGGGCTGGCTTCTGGAGCGGGCGGGGGCCTGGGGGTGGTCCCTCCGCCGGGTGGAACCGGCCCAGGTCCGGTACGCCCTTACCTACTTCCCCGAGGCGTCGGTCTTCGACCCCGGCCCCACGGAGGACCAGGAGACCTACGCCGACTACTGCCGGGCGGCGGGCTGGGAGTTCGTCACCTCCTACGGCCCCGTGCAGTACTTCCGCTCCACTCGGCCGGACCCGGCGCCCATCGAGACCGACGAGGGGGCGAAGCTGGAGGCCATCCACCGGACCAAGACGAAAAACACCCTGCTGGCCTCCGGCCTGGTGCTGGTGGTCCTAGCCATCTTCTGGTCGGGACAGCTGCGGGTCCTGCGGCAGACCCCCTTGTCCGTTCTCAGTGACAACGTGCGTCTGGCGATCCTGGCGGTGTTCCTGATCCTGAGCCTGTGTGCCGTGATCGCGCCGGTGGACTACCTGATCTGGTATATCCGCTCCAAGCGGTCCGTGGAGAACGGCGGGGCCTGCCTGCCCAGCCGCACCTGGCTCCGGTCCGCCGCGAACATCCTTCTGCTGTCCTGCCCGGCGGCACTGCTGGGTGTGGTACTGGCCGCCGCCGGCAGTGTCCGCCGGATCGCGCTGTTCCTGGTCCTGCTTGTCCTGCAGTTCCTGCCCTATGCCGCGCTATGGACCATGTTCCTCCTGCTTAGGCGCCGGGGCCGGGACAGGGACGCAGTCAGGAAGGGCTACATCATCGCGGCGGTGATCGCCGGGATCGGAAGTATAGCGCTGCAGAACACCATTCAAGACAGCGAAGCCTTCAGCGGTCTCCTGACTGCCCCCGCCCGGCAGCCGGAGCAAATCTACGTGGACAGCGACGGGGACAGCCACGATCTCTACGCCGACGACCTGCCGGTGACCCTGGAGGACCTGGGGATCCAGGTAACGGCGTCGGACCACTGCTCCTATGAGCGGAACCACAGCGCCTCGCCCCTGGTCTCCTACACCACTTATGAGCAGCGGGCGGCAAGCGAGGAGAGCGACCTACCCTGGCTCCTCTACGGCGTGGCGGACTTCGCCTGGGAGGGCCTGGCGAAGGAACAGATGGAGCGCATGGTGTACGGCGGCCCCGTGGTGATGGGCGGGCAGATCTTTATTCTGCGGGAGAGCAACGCCGTGGAGGACCCCCGCTGGGGGGCGGACCAAGCATATTTCTCCTCCAGCAGCAATGATGGCGGGGAATGGCTCCTCCGGTACGGAGACCGGCTGGTCGGCATCCGCCAGGTGGGCTGGGAGCTCACCGACGAGCGGGTGGAGATCCTCCGGGAGGCCCTCTCAGGGCAGTGAGAGGTGATTTCATGGGCTCCATAAGGAGGTTTCAGGGGCTCCGCCCCCGTACCCCGGGGTACTTTTCCCTCGCCGGAAAAGTACCCAAAAGGGCGCATAAGGGAGGGACCCTTTCGATGGGGTCCCTCCCTTATGTATCCCTCCCCCACGACGACACAAAGGGGGCAATGCCCCCTTTGGAATCCCCCCAGCCAGTCCTACGGACTGTCCGGGGACCCCTATGGATTTCACTTGCGCGGGCGAAGTGAATTCGCCCTTGCGCCAAGGTTTTTGCCTTTGGCGAAAACACTTGTACGCCGGACTCCCGGCGAGAGCCCTAACGAAACATGTCTCCCTTTAACAGGGCGTCAGCCGAAGCATCGTTGATAGCCCCGCCACAGATTAGATAAAAAACGAAATTCAGTGGCAGAGTAGTTTCCCCATAGAAAGAGACCAATTAGGAAAAGGAATCCAAAACCTTGGTTTTGGCGGTTTTTCGGTTCACTTTTGGGCGTCCAAAAGTGAACCCCGGGGTGTGGGGGCGGGTAGCCCCCACAAGACCTGAACCGCGGGGTTCGGGGGTGCGCAGCCCCCACAAGAGCAGTGATTCGACGGAAAAAAGGGACCGGACTTTCGTCCGGTCCCTCTGTGCGTATAGGGGAAATTACTTCTCGTAGAGATCCTTCAGCTTGGTCAGGTGCTCGTAGCGCTCCTTGGCGGCCTCCTCGTTGCGGGCGAAGAGGACCTCGGCGCGCTCGGGGAACTCCCGGGTCAGGCGGGCGTAGCGGGCCTCGTTCATCAGGAACTCCTGATAGCCGCCGGCAGGGGCCTTGCTGTCCAGGGTGAAGGGGTTCTTGCCCTCAGCGGCCAGGGCCGGGTTGAACCGGAACATGTTCCAGTAGCCGCAGTCCACAGCGCGCTTCATCTCCTTCTGGCAGTTCATCATGCCGCCCTTGATGGAGTGCATCTCACAGGGGGCGTAGCCGATGATGAGGGAGGGGCCGTGATAGGCCTCGGCCTCGGTGATGGCCTTGATGGTCTGGGCGGTGTTGGCGCCCATGGCCACCTGGGCCACGTAGACGTAGCCGTACTGCATGGCGATCTCGCTGAGGCTCTTCTTCTTCATCTCCTTACCGGCCGCGGCGAACTGGGCCACCTGGCCGATGTTGGAGGCCTTGGAGGCCTGACCGCCGGTGTTGGAGTACACCTCGGTGTCAAAGACGAAGACGTTGACATCCTCGCCGGAGGCCAGGACGTGGTCCAGACCGCCGTAGCCGATGTCGTAGGCCCAGCCGTCGCCGCCGAAGATCCACACGGACTTCTTGTTGAGGTAGTCCTTCTTGTCCAGGATCTCCTTGGCCAGCTTGCAGGCGTCGCACTGGCAGAGGGTCTCGCCCTCGGCCTTCAGCTTCTCGCCGAAGGCGCGGATCTCGGCGTTGTCAGAGGCGCACAGCTCCTCCACGGTGCAGAGGCTGTTCTCCAGGGCGGCCACATAGGCCTTGGTAGCGGCCTGGTTGGCCTCGCCCTCGGTGTAGGTGTCCAGCCACTTCTGGGCGGCGTCCTTCAGCTCGGGACGGGCCCACTCCACCTTCAGCAGCTCCTCGGTCTTGGCCTTCAGGCTGTCGCGGATGGTCTTCTGGCCCAGATACAGGCCCAGGCCGTGCTCGGCGTTGTCCTCGAACAGGCTGTTGCACCAGGCGGGACCCTTGCCCTCAGCGTTGGTGCAGTAGGGGGAGGTAGCGGCGGGGCCGCCCCAGATGGAGGAGCAGCCGGTGGCGTTGGAGATGTACATCCGGTCGCCGAACAGCTGGGTCACCAGACGGGCGTAGCTGGTCTCGGCGCAGCCGGCGCAGGAGCCGGAGAACTGCAGGTAGGGCTGCTTGAACTGGCTGCCCTTGACGGTGTTGTCCTGCATGTCGGCCTTGGGAGCGGTCTTCACCAGGTAATCCCAGACCTGGGCCTGCTGGGCCTCGGCCTCCTGGGGCACCATCTTGATGGCCTTGTCCTTGGCCAGGCAGGCCTCCACGCACACGCCGCAGCCCATGCAGTCCAGGGGGCTGACGCCGATGGCGAAGTTGTACACGCCCTTGCCCTTGCCGGCCTTGATGGGGGCGGTCTTCAGGCCCTCGGGGGCGTTGGCGACCTCCTCGTCGGTCAGAGCGTAGGAGCGGATGGTGGCGTGGGGGCAGACATAGGAGCAGGTGTTGCACTGGATGCACTTGGCGGGGTCCCAGGTGGGGACGGACACGGCCACACCGCGCTTCTCGTAGGCGCTGGCGCCCTGCTCGAACTGGCCGTCCACGTGGGGCACGAACACGGACACAGGCAGGCTGTCGCCGTCCATCTTGCCCACAGGCTCCAGGATGTCCTTGACCATCTTGACCAGCTCGCCCTTGCCCTCCAGAGCGTGATCGGGCTTCTCGTCCACGACGTTGGCCCACTCGGCGGGCACGTCGATCTTCACGAAGGCAGTGGCGCCGGCGTCGATGGCCTTGTGGTTCATCTCCACCACGTCCATGCCCTTCTTGGAGTAGCTCTTGGTGGCGGCGTCCTTCATGTACTGGATGGCCTGCTCCTGGGGCATGACCTTGGCCAGGGTGAAGAAGGCGGACTGGAGAATGGTGTTGGTCCGCTTGCCCATGCCGATGGAGGCGGCCAGGTCGATGGCGTTGATGGTGTAGAGCTGGATGTTGTTCTGAGCGATGTAGCGCTTGGCCTCAGCGTTCAGGTGGTGATTCAGCTCCTCGAAATCCCACTGGCAGTTGATCATGAACACGCCGCCGGGCTTCACGTCGTTGACCATCTTGAAACCCTTGGTGACGTAGCTGGGGTTGTGGCAGGCCACGAAGTCGGCCTTGTTGATGTAGTAGGGGGACCGGATGGGCTTGTCGCCGAAGCGCAGGTGGCTGATGGTCACGCCGCCGGTCTTCTTGGAGTCGTACTGGAAGTACGCCTGGATGTACTTGTCGGTGTGGTCGCCGATGATCTTGATGGAGTTCTTGTTGGCGCCCACGGT
>HHCFR05603__coassemble_994_pt1 | contig 16733 bp, 11 predicted proteins | sample HHCFR05603__metabat2_low_PE_030 | metagenome-assembled genome bin HHCFR05603 | reverse complement strand
GTGGAGGGATTTTTAAGGGGGGAGGGGGAGTCGGAACACCCTCCCCCCTTAAACGTGTTTTTGGTTACTTTTTGCACGAGCAAAAAGTGACCCGGGTCCGGGCCGGGGAGGCCCGGGAGCCATCGAATCGCATGGCACCTACTCGGGAGAAAAAGATGTTTCTCTCCCACCCGCCCGGCGACGGGCGAATCTAAGCCCATCGGTGCTTTGCGCTGGCACAAAAACGGGGAGTGGGGCCGGAGGCCCCGAAAAACAAAAGGAGGTCCTTTTTTATGAAAGACGGTTTCATCTGTGTGGCCGCCGGCACGCCCAAGATCCGGGTGGCGGACTGCCGGTACAACGCCGAGCAGATCTTCACCCTGATGCGGGAGGCCGACAAGCAGGGGGTGAAGATCCTGGCCCTGCCGGAGCTGTGCCTCACAGGCTACACCTGCGCCGACCTGTTTTTGCAGGACACTCTGCTCCGTGGCGCGGAGGAGGGCCTCCAGACCATTCTGGACGCCACCAAGCACCTGGAGGTCCTGACGGCCCTGGGGATGCCGGTGCGGTGCCAATGGGACAACAAGTTGTATAACTGCGCTGTTGTTATACAAAAAGGAGAGATTTTGGGCCTCGTTCCCAAGAGCTACATCCCCAACTACGGGGAGTTCTACGAGGCCCGGTGGTTCGCCTCCGGGGCGGGAGTGGACTTCAGCTTCGAGCTCTGCGGCCAGGCCGTGTCCCTGAGCACCCGGGGCCTCTTCGCCTGCCCGGAGATGCCGGACCTGGTGGTGGGGGTGGAGATCTGCGAGGACCTGTGGGCCCCGGAGCCCCCCTCCACGGCCCTGGCCCGGGCGGGGGCCACGGTCATCTTGAACCTGTCCGCCTCCAACGAGCTGGTGGGCAAGGCCGCCTACCGCCGGCAGCTGGTGGTGGGCCAGTCCGGCCGGCTGTGCTGCGGCTACGTCTACGCCGACGCCGGGGAGGGGGAGTCCACCACCGACGTGGTCTTTACCGGCCACGACATGATCGCGGAAAACGGGGCCCTTCTGGCCCAGCAGCGCTTCGCCACGGGGCTGACCATCGCGGAGATCGACGTGGAGCGGCTGGTCTATGAGCGCCGAAGGATGAACACCTTCACCTACGCGCCCCCCGTCCCGGAGTGGTGGCGGGCCGACTTCCACCTGACCCCCTCCGCCACCCAGATCCACCGCTACCTGTCCCCCACCCCCTTCATCCCGGAGAACGCCGCCGACCGGGCGGACCGGTGCCAGGAGATCCTGACCATCGCCGCCCTGGGGCTGAAGAAGCGGCTGGAGCACACCGGGGCACGGACGGCGGTGGTGGGCCTCTCCGGGGGCCTGGACTCCACCCTGGCCCTGCTGATCACCGCCCTGGCCATGGGGATGCTGGGCCGCCCCGCCAGCGACATCATCGCCATCACCATGCCCTGCTTCGGCACCACGGACCGGACCCGGAACAACGCCGTTCTCCTGGCGGAGCGGATGGGGGCCACCCTGCGGACCATCCCCATCGGGGAGTCGGTGAAGAGCCACTTCCGGGACATCGGCCAGTCCATGGAGGACCAGGACGTGACGTACGAGAACGCCCAGGCCCGGGAGCGGACCCAGGTGCTCATGGACGTGGCCAACCAGACCGGGGGCCTGGTCATCGGCACCGGGGACCTCAGCGAGCTGGCCCTGGGCTGGTGCACCTACAACGGGGACCACATGAGCATGTACGCCGTCAACGCCTCCATTCCCAAGACCCTGGTCCGCCACCTGGTGGACTACGTGGCCCGGGACAACCTGAAGAAGGACGAGGACCTGACCCACGTGCTGGAGGACATCCTGGACACCCCTGTGTCCCCGGAGCTCCTGCCCGCCGTCCAGGGGGAGATCCGCCAGCGGACCGAGGATCTGGTGGGGCCCTACGAGCTCCACGACTTCTTCCTGTACTACATCCTCCGCTGGGGCTTCCCGCCCCGGAAGGTGCTGCGCCTGGCGGAGGCCGCCTTCGCCCGCCGCTATGACCGGGAGACCATCCTCAAGTGGCTGCGGAGCTTCTACCGCCGGTTCTTCGCCCAGCAGTTCAAGCGCTCCTGCCTCCCCGACGGGCCCAAGGTGGGCTCCGTGGCCCTCAGCCCCCGCGGCGACTGGCGTATGCCGTCGGACGCCGTGGCCCGGCTGTGGCTGGATGAATTGGAGGAGCTGTAAGGCCACAATTTTCAGCAAGCCAGTCGCGGGGCCCCCGCGCAGACCCAGCGCCGCGCCCGCAGGGCGCAAGCGGTCTGGGTGGGGAGAGGAGGCACAAGGGAGCGGACGAAGTTCTCGCCGCCAGGCGGGAACGGAGGTCAGCGGACTTTGGGCCGACGAGGCGGCGTGTACGTTGGAAAAACACTTTGCGCGGAGCGAGCGTCGAATCGTCCGCCATGGGCGGACGACCGAGGCGCAAGCGCAGCGAAACCCCTTTGGCGGAAAAGGCGTCAGCCTTTTTCGACAGACTGAAGGGTGTGGGACCAACAGGTCCCACACCCTTCTTCTTTTTTTACCTTTTTCGCCTGGCAGTCCGCCTGTCAGATCTCCTCCTGGGGGACCAGCTTCCCTCCGGCGGCCTGGGCCAGACGGCGGTTGCAGTCGTTGAGGGGGCCGAAGCTCTCCAGGCAGCACACCGCCCGGGGGCAGGCCTCCAGGGCCGCCAGGGCCCGGCGAAAGGTCTCCTCTCCAACGGGCTGGAAGGCCCCCTGGGACACCACCTCCGCGGCCAGGGCGGCGGCCACCGGGTAGTCCAGGTCGTTCTCCTGGAGGATTCCGGCGGCGAAGGGGACCCCCCGCCGCTGGAGCCGCCGGTAGACCGGGATGCCGCTGCCCCCGCCGCCGATGACGAAGACCTGGGGCCGTCCCGCCGGCCGCTCCAGCTCCAGGGAGCCGTAGAGGGGATCGAAGCTGCCCCGGGTCACCCCGTAGAGCCGGTGGATGTAGTCCCCGGCAAAGATCTCCTCCGGGGGGCCCCAGCGGTCGATGCCACGCTCCGGGGAGACGCAGACCACGGTATCGGAGATCTTCTGGGCCAAATCCAGCTCGTGGAGGGAGACCACCGCCGCCATCCCCTTGTCCCGGACCAGGTCCTTCAGGATGGCCAGCAGCTCCAGCTTGTAGCGGATGTCCAGGAAGGAGGTGGGCTCGTCCAGGACCATCACCTCCGGCTCCTGGCAGATGGCCCGGGCCAGGAGGATCCGCTGGCGCTGGCCGTCGCTGAGCTGGCCGAAGTCCGTGTCCCACAGCCCCAGGGCGTCCACCCGCTCCATGGCGGAGCGGACGGCGGCCCAGTCCCCCTGGGACAGCAGCCCCAGGGAGCCGGTGTAGGGGTAGCGGCCGGTGGCCACCACGTCGGCGCAGGTCATCAGCTCCGGGTGGACCCGGTCGGTCATCACTACGGAGATGGACCGGGCCAGCTTCCGCTCCGCCATGGAGCGGGTGGCCCGGCCGTCTATGTACACCGTCCCCGCCAGGGGCTCCAGCTGCCGGATAATGCTCTTGAGAATGGTGGATTTCCCCGCTCCGTTGGGGCCGATGAGGGTCATGATCTCCCCCCGGCGGACCTGGAGGGCGATGTGCTCGATGAGGGCCTTCCCCCGGTATCCCACCGCCAGGTCCTGGGTCCGCAGAATGGCGTCAGACATGGGCACCCCTCCTTCGCCGGACCATGACGATGATGACCACCGGGGCGCCGAAGATGGCCGTCACGGAGCTGATGGAGAGCTCCGTGGGGGCGAAGGCCGTCCGGGCGATCATGTCGCAGAACAGGCAGAACACCGCGCCCCCCAAGAAGCAGGCCGGTGTAATGAGCAGGGGCCGGGCCGTGCCGAACAGGCCCTTGATCAGCTGGGGCACGGCGATGCCCACGAAGGAGATGGGCCCGGCGAAGGCCGCCACGCAGGCGGACAGCACGCTGGAGAGGAGCACCAGGGCCGAGCGCAGGGCCCGGATGTTCACCCCCATGCTCTGGGCGTAGACCTCCCCCATCTGGTAGGCCCCGATGGGCTTGGACAGAAGGAAGCACCCGGCCAGGGCCAGCAGCGTCACCGGCGCCGCCACCCGCAGGTTCTCCCAGGAGATGCCGGAGAAGCTGCCCATGGACCAGTTGTGGAGGTTGACGATGTTGGAGTCGTCGGCGAAGGCCACCAGAAAGTCGGTGATGGCCGAGCAGATGTACCCGATCATCACCCCGGCCACCACCAGCAGGGACATCTGCCGCACCCGCCGGGAGATCAGCAGCACGAAGGCCATGGACAGCATGGCCCCCACGAAGGCGGCGGCGATCATGCCCCAGGAGCTCATGACCCGGCCCCGGCTCAAAAGGCCGATCATCACCAGGGACACCGCCACCTTCGACCCGGAGGAAATTCCCAGGACGAAGGGCCCGGCGATGGGGTTGGCGAAGAAGGTCTGGAGCAGGAAGCCGGACACCGCCAGGGACCCGCCCAGCAGCACCGCCGCCGCCACCCGGGGCAGGCGGATATCCCACACCACCGGGGCGTTCTCCCCGCCGCCCCCCAGGAGGATGGCCAGCACCTGGCCGTGGGACAGGTCCAGGCTCCCGGCGTTGACGCTCCACACCACTCCCAGGGCCAGAAGCGCCAACAGCATCAGGAAAGAAAGGCCCCAGCGCAGGCGCCTGCGTCGGTCCATGTCTCTCAGCTCCTTTTCTCAGAAATTTGACGCGGGCCCCGTGCCGACAGCGCGGCACGGGGCCCGTCCGCCGCCCGCGTTCCGCGGGAAGGGCTCACCCCTCCAGCCGGTGGAGGTAGGTCAGGGAGGCGGGGTCGGGGTCGTCCTGGGTGAGGACCGTGTGGATGTCGGCGATCATCTTCCCCAGGCCCATGGTGGACTGGAACAGGTTCTGCTCCGTGCACCACACGTCCCCGGTCTCCACCGCCTTGAAATCCGCCAGCAGGGGGCTCTTGTCCAGCAGCTCCGCCACGGTGTGGAGCTCCCCGTCGATGGTGCTGTTGTAGATCAGCACGTCCGCGTCCCGGGCCCCCACGTAGAAGGTCTCCATATCCATGTTCACCGTGGACAGGGCGCTGTCCTCCTCCCCCAGGTCCGGGAAGATGTAGGTCCCCCCCGCCATCTCGATCATCCGGGAGACGTAGTCCCCGGACCGGCGGACGTTGGCCGCGCCGGTGGAGGTGATGTAGAAGAAGGCCACGGTCTTGCCGGTGCCCTCCTGGGAGAGGACCGGGGCCAGGTCCGCCATGGCCCGGCCGAACGCCGCCTCCGCCTCCTCCAGCTTCCCCAGGAGCACGCCGTAGAGCTTCAGCCACTCCATGCGGCCCAGGGGGCTGCTCTCATAGCTGGACCGCTCCACAAACACCGGGATCCCCAGCCGCTCCAGCTGCTCCTTCACCTCCGGGGCGTGGTAGATCATGGTGGATTCCACCGCCATGTCGCAGCCGGCGGCGAAGATCCGCTCATAGTCCGGGGCGTTGTACTTTCCGGCGTAGAGGATCTCCCCGGCCTCCATGGCCGCCCGGGCCTCCGGGACATACCAGTTCTCCGCGCTGGTCCCGGAGAGGCTGATGGCGTCCAACGCGTCCAGGGAGACGAAGAGGTCCATGGCGGAGGTGGCCACCAGGTACACGCTGTCCAGGAGCTGCTGGAGGACGGTCACGTCCTCCGCCACCCCCGTGGGCACGGCGGCGTCCTCCGGCACCAGCAGGTACTCCTCCCCGTCGGCCACGGAGATCAGGGCGTAGCCCCCCTGGTAGAAGTCCACGGCGAACTGGTCGGCGTACTGGAGCTCCAGGCTGTCCTCCAGGGCCAGCTCCTCCCAGGCGGGGGCGCTGTCCGCCGCCTGGCCGGCCCCGCCCTCCACCGCCTCCGCCGGGGCGGCGCAGCCGGCCAGGACCAGGAGCAGCGCCAGAGCGGCCCCCAAGCAATAAGAACGGCCCATCATGCCGCCGGTACGATGGAGGCGGAGTCCAGGACCAGGGCGTAGGCCACCTCGTGGGGCACGCTCATGGCCACGGTGTCCGCCACCACCGGCATCTTCCAGTCAAAGCACGTCACGGGGATGGTGAAGGTGGAGGCCCCGTCCACGATGGTGGTGTCGTACCGCTGGCCCTCCACCAGCATGTAGTCGTAGTTGTCGCTGCCCCAGACCAGGGTGATGGCGACCTGCCCGTCCTGGACGTGGAGGGCGGCGGGTGAGGCCACGCTGGCCCGGCCGGAGCCGCCGGTGAGCTCCACGTCCACCAGGTACTCCCCGTCCGCCAGCCCCAGGCTCTCCGGGGTGGTCACAACGCCCTCGGCAAAGGCCTCCAGAGGCAGGGAGTCGGAGCGGAAGACCAGGGTGCGGTCGTACCACATCTCCTTGCGGTCGCTGAAGGCGGCGCAATCGATGCCCATATCCAGGGCCTCCACCGGCACGGTGAAGGTGTGGAGCCCCTCGGCGGTCTCCTGGTAGGGGATGTACTCGCCCTCATCGGCCCTGGCGGCCTCCTGGGCGGTGCCCATGCAGACCATCCGGTAGCCGGTGCCGCTCATGGTCATCACCGCGGTCATGGCCCCGTCCCGGACCGTCAGGCCGCAGGCGATGATGCTGAACATGGGGGAGCTGGAATCCACGGTGATCTCATAGGTGCCGTCCCGGAGGCTGTCGGCGTAGAGGGGGACCATCCAGTCCTCCACCACCTCCACGGCCTCGGCGGTGTCCCCCTCGCCGGCCACCTGGCTGGCGTCCCCGGCGGCGCTGTCCGCCTGGGCGTCCGCCGCCCCGGCGTTTTCGCTCCCGCCGGTCTCCTGGCTCTCCGTCCCGTTCCCGGCGTCTGTGTTTCCGGCGCTGCCGCCGGCACAGCCGGCGGCCAGCACCACCGTCATGGCGCACAGCAGCGCCAGAAGCCTTCTTTTCATCTCACGCATGTCTCATTTCGGGGCGGTCCGGCCCCTCTCCTTTTTTCGATTTCGTCTGACGGCCACCCGGCGGCAGCCGCGAAGGGACCCGGCCCGGAGGGCGTCCCCCGGCCGGGTCCCGCGGCGGGCAGGGGCCTTATCCCTCCAAAGCGTCCACCGCCGCCTGGGCGTGGGCCGCAAAGAGGTCCTGGATGGCCTCCATCTCCCCCAGGCCGGTGAGCACGCACTCCACCTGGTAGCCGGCGTCCTCAAAGGCCAGACGCCAGGAACCGTCCTCGTCCCCGGCCATGTCGTTGTTGGCGTGGTCTCCGGCCACCACCATCAGGGGCAGAAGGACCACCCTGCTGTAGTCCCCCTGGCCCACGGAGGCCAGAAGGTCCTCCAGGGTGGGCTCGGCCTCCACGGTGCCGATGTAGTAGTTGGCGTGGCCGCTGTCGGTGAGGAGCTGCTGGAGCTTGGCGTAGACGCCGTTGGCGTCGTGCTCGGTGCCGTGGCCCATGAAGCAGATGGCGGTCTGGCCGTCGTCGTAGTCGGCGGTGGCGGCCACGATGGCCTCCATCACCGCCTGGAAGTCCTCGTCGTCCGTCAGCAGGGGCTGTCCCACGGAGATGGACTCGAAGGCGTCGCTGTACTCCGCCAGGGTGCTCATCAGCTCCTCGTACTCCAGGCCGTTCATCAGGTGGGTGGGCTGGACCACCAGGGTCTTCACCCCGTTGTCCGCCGCCCGGTCCAGGGCCTGGGTCACGTTGTCGATGGCCACGCCGTCCCGGGATGCCACGTGGTCGATGATGATCTGGCTGGTGAAGGCCCGGCGGACGGACCAGTCGGGGAAGGCCTCCGCCATGGCGGCCTCGATGGCCCCGATGGTCAGGCGGCGGCTGTCGTTGTAGCTGGTGCCGAAGCTGACCACCAGCAGCTCCTTCTCGCCGATGCCGTCCTGGTTCCGGGGGTCGTCCAGGCTGGCGTCGCCGGTCTCGTAGTTCTCGTCAGGGTCCAAGGCGGTTTCCTCCTCTTCCGCGCCGCCGGCGTCGTTCCCGGCGGGTTCGTTGGTGTCGCTGGTGTCGTTGGCGGCCTGGCCGGCGCCGCCGGCATTGCCGCTGTTGTTGCCGCCGCAGCCGGCCAGCAGGGCCAGCGCCAGGGCGGCGGCCAGCAGCAGCGAGAGCAGTTTGCGGGTCTTCATTGAAATATCCTCCTTTTCCTTGCCGGCGGGCCCGGGGCCCGCCGCCTGATGCGCCGTCTATATGAAATTAGCACCAGCGTGGCAAAACGGCACGGGAAAAGAACGGTCCTTCTGCCCGGGAACAGGCAAAAGGACCGCATAAGAAGACCTCAAGTGGCTCCAGTACGATCAATCCCTCGTGATCTTGGAAGGGTCTCCCCTTCCCGTACCAACGTACCGGCAGGTCTCCTGGCTCGCGGGTCGTAGCGCTCCGCCGCCGCCTTCCCAGCCCCGCGGGGGGCCAGTGGTGGATTCTTCATCCATGGCGGCGAAGCTGCCCGCATACAGTGACGAGTTCGCGCAGGCGTCTCACCTGCTTCCCTATTATCCGTTCCCCGGCTCTCTCCCGCGGAGAGGCGGCCGGAGGCGGCACCGGCAGTTCACTTCCTGTATTCGGTTGTCCGGGGCGGAAACCGCCCCATTTCTTGGATTCGGGAGTATTATATCCGCTTTTTTCTCCCGCGTCAATAGCGTTTCCGGGCTTTCGCGGGATTTTTCGGGCGGTTCACCGGCAGTAATTCATCAGCGCCTGGGCCAGCTCCGCCCGGGTGACGTAGGCCCGGGGGGCCAGGGAATTGTCCCCGGCGGAGAGAACGCCCGCCTCCACCGCCCAGGCCACGGCCTCCGCCGCCCAGGGGGACACGTCATCTCTGTCGCTGTAGTCCGCCAGCAGGGCCACGTCCCCGGCGGCCTCCCCCGTTAGGGCGGCGAAGCGGAAGAGCATGGCCGCCAGCTGCTGGCGCTGAATGACGGCGTGGGCCCCCAGGAGGGTGTCGGTGTAGCCGCCGATGATCCCGTTTTTCCAGGCCCAGGTCATGGCCGAGAGGGCCTCGCCGTCCAGGGTCGCGGCGTCGGTGAAGGGCAGGTCCGTGTCCTCCGTCTCCGGGGACCCGGCCAGGGCGTAGAGGGCCTGGGCCACGTGGAGGCGGGTGGCCCCCGCCTCCGGCTGGAAGGTCAGGGGCTCGCTGCCCTCCATGAGGCCGCTGACAAAGACGAAGTCCACCGCCTGGTGGTACCAGGCATCCGCCGCCACATCCCCCAGCAGGGCCGCGGCGCACAGGGCCGTCTCCCCCTCCCCGGCCAGGGGGATCTCCAGGCCCGTGGTGTTGGCGGCGTAGTCCCCCGCCACCAGATAGAGGGCCTCGGGGAGCGCCTCGTACCCGCTCAGGTCCGCCGTGAGGGTGTAGGCCGTCCCGGCCTCCTCCCCGGCGAAGGTCTCCTGGGCCACCACCGCCCCCGCCCCGTCCCGGAGGGCGGCGTAGGCCAGATACCCGCCGTCGGAGACGGTGACGGTCACGGTCCGGGAGGTCTCATCCCACACCGCCTCCGCCGTGGGGGCGGCGCTGTCGATGGTCAGGGGGAAGGTAAGCTCCAGATATTTCTCGTACTGGGGCTGCAGGAGGAAGGCGTAGCTCTCGGGGCTGGCCGGGTCCGGGGCCCGCTCGTCGCAGGCGGCGGTCATGGCCGCGTCGCTCTCCAGCCAGGCGTAGATCCGCACCTCCGCCTCCGTCCCGCCGGGGAGGGGGCGGCCCTCGGCGTCCACCCCGTCCCACCAGAGGCGGACGGACCGCTGGGGCGTGCGGGCAGTCAGGTCCACGTGGGACCGGGACAGCCACTGCAGGTCGTCCACGCCGTAGATCTCCTCCGTCTCCCGGTCATAGATAACGGCGACGAGCCGCCGGGCGTTCCGCAGGGTGTAGAGGTCCAGGGTGAAGAGGGGGCCGGGGGCGTAGAGGGCGTCGCTGTCCTGGCCGGAGATGGCGCTGTACTGGTCGCCGTGGAGGGCCACGTCCCAGGGGTTCTGGCCCAGGAGGGGCGCGTCGTCGGTCTGGAAGCCGTACCCCGCCAGATAGGGCAGCTCCGCCCCCAGGTCCACCGGCAGCACGTCCAGATAGGTGTACCCGCTCTCCAGCAGGCTCTCCCCGGTGTCCCCGTCCTCCGAGGCCGCCAGGGCGGCGGTGATCTCCAGCACGTCCCGGTGGTCCGTGGGCTCCAGGATGGGGGCCGCCGACCAGTCCCCGCAGCAGCCCAGGAAGGTGCTGTGGAGGGCGGTCCCGTCCTCCGCCGCCAGAGTGACGTAGCCCTCCATATAGAACCCGTTGGGGAACGCCTCCTCCAGCCGCTCCCGGGCCTCCCGGCCCAGGAGGAGGGTCAGGCGGAGAGAGGCCGTCTCCCCGGCGGGGACGGTGAGGGTCCGGCTCCCGGAGACCGTCACCTCCTCCGTGATGTCCAGGGGGGAGAGAAGGGTGTAATAGGTCTCCCCGGAGACGCCGTAGTCATCGGTGAGGACCGTCACCGAGGGGGTGAAGGTCAGGTCCGTCTCCGAGAGGTTTTTCACCTCCAGGGTCAGGGTGAACCGTCCGATCTCGCTGTCCCCCACCTCCAGCAAAGGCTCCAGGACCACGGCGGGGCTGGCCAGGGCTGCCCCGGCGTCGATGAGCCCCGCCCCCTGGCGGCGGGGGGAGAGGGGCGCGCCGCTCTCATCGGTGACGATCCGGGCGGTGGATTCCAGCAGGGCCTCCGCCAGGTCAGCGATCTCCCGCCGGTCCTCGATCCCCCGCTTGCGGAGGGCCTGGACCATGAGGGCGAAGACCCCGGCGGCATTGCCGGCGGCCATGGAGGTGCCATCCAGCTCCTCGTAGGCGCTGTCCCCGGCGGCGGAGGCGGAGAGGACCCGGCCCCCGGGGGCGGTGAGGGTGGGGACCAGCCGCAGGTCCGAGGTGGGACCCCAGGCGGAGGGGGTCAGCAGGGTGGGGTCCTCCGAGGCCGTGGCCAGATAGGCCCCGCCGCTGACGGTGAGGGCGCCATAGCCCTCGTCATTCACCAGGGACAGGAGGTAGGCCCCGTCCTCCGCCGTCACGGCGGCGCAGGGGATGGGCGCGTCCTCCACCGAGGGGGTGATGGTCCCCTCTTCGTTGTTGTAAATGAGGCAGGCCGCGGCCCCGGCGGCCGCCGCGTTTTGGACCTTCTCCGTGAAGGAGAGCTCCCCCCGGGCCACCAGGGCGATCCGCCCCGTCAGGTCCAGCCCGGCGTAGTCCGACGCCGCCCCCACCCCGCCGATGGGGACAAAGTCCAGGGTCTCCCCCGCCAGGGCCAGGAGCTGGGGCGTCTCCGCCCCTCCCGCGTCCGTCCCCTGGGAGAAGGAGATCTGCCGGCCCCCGGCGGACAGGTACCCGGCGGCGTGGTACACCGTGGGCCCGGCGGCGGCGACGGCGACGGTCCCACGGTAGGAGGCCGGGGAGGCCAGGGTGCCGTAGTCGGTGTAGGCGGCGGTGGGCAGGGCGGCGCCCTGGAGCTTGCCGTAGGTGGCGTAGCCGGCGTTGCCGGCGGCGCAGCAGAGGATCACCCCCGCCTCCCGGAGGGCCTGGAAGGCGGCGGCGTAAGCCCCGCCCAGGGCCCCGTCGGCGGTGAAGCCGCTGTCGCTGCCCAGGGACAGGTTGATCACGTCCACCCCCAGGGTCCAGGCGTCCTCCATGGCCCGGAGGATGTCGCTGTCGTCGGCCCCGGAACCGCTGTTGTCGGGGAAGACCTTCATGGCCAGGATCTGGGCCGCCGGGGCGGCGCCCCGGAACCGGACCGCCCCGTCCCCGTCCCGGGCGTACCCCGCCGCCAGGGCGGCGATGTGGGTGCCGTGGCTGTCCTCGGTCCACACGTCGTCGTCCCCGCCGTAGTAGTCGTAGGCGAAGGGGATGCGGGAGGAGATGTACCGTCCCTGGGTCCCCCCGGCGGCCAGGAAGGCCGCCGTGTCCTCCGCCGTGATGGCGGGGGCCTCGCTCAGACCGTGGTCCGCGAAGGCCTCGTGGGTGTACCGCAGGCCGGAGTCGATGACGGCGACGACCGTGCCCTCCCCGTCGTACCCCAGCCCCGCCAGGTCCGCCGCCCCCATGAGGGGCAGACTGTTGGTGTCCGTCAGGGGGTCGCTGACGGCGGTCTGGGGCCGGGACCGGACCTGGGTGCGGCTCACCGCCGCCACCCCCGGCAGGGCCTCAATCGCCGCCAGGGCCTCATCCCCGGCCTCCACCGCCGCCCCGGCAAAGAGTTTGCCGTAGGTGTAGACCAGCTCCACCCCCGGCAGGGCGGCGACGGCCCCGGCCAGGGCCTCCCCGTCGGCGTCCTCCTCAAAGAGGACCAGGGCCCGGCTCTGGGAATAGGGGGCGTCCCCCTCCGGGCCTCCCTCCTGGGCGGCGGGCTCCGCCGCCAGGGCAGGGAGAGGCAGAACAGACGCCGCCAGCGCCAGGGCCAGCAGCAGGGTGAAGAATGTTCGGCAGCGCTTCATGGGGGAACCTCCGTTGTCTCGATGGTTTTCCCCATGATACCACAACGGGGCGGGAAAGTCCATCGGGGGACGCGGCCCGGCTCTTTTGGTTGACGATGCGCCTGAGATTTAGTATGATGGCCTTGACCATATGGAGAGAGGAGAAGGCGACCATGAACGATAGGGAGACCACCGGCGGCGGGAGCCGCCTGAACCGGGAGACCACGGCGTCGCTGGCCGGGCGGCTGAAGGTCCTGTTCTGGCTCGTCGTACCGGGGACCATCGCGGGGCTCATGTCCGACGAAGCCCTCGCGGCCCACTGGCCGGATCTGGCCTCACTGGGGGAAATCCTGGGCATTTTGTGCAGCGTCGTCTACGGCCTGCTCCTGCTGAGCCTGGCCAAGGTGAACGGCGGGTACCGGGCGGCAGGTGCCTGCACCCTGTTCGTGGTGGCGGCGGGGGTCATCGTACAGGTGCTGACCGGAAGCGGGGACCCGTATATGAAGGACGGCGGCGCCCTGATGGTGGCGCTCTTGAGCGGCGTCGCCGCCCTGGTGGGGGAGTGCGCGGAGTGTACCAGCCACGCCGAGGTGCTGGAGCCGGTGGACATGGCGCTGTCCCAGCGGTGGCGGCGGCTGATGAAGTGGTATGTTGGTCTGTTCTTGGGGACCTTCGCCGGGATCCTCGTGGCGCTGTTCTCCCAGTGGCTGGGGCTGCTGGTGATGACGGCCGCCACTGTCGGCTCCCTGGTGGTGGCGATCCTGAAGCTGGTGTACCTGTGGCGGACCGCCAGGACCTTCCGGGAGTATGAGGAGATGGAGGCGTAAGCGCCGCGGACGGCGCTCCCCGTCGGATCATGAACAGGCCCGTCCACGCAATGTGGACGGGCCTGTTTTGATTTCGCTGAAACGGCAGGAAAATGTGCCGGTTTATTGACAAACCGTGCGTTTTTTCGTATCATTGAGGCAGAGAGACCCCGACCATTGGAACAGAAAGCGGGACAACGGGAGAGGGAGGAAACGATATGTCTGAGACCTACTGTGGAAAGGACTGCGGAAGCTGCTCCCAGCGGGAAGCAATGAACTGCCCCGGCTGCAAGACGGGGCCGGGGGCGGCCTGGCCCGGGGAGTGCGAGCTGGCCAAGTGCTGCCGGGACCGGGGCCACGAGACCTGCGGCACCTGCACCCAGCAGAAGGCGTGCGGCATGTGGAGCCGTCGGGAGGAGATGCCGGCGCGCCGCCGGGAGCGGCGGGAATTCGAGGCCCGGAAGCTGGCCGACCAGGAGGCCCGGAAAAAGGCCCTGGCGGAGGACGCGGCGGCGCTGGCCCGGTGGCTGTGGCCCCTGTTCTGGCTCATCGTGCCGGGGACCATCGCGGGGCTCATGTCCGACGACACCCTCTCGGCCTACTGGCCGGGTCTGGTCATTCCGGGGGAGATCCTGGGCTTCCTGTGCACCGTGGCCTACGGCCTGTTCCTGCTGAAGCTGGCCGGAGTGAACGAGCGGTACCGCACCGCCGGGATCTGTCTGCTTGTCGGCACGGTAGTGAGCACTCCTGTGACACTGCTGGCCTTCGGCGCGGCCTGGACGCTGGTGGTGCTGCTGCCGGTGGCCGCTGTCGCCCTGGCGGGGGAGTACCAGGAGTACATAGGCCACGCCGAGGTGCTGGAGCCGGTGGATCTGGAGCTGTCGGAGAAGTGGCGTCGGCTGTGGAAGTGGTATATCGGCACCTTTTTGGCGCTCTTTGCCGGTATTTTTGTGGCGCTGATCTTTGCCTGGCTGGGGCTGCTGGTGGTGCTCGCCTCGGCCATCGGCACCCTGGTGGTGTCGATCCTGAAGCTGGTATACCTGTGGCGGACCGCCAGGACCTTCCGGGAGTACGAAGCGGCATAGCTCACGCGCCGGCAGTTTTTGCCAGGAGCACCTCCGCCAGGGACTGGCCCAGGAGCCGGGCGGACAGGAGGGCCTCGTCCAGGGAGTTCCCCGCCGCCCCCATCTCCACCAGCAGTGTCCCGGTGGTGACGTGCTGGTTGTACCGGGAGTTCCGCACGGTGATGGGCCGCATGAGGGTGGGGTAGTCCTCACACAGGTCCTGCTGCACCGCCGCCGCCAGCTTCAGGTTCTCCGCCCAGCTGGGGTGCTCCAGACCGCCGCCGTCGGTGCCGACCACGAAGGTCATCTGGGCGGCGTTGACCCCCGCCACGCTGCTGACCACCTTGACCATGTTCCCCTCCCCGTCGGCCACCGCGTCCCGGTGGACGTCCAGGACGATGGAGATGGTGGGGTACTGCTCCAGGTAGCTCTCGATGGTCTCCAGGGACCGGTCGTAGGCCCCGCTGTACTGGGGGTAGTCGTGGAGGGTCTCGTCGTGGATGACGGAGAGCCCCGCCTCCTCCAGGGTCGCCGCCAGCTCCCGGCCCACCCGCACCGTGTTGTACTCGCAGTCCGTGGTGCGGTACTCGCTGCTGGGGACGTACTCCTGGCCCTCCGGCATGGTGTAGGCCTCGCTGCCGTGGGTATGTACGATGAGGACCTGAGGGCCCTCCTCCGACAGGGACGCGTCGAAGGTCCCGTCAAAGAGGGAGGCGTCAAAGCTCTTGTCCGAGCGGTTGTTGATGTACACGTCCCCGGTGACCACGTACCCCTCGGTGGTGGTGGGCACCAGGGTCCTGGCTGGGACCCCGTTGTCGGCAAAAATCAGTGGCGTTCCCGGGTCCGCCGCCTCCTCCTGGATGGGGATGGTGGGGGGCCCGGCCTCATTTTGTCCGTCTTCTCCGCCGTCCGCCCCCTCATCGGTGTCGGTCTCATCCTGGCCCCGCAGCTCCCCGACGGCCTCCCGGCCCCCCAGGAGCAGCGGGCTCTGGCCGATGGCCAGGGCCACCGAGGCGGGGACCGCGTCCAGCTCCCGCCCGTCGGCCAGCTGGTGGCGCAAAATGGCCAGGGCCACGTCCCCCTGCCGCCCCAGGGCCTGGAGGGCCGCCTGGGCGGTGGGGCTGGCGGCGGTGACCGCCACTGTCCACAGCACCCCCGCCGACACCAGCAGGGCGGCGATCTGCCGCCGCCGGGGGGAGGGCCTGGGCCTGCGCTTGATGGTCATGGGTTCCATCGCTCCTTTTCCGCCGCCCCTGGCGGCTTGCTTGTCCCATCCTATGCGGGACTTGTCCGCCGTATGCCCCCTTCCCGCCATTGCGCTTTGGGGAAAAATCGTGTATAGTGGAGCGTGGAATACATATAGAGCGGCCCGGCGGCGCCGGGCCCGGGAGGATAGAGACCTATGGGAAGATTTCACGGGATACTGCTGGCCAGCGACTTTGACAACACCCTGCTGTACACCGAGGAGGCCCTCCGCTCCGGCGGGGAGATTCCGGCCATGAGCCGGCGGAATGTGGACGCCATCCAAAGGTGGATGGCGGAGGGGGGCCTGTTCGCCGTGGCCACCGGCCGGGCCATGCCCGCCTTCCGCAAGTACGCCGCCATGGTGCCCACCAACGCCCCGGCGGTGGTGGACAACGGCGGGGCCATCTACGACTACAGGACGGAGGAGTACCTGACCACCTCCTTTCTCCACGGCGACTGCCGGAAGCACATCGCCCAGGTGATGGAGGCGTTCCCGGGGCTGTCTTTGGAGATCTACCACGAGACGGATCTGCTCCAGGTGATGAACCCCTCGGACTGGAACGTGCAGCACGCCCTCCTCACCGGCATGGACTTCCAGGTCATCTCCGACCTGGGGGAGGAGACGGTGCCCATGCCCGTGAGCAAGGCCCTGTTCGTGGGGGAGCGGGAGAAGCTGGACCGGGTGGTGGCCCTGGCGGAGGACCGGGGCTGGCGGGAGGAGTACGAGCTGATCTTCTCCAGCGACCACCTGCTGGAGATGACCGCCCGGGGGGCCAACAAGGGGGCCATGGTCCGCCGCCTGGCGGACATGCTGGGGTGCAAGACCCTCATCTGCGCCGGGGACCACATGAACGATCTCCCCATGCTCCTGGCGGCGGACCGGGCCTTCTGCCCCGCCAACGCCGTGCCGGGGGTCCTCTCCTCCGGGGCCAGGGTGGTGTGCCACTGCCGCGACGGGGCCGTCGGGGAGATCATTGAGATCCTGGAAAAAGAGATGTAGAGGGGCTGATGGCCCCACACCTCTTTTCGGGGGCTCCGCCCCCGTGCCCTGAGCTTTGATGGCTCTGTGCCAGCGCATGGCACCGATGCGCTGAGATTCGCCTATCGCCGGGCGGGTGGGGGAGAAACATTTTTCTTCACCGGTTATTGCCATTCTGTTCGATGGCTCCCGGGCCTTCCCGGCCCGGACCCGGGTCACTTTTTGCTCGTGCAAAAAGTAACCAAAAACACGTTTAAGGGGGAGGGTGTTTC
>HHCFR05603__coassemble_928_pt1 | contig 18041 bp, 15 predicted proteins | sample HHCFR05603__metabat2_low_PE_030 | metagenome-assembled genome bin HHCFR05603 | reverse complement strand
CCGCAACGACACAAAGGGGGACGCCTGTCCCCCTTTGGAATCCCCCGCAGGACCTGTAGTTGTCCTTGCTTCCTTCGGGAACTCCCGTGGTTGCGATACAAGAACCATGCTTCGATTAGCACCCCTAGAAACATGTCCCCCTTTCACAGGGCCGGAGGCCGGAGTATCGTTGATAGACCCGCTGTAGATCAGATGGCAAAAACCTAATTCAGTGCAGAGATGTCCCAAGTCTGATAAAGACTGGGTAAGACAAAAATACGGGGGCCGGGGTGTCCCCGGCGTCTTTTTGGGTACTTTTTCCACGTGGAAAAAGTACCTCGCCCGGGGGCGAAATTCCCCTCCCCCGGGGTGTGGGGCCCGCAGGCCCCATATGCCATCGAATCGAATGGCAGTCATTCGGAAGAAACAAGAGGTAAGCAATGAAAGAATTCCCTGCTGGAGCATACGATATCGCCGTCATCGGCGCGGGCCACGCCGGCATCGAGGCGGCTCTGGCTGCCGCCCGCCTGGGGATGCGGACCATCTGCTTCACCATCAACCTGGACGCGGTGGGCAACATGCCCTGCAACCCCGCCATCGGCGGCACCGGCAAGGGCCACCTGGTCCGGGAGCTGGACGCCCTGGGGGGCGAGATGGCGAAGGCCGCCGACCGGGCCTGCATCCAGTACCGGATGCTCAACCGGGGGAAGGGGCCGGCGGTGTGGTCCCTCCGGGCCCAGGCGGACCGGCGGCTGTACCAGCAGGTGATGAAGCACGCCCTGGAGCGGCAGGAGGGCCTGACCCTCCGCCAGGGGGAGGTGGTGGACATCCGCCTGCGGGACGGGGCCGTCCACCAGGTGGTCCTCCACACCGGGGCGGTGTACACGGTCCGGGCCGCCATCGTCTGCTCCGGCACCTACCTCAGCGGCCGGACCATCGTGGGGGAGTGCGTCCGGGAGGGCGGCCCCGACGGCATGTTCGCCGCCGGGCCCCTGGCCCTCCGCCTGCGGGAGCTGGGCCTGGGGCTCCGCCGGTTCAAGACCGGCACGCCCCCACGGGTTAACGCCCGGACGGTGGATTTTTCCAAAATGGAGCTCCAGGAGGGGGACGCCGACGCCCTGCCCTTCTCCTTCGAGACCAGGGAAAAGCCGGTGAACCGGGCGGTGTGCTACCTCACCTACACCAACGAGGAGACCCACCGGATCATCCGGGAGAACCTGGACCGCTCCCCTATGCACAGCGGGGTCATCGAGGGGGTGGGCCCCCGGTACTGCCCCTCCATTGAGGCCAAGATCACCCGCTTCCCGGACAAGCCCCGGCACCAGCTCTTCATCGAGCCCATGGGCCTGGACACCGAGGAGTTGTACATCCAGGGGCTCTCCTCCGCCCTGCCCGAGGAGGTGCAGGTGGAGCTGCTCCACACCATCCCGGGGCTGGAGCGGGCGGAGATCATGCGCCCGGCCTACGCCATCGAGTACGACTGCGTGGACCCCCTGGAGCTGCGGCCCACTCTGGAGGTGAAGAGGGTCCCGGGTCTCTACGGGGCCGGGCAGTTCTGCGGCTCCTCCGGCTACGAGGAGGCGGCGGTCCAGGGCTTTATGGCCGGGGTCAACGCCGCCCTGAAGCTGAAGGGGGAGCCGCCCCTGGTCCTCTCCCGGGGCCAGGCCTACATCGGCGCCCTCATCGACGATCTGGTGACCAAGGGCACCGACGAGCCATACCGGATGATGACCAGCCGCAGCGAGTACCGGCTGCTGCTGCGGCAGGACAACGCGGACAACCGCCTCACCGCCATCGGCCACCGGCTGGGGCTGGTCAGCGGCGAGCGCCTGGCGGCGGTGGAGGAGAAGTACCGGACTGTGGACCGGGAGATCCGCCGCCTGGCCTCCCACGGCCTGCCCCCGTCGGCGGAGCTGAACGAATTTCTGGAGAGCCGGGGCACCGCCCCGGTCCACGACGGGGCCTCCCTCCTGGCCCTCCTGCGCCGTCCCCAGGTCCGCTACGAGGACCTGCGGCGGTTCGACCCGGACATGCCGGACCTGCCGCCGGAGGCGGCGGAGCAGGTGGAGATCTCCGTGAAGTACGAGGGCTACATCCAGCGTCAGGCCCAGGAGGTGGAGGAGCTGCGGCGGATGGAGGGGCGGAAGCTGCCGCCGGACCTGGACTACGCCGCCATCCAGGGCCTGCGGCTGGAGGCCCGGGAGAAGCTGGCCGCCGTCCGCCCCCTGGACCTGGGCCAGGCCAGCAGGATTTCCGGCGTTTCGCCTGCCGACGTGGCCGCGCTGATGATCTATCTGGAGCGGGGCTGAGTTCCTGCGTAGATGAGGGGAGATGTGCGATGAATCGAAACAAAATAAAGCTGCTTGTATATCGGACTTTGTTGTGGGGCGGACTTGTCCTGTTCTGTTATGGTATGCTCTCGAGTGGCGGGGGTTGGACACCTGGCTTCGTGATGCAGATTTTGGGCATTGTCTGCGCCATTATCGGTGCGGCGGGATTAGATCGGCATTACCGCTGCCCCAAGTGCGGCCAAAGACTGCTGGGTGTTGGCCATGCCGGGATTGCCGCACTGGTGGAGCGTCTGCCCGGCCATTGCCCCCGGTGCGGCTGGGAAGTGGACGAGGGGTACTTCCGGTAAGCCAGACGGCCCCTTTGCCTCATTGGGACAAACGGGCGGGCGGTCAAGGCCCGGGAAGCCGGACCTGACGGCTGAAAGGGCCCCTCGCAACCCAGCGGAACGGCGCCGGCCCTGGTCACCCGCCTGCCGGGCTACCGGGAGTACACGGAGCGGGTGCGGTACCGGCTCGTCCCACACATCTGGTAGCAGAAAGGAGAACACCGATGACATGGGAACGTAACGGCTACACCCTCCGCCCCGCACGGCGGGAGGAGGGGGATGCCTATTTCCGGGCGGGCTTCGACCCCATGGACCCGGAGGTGGTCCGGCTGACGGGGAGCCAGAAGGACTTCACCCGGGAGGAGGTGCTGGGCTTTTTCCTGGCCTGTTTCGATGACCCGGACCGCCGGGACTTTCTGCTCCTGGACCCCGCGGGGAAGATCATCGGGGAGAGCACCATCAACGAGATCGACTGGGAGGCCCGAAACGCCAATTTCCGCATCGCCATCTTCCGCCCGGAGTACTGCGGACAGGGGATCGGCTCCTGGGCGGTACGGACCACCCGGGACTTCGCCTTTGAGGCGCTGAAGCTCCACCGGCTGGAGCTGGACGTGTTCTCCTTCAACCCCCGGGCGATCCGGGCCTATGAAAAGGCGGGGTTCCGTCGGGAGGGGGTGCGCCGGGAAGCCGTTCGGGATGGAGACAGATACGGGGATGACATCCTCATGGCCATCCTGGAGGACGAGTGGCGGGCGGTCAAGGCCCGGGAAGCCGGACTTGACGGCTGAAAGGGCCCCGCGCAACCCAAAGGTTACATTGTGAAACGCCAACTGGCTTGCATTTGGGGCTGGCTTTGATATGCTGAGAGCATCCTGACAGATGAGGAGAATGTCTATGAGTATGGGAAGCAAGCTGGCGCAGGCCAGGCGAAAGAACAATCTGACCCAGGAACAGCTGGCGGAGAAGCTGGGGGTCACCCGGCAGGCGGTGAGCCGCTGGGAGTCGAACGCCGCCTACCCGGAGACGGACAAGATCGTGCGCCTGAGCCAGCTGCTGGGGGTGAGCTGCGACTGGCTGCTCCAGGAGGGGGAGGAGGTCCCCGCCCCCTCCGGCGGGACGGCGCCGGCCCTGGTCACCCGCCTGCTGGCGCAAGCGGCAGGGCGGAAGGTGCAGCTGGCCTTTTATGATAATGAAGGCAGCCCCATCTACGACTGGTGCGTCGTCCGGGAGTTCGACGGCGCCTGGGCCAATGTGGAGTTCGTCAAGGAGAAGAAGGACCAGCGGGAGAGCCGGCTCATCCCCCTGTCCTCCATCCGCTCCATCACCTTTGTGAAGGAAAAGGGGGACGCGTAATGGACGCCATGGCGGTATTCGGCTTTTTTGCCTTTATCATGGTCCTGACCCTGTGGAGCAAGGTCCAGCGGCTGGAGCGTTTGCTGCGGGGAAACGGCATCCGCCCCGTGGACTCGAAGGACCTGGCCCGCCGCCTGGCGGGGCTGACCGGCCGGACCGTCATCCTGACGGTTTATAACAACGACTGGAGCGCGGGGGGCCTTGTGTGCCGGGTCGTGGACACCGACGAGATCTGGGCCCTGGTGCTGGCCGACGAGGGGAAGAAGCGGGAGCGGGAAATGCTCATCCGCCTGGACGACGTGAAGAGCGTCAAGGAGGCGTGAGCGCCATGAGGACCCTCTACCTGATCGGCGGACCCATGGGTGTGGGAAAAACCACGGTGTGCCAGATAATGAAACGGCACCTGCCCCGGGCGGCGTTCCTGGACGGGGACTGGTGCTGGGACATGGACCCCTTCGTGGTCACGGAGGAGACAAAGGCCATGGTTCTGGACAACATCCGCCACACCCTCAGCAGCTTCCTCCGCTGCTCCGCCTTTGAGAACGTGATCTTCTGCTGGGTCCTCCACCGGCAGGACATCCGGGACGCGGTGCTGGAGGGCCTGGACACAGACGGCTGGCGGGTGGTCCACGTCTCCCTGGTGTGCGCGCCCGAGACCCTCCGGCGGCGGCTGGAGGAGGATATCCGCCGGGGGCTCCGGTCCCCGGACGTGATCGGGCGGGCCCTGGACTACCTGCCCCTCTACGACACCCTGGAGGTCCCAAGGCTGGATACCACGGGCCTGACTCCCGCCCAGGCGGCCCGGATGCTGGCCGACTGGAGCGATCCCATACCATAACATTTCAGAACAACGCCGCCGGCAAGGCGGCGGAGAAGAAAGGACTTTCACCATGAGAGTATTTCTCGCCATCGTGGTCTGCAAGCTGCTGCGCTTCATCGGCAAGCTGGTGGGGAAGGGCAGCAGCCTCCCCGGCCAGTACGCCCTGAAGATCTGCCCCGACGTGCTGGGGCGGGTGAAGCTTCCCCCCCTGGTCATCGCTGTCACCGGCTCCAACGGCAAGACCTCCACCGTGGAGATGATCGCCGCCATTCTGCGCGCCGACGGGCGGACCGTCCTCTACAACGAGGAGGGCTCCAACCAGATCGAGGGCGTCACCACCCTGATCCTCTCCCGGAGCACCCTGACCGGCAAGGTCCGGGGGGACGTGCTGCTGCTGGAGAGCGACGAGCGCTATGCCCGGCTGACCTTCCGCTACTTCCACCCCACCCACTTCGTCATCACCAACCTCTACCGGGACCAGCTCACCCGAAACGGCCACCCGGAGTGGGTCTACCAGTCCATCCTCCCCGCCATCCACCCCGAGACCACCCTGGTCCTCAACGCCGACGACCCCCTGGTCTCCTGTTTCGCCCGGGACCACGAGAAGGTAAAGTGGTTCGGCGTGGAGCGCTGCCCCGGGGACACGGAGGCCCCCCAGGGGGTCTACGACGACGGTGCCCGGTGCCCGGCCTGCCGGGGGCGGATGGTCTACGACTACTACCACTACCACCATATCGGCTCCTACCGCTGTGAAAGCTGCGGCCACCACCGCCACGCGCCGGACTTCGCCGTGACGGCCCTGGACCTGGAAAAGGGCGTCCTGACCATCAACGGCGATACCCGGCTCCACCTGGCCTTCCGCAGCATCTACAACGCCTACAACATCCTGGCGGCCTGGTCTGTCTGCGCCCTGGCGGGGGTGGACAAGTCCGTCATGGCCCCGGTCATCGACAACTACACTCTGAAAAACGGCCGGATGGTGACCTTCACCCTGGGGGACCACCACGGAACCCTCCTGACCAGCAAGCACGAGAACTCCGTGGCCTACGATACCAACCTGGGCTACATCCGCTCCCAGGGGACGGAGTGCACGGTGCTGGTGATCGTGGACGCCATCAGCCGCAAGTATTTCACCGGGGAGACCAGCTGGCTGTGGGACATCGACTTCGACCAGCTGGACTGCCCCCAGGTGAAGCGGGTGGTCCTGTGCGGGAAGTACGTCCACGACCTGGCCCTGCGCTTCGCCTACACCGGTGTCCCCCAGGAAAAGATCACCTGCTGCGACACGGTGCCCCAGGCCGCCGAGGCCCTGAAGTCGGAGGGGGCGGAGGAGCTGTACGTGGTCACCTGCTTCTCCGACCGGGACAAGCTGTTGGACCTGGTCCAGCGGGAGCAGTAAGGAGGATCTGGACATGGAACTGAACATCCTGCATCTCTGCCCCGACAGCATGTCCCTCTACGGGGAGTGGGCCAATCTGGCCATCCTGTGCCGCCACCTGGAGGCCCTGGACGTGGTGGTGACGGTGGAGAAGGTCACCTGTGAGGACACCCCCGACTTCACCCGGGCGGATATGATCTACATGGGCGCCGGCACCGAGGGGGCCCAGAAGGCCGCTCTCCTGGATCTGGCCCGCCACGCCGGCGAGCTGAAGGCCGCCGTGGACCGGGGCGCCCTCCTCCTCTTCACCGGCAGCGCCATGGAGACCCTGGGGGCCTCCATCACCGACGCCGCCGGCAAGGTGTGGCAGGGCCTGGCCCTGGCGGACTTCACCACCGTGGAGACCGACAAGCGCTCCCCTGGGGACGTGATTGCCGTCCCCACCCTGTGGGAGGCCCCCGCCGTGGGCTTTATGAACAAGTGCAGCCTGACCCACGGCGTCACCACGCCCCTCTTTTCCTCCCTGTCCCTGGGCTTCGGCAATGACCAGGAGGGCGGGGGAGAGGGCTACGCCAGCGGCAATGTGCTGGCTACCCACATTACCGGCCCGGTGCTGGTGAAGAACCCGGACTTCCTGGACCTCATCATCCGCCGGCTCTTCGCCGCCAAGGGCTGGGAGCTGCCGGAGGCGCTGCCCGTTTTTCCCCACGAGCGGGAGGCCTACGAGGTCACCCTGCGGGAGCTGAAAAACCGGATCGGCGGCTGAGTACAAGTGCGGAAAACACCAAGAGGCCCCGCTTGCAGTGAGACCTCTTGGTATCAGCATGTCAAGAAAGCCTCGCAGAGTTCGCGCCGCGCACGGCGCGAAATGAAAGGCTTCAACCGCAAGGTTCCCTCCTCGCAGCATAGCCGCTGCGGCCTACGCTGCAAACATGCCGCTGGCATGTTTGCTTACGCTGCGGCGTCGGAAAAACACTTTGCGCGGAGCGAGCATCGAATCGTTTGCCACACGGGGCCCCCGCCGGAGCCCAGCGAAGCGGGTCCGGTGGGGAGAGGAGGCGCAGCGGAGTGAGCGCCGCCTGCCGCTGTGCGGCGGGCGGCGGGATACGGAGCTTGTGCCGACGACGTGCAGAGTGAAGCGAATCCCCTTTGGCGGGAAAGGCGTCAGCCTTTTCCGCCAATGACACCAAGAGGCCCCGCCGTCGGCGGGGCCTCTTGGTGTGTGTTGTGTGTGTTTTAGGAGGGAGAAATCGCATCGGGTTTTATCCCTTTGCTGATTCTGATATTACCGTAGGTTTGTGTGTAAATCATGACGTGGTTGTAAACAAATTATGAATTCAGGGGCTTTTACACGTCGGCGTCCCGCCGCCGGGGGATGCGGATGGTCAGGGTGATGGCCTCCTCGGAGTCCTCCCGCCGGCACTGGGCGTCCACGCCGGCCCGGCGGATGGTGTCCATGCCCCGGGTGACGCTGTTGAGGAAGAGGCGGACGTCCTTGATGACATAGACCGGCTTTTTCCGGGGGGCGGTCTGCTTCCGGTGGAGGAGGTCATCCACGTAGGCCTCCGCCGCCGCCACGTTCAGCCCCCGCTCCCCCATGTGCCGGGCGGCGGCCAGCCGGTCCTCCTCGTCCTCCAGCCGCAGGAGGGCCCGGGCGTGGCGCTCGGTGAGGCCGTAGCGGCGGAGCAGGTCGCAGCACTCAGGGCTTAAGCGCAGCAGCCGCAGCTTGTTGGCCACCGCCGGCTGGGACCGGCCCAGGCGGCGGGCGGCCTCCTCCTGGCTCAGGCCGTAGGTGGTGATGAGCCGGGCGATGGCCGCGGCCTCCTCCAGATAGTGGAGATCGCAGCGCTGAAGGTTCTCAATGAGGGCCAGAAGGGCGCTGTCCTCCTCCGTGGCCCGGACCAGGATGCAGGGCACGTGGGTGAGCCCCGCCATGGCAGCCGCCCGCAGCCGCCGCTCCCCCGCCACCAGCACGTAGCCCTCCGGCGTCCGCTGTACGGTGAGGGGCTGGAGCACCCCGTGCTGGCGGATGGAGTCGGCCAGCTCCCGCAGGGGCTGCTCCTCAAACCGCCGGCGGGGCTGGCGGGGATTGGGGGCGATCTTGTCCACCGGCAGCAGGCGGATGCGCCGGGACTGGTACAGCTGCCTGTCCGCCCGTTCCATGGCCCTCTCCTCCCTTCTTCTGCCGTTTTTTCCTATTCTACGGCCTGTCCGCCGTGAAAGCGCGGGAAATCTGTCGGAGAGGGGATTTTTCTTTTTCAGTGAAGCGGAGGCTCAGTCCTCCCGCCGGAACACGTGGATATGGAAGGACACCCGGCAGTCCAGCGCCTCCAGGGCCGCCAGCCGGTCCTTTCCCGCCCGGGGGGTCTTCCAGGCGTAGGGGGTCATGCCGAAGAGGGCCTGGATGTCCTCCTGGCTGGGGAGGTGGACGGTGTAGTCCACCGGGACGATCTGCTCATAGGCGAACCCCTGGTAGGGGGTCTCCCGCTCCTCGTTGGGGTAGGGCTGGTCGTACAGGACCTCCTTCAGCTCCCACAGGTGCCGGGCGGCGGGGACCACGTAGAGGTAGCATCCCCCGTGCCCCAGCACCCGGCGGAACTCGTCAATGGCCAGGGGGGAGAACACATTCAGCAGCAGGTCCACGGATCGGTCCGCCGCCGGCAGATGGTAGACGGAGGCCACGGCGAAGTCGATGCCCGGGTACCGCCGGGCCGCCTTTTGGACGGAGAATTTGGAGATGTCCACCCCCGCCACCCGGGGCTCACGCCCGGCGGCCAGGAGGGCGTCCCGGACGCCGGCGGTGTAGTACCCCTCGCCGCAGCCCGCGTCCAGCACCGCGGGCGCGGGCCCTGTGCATTCCACCGCCAGGGCCTCCAGGGCCTGACGGAGGGGGGCGTACCACCCGCCGTCCAGGAAGGCCCGCCGGGCGGCCACCATGGCCTTGTCGTCGCCGGGGGCCTTGGAGTGCTTCTGCCCCACGGGGAGCAGGTTGACGTAGCCCTCCTTCGCCCGGTCGAAGCTGTGGCCCCGGGGACAGCGGAGACCGGCGGGGACCTCCGAGAGAGATCCGCCGCAGAGGGGACAGCGAAACAGCGTCATGAGGCCGCCTCCTCGCGCCCGGTCCGGGTGATGTCGTTGATCCACCGGCGGCTGTGGAAGCGGATGAGCCCCAGAGGGCACTTGCACAGGTTCTCCACCTGCATAGACAGGCACACCACCCACACCGGCGCCTCCAGCACCAGGGCGGTGAGGGCCATCACCGGAATGGCCGCCAGCCACAGGGGCCCGGCGTCGATGAGGGAGGCCACCTTGGCGTCGCCGCCCGCCCGGAGGACGCCGGTGATGTTGGTGATGTCAAAGGCCCGAAGGGGCATGGCGATGGCGTAGATCAGCGCCAGGCAGGTGGCGGCGTAGGCCGCCCCCTCGGTGAGCTGGAACAGGGGGAAGAGCACCGACTGGAAGAAGGTGGGCAGCAGGATGAGCAGGCCGACCATCACAACGCCGCCGATGAGCATGGACACCAGCAGCAGCGTCCAGCCTACCTGGTAGACGTGGTCCTTGGACCGGCCCATGCCGATCTCCTTGCCCACAATGACGGCGGCGGAGGCGGCGATGCCGAAGCAGACCACCGTGGACAGCTTGTCGATGTTGCCCACCAGGGCGTAGGCCGCCAGCATGTCCTGGCTGTTGGACATGTGGCCCATGATCACCGTCAGCATGGAGGTGCCCAGGCTCCACAGCGTCTCGTTGCACACCACCGGGGTGGAGTAGCGGAGGAAGTCCCGGAAGATGGCACGGCCGGGGCGGAGGATGCACCCCCAGCGCAGGGGCATGCGCTTGTCCCACAGGGCGTAGCCCGCCGCCACCGCGAACTCCACCACCCGGGAGGTGAAGGTGGCCACCGCCGCGCCGGTGACCCCCATGGCCGGGGCGCCGAATTTACCGAAGATCAAAATGTAGTTCAGCACCGTGTTCACGCACATGGAGATGGCAAAGAGGACTGTGCCGAAGACGGGCCGCTCCGTGCTCCGCTGGACGCCGGCGTAAATGCTGCTCAGGCCGTTAAAGATGTAGGAGAAGCCAACGATCTGGAGGTAGGGGCCCCCCAGCTCGATGAGGGTCCGGTTGGGGGTGACCAGCTCCAGCACCTGGACGGGGAAGCGCCAGGTCACCAGGGCGATGGACACGGACACCACCGTCACCGCCGCCAGGGCCACCCCCATGCAGCGGTTGATGTTCTCCGTGTCCCCCCGGCCCCAGTACTGGCTCACCAGCACCGCCATGCCGCTCTGGAAGCCGAAGATCACCACCTGGATGATGAAAATGGGCACGTTGGCCGCCGTCACCGCCGCCATCTCCGCGTTGCCCAGCAGGCCCACCATGAAGGTGTCCGCGAAGCCCAGGGACGTGGTGATCAGATTCTGCAAGATGATGGGCAGGGACAGGACCCATAGCCGCCGGTAGAACCCCGGCTCCCTGCGAAGCGCCGCGATCATATCAGTGTTTCCTTTCTTTTTCCGAATGGCTGCCAGTCTGGCCGGTAGTTCCCGGGGGAGAATCGGGGGCTGCTCGCCCCATACCTCTGGCGTCTCGGGGGCTACGCGCCCCCGAACCCCGCGGTTGAGATCTTGTGGGGGCTGCCCGCCCCCACACCCCGGGGTTCACTTTTGGACGCCCAAAAGTGAACCGAAAAACCGCCAAAACCAAGGTTTTGGATTCCTTTTCCTAATCGGTTTCTATCAAATTTGGAACATCTCTGCACCGAATGAGGTTTTTGTCATCTAATCTGTAGTCTGATTATCGACGATACTCCGCCAGCCGACCTCTTAAAGGGGCACATGTTTCGTTAGGGTTCTCGCCGGGAGTCCGGCGTACAAGCGTTTTCGCCAGCGGCGAAAACCTTGGCGTAAGGCGGGATTCATTCCCGCCGCGCAAGTAAAATCAGTAGGGGTCCCCGGACAGTCCGCAGGACTGGCTGGGGGGATTCCAAAGGGGGACAGGCGTCCCCCTTTGTGTCGTTGCGGGTGGGGGATTTTTAAGGGGGAGGGGGAGTCGAAACACCCTCCCCCTTGAATGTCCTTTTGGTTACTTTTCTGACAAGAGAAAAGTAACCCGGGGTCTGGGGGCGGAGCCCCCGCAAGATTTCGGAAAGAAACATGTTTCTTTCCCGCCCGCCCGGCGACGGGCGAATCTAAGCCCATCGGTGCCTTGCGCCGGCACAGGCGAAGCGAAAACGGGGTCCGGGGGTGAAACCCCCGCTCACAGCATGGGAAACCTGACCCGCCGGTGCTCCGCCAGCGCCTCCGCCAGGGCGTCCACATCCTCCCGGGTGGTCTCGGGGCCGAAGCTGACCCGGACAGTGCCGGCGGCGGTCCGCTTGTCCAGACCCATGGCGGTGAGGACATGGCTGGCCCTGCCCCGGTGGCAGGCGGAGCCGGCGGAAATAAAGATTCCCTTGGCGTCCAGGTCGGAGACGATGTTCTGGCTGGGGTAGCCGGAGAGGGAGACGCTGAGGATGTGGGGGGCGTCCCCGGCACCGATGAAGCGGAGGTCGGGGATAGCGGCCAGCCGCTCCCGGGCGTAGCCGTTGAGGTCCCGGATGTGGGCGTCGATCTCCTCCCGCCGCTCCAGCCGGAGCTGGACCGCCCGGGCGAAGCCGGCGACCTGGGCGGTGGCCTCGGTGCCGGGGCGGGTACCCGCCTCCTGGCCACCGCCGTAGAGGAGGGGCTGGGGGACCTTGGCCCTCCCGCCGGCGAACAGGGCGCCGACGCCCTTGGGACCGCCGATCTTGTGGGCGGAGAGGGTAATGTAGTCCGCCCCCAAGGAGGCGGCGGTGAAGGGGACCTTCAAAAAGGCCTGGACCGCGTCGGTGTGGAGGAGGGCGGGCCGATCCCGGAGCAGGGCGGCGATCTCCTCCACCGGGAAGCGGGCCCCGGTCTCGTTGTTCACCAGCATGACGGACACCAGGGCGGTGTCCTCCCGGAGGGCCTCCGCCACCTGTCCGGCGGCGATCCGGCCCTGGCCGTCGGGCTTCAGGTAGGTAACGGAATACCCCTCCCGCTCCAAAGCCTTCAGACACTGGAGAACGGCGCTGTGCTCCACGGCGGTGGTGACGATGTGCCGTCCCACCCGGCGGTTCTGGTGGAGGGCCGCCCGGATGGCCCAGTTGTCCCCCTCGGTGCCGCAGGAGGTGAAGAAAAGCTGCTCCGGCTTGCAGCCCAGGGCCCCGGCGATCACCCGGCGGTCCCGCTCCAGCCGGTCCCGGGCCTGACGGCCCAGGCTGTACTGGGAGGAGGGGTTGCCGAAGCCCTCGGTGAGCGCCTCCGCCATGGTCTCCGCCACCGCCCGGGGCACGGGTGTGGTGGCGGCGTAATCCAGATAGTGCATGGTCATATCCTCCTTACAGGATCAGCTCGAACCGGCTTCCCCGGTCCGTTTTCTCACAGGCCCGGAAGCCGGCCTTTTCAAAGCAGCGCCGGGAGACGGCGTTGTGGTCGTAGATCTCCGCCACCCCCAGGCGGTCCCAGCCCAGGGCCCGGCCCCGGGCGATCAGGGCGGCGACGACCTTCCCCCCGATCCCTTTTCCCCGGAACCGGCGGTCCCCGATGACAATGGGCATGTCCGCCCGCCAGAAGGTCACGTCCCCGATGGGGCGGTAGATGCCGTCGGCCAGGACCTCGATGAAATACAGCTCGCCGTGGGTGTCCAGATAGGCATACATCCGCTCCAGGGCCTCCGCCGTATAGGGTGTTCGCTTGCCGTCCACCAGATAGACCGTCTCCTCGTCCTGGTACCAGGGCAGGGCGAAGGTGAACTGCCCGTCGAACCGCCGCAGCCGCAGGCCCGCTTCGACTTCCAAAATGTCCGGTTGGACGACGCCGGGGATCGGCATGGGATCACCTCCGAAGAAACCGCCCCTTGCCAGGCGGGGGCGGGACATGTATAATACAAAACGTGATATGCAGGCCGTCAAAAAGTCGGCCTGATGTTTGCAGTCAGTTTTTTATTATATCGTACAGCGGAAAAAAACACAAGGGGGGACCGGTTTGAGAGTTGCCATTTATACCCTGGGGTGCAAGGTGAACCAGTACGAGAGCCAGGCCATGGAGGGGGAGCTCCTCCGCCGGGGCCACGACCTGGTCCCCTTCGAGGGCCCGGCGGACGCCTACATCGTCAACACCTGCACCGTCACCGCCGTCAGCGATAAGAAATCCCGGCAGATGATCCGCCGGGCCAGGAAGCTGTCCCCTAATGCGGTGGTGGCGGTGTGCGGCTGCTACGCCCAGACAAAGCCCGGGGACGTGGAGAAGCTGGACGTGGACCTGATCTCCGGCACCGGGGACCGGATGCGGTTTCTGGACCTGCTGGAGTCGGCGGTCCGGGAGCGGGAGCCGGTCATCGATTTGGACCAGGCCCTCCGCCGCCGCCGGTTCGAGGTCCTGCCCGCCGGGGGCCTCCGGGAGCGGACCCGGGCCATGCTGAAGGTGGAGGACGGCTGCGTCAACTTCTGCTCCTACTGCATCATCCCCTACGCTCGGGGGCCGGTGCGTTCCCTGCCCATAGAGACCGCTGTGGAGGAGACCCGCCGGCTGCGGGAGGAGGGCTACCGGGAGATCGTCCTCACCGGCATCGAGATCTCCTCCTGGGGCCAGGACCTCCGGGACGGGACAAGCCTCATCGATCTGCTGGAGGCGGTGTCCGCCGCGGCGGGGGACATGCGGCTGCGCCTGGGTTCCCTGGAGCCCCGGACCATCACCGGGGACTTCTGCCGCCGGGCCGCGGCGTTGGACAACCTCTGTCCCCACTTCCACCTGTCCCTCCAGTCCGGCTGCGACGACACCTTGCGGCGAATGAACCGAAAATACGACACCGCTCGGTATAAAGAGAGCGTAAATCTACTGAATGTATACTTTTCCCGCCCCGCAATTACCACGGACCTGATCGTGGGTTTCCCTGGGGAGACGGAGGAGGAGTTTGTCCGGACCCTGGACTTCATCCGGAGCTGCCGCTTCGCGGAGATGCACATTTTCCCCTACTCCATCCGCACCGGCACCCCGGCGGCGGAGATGGAGCAGGTGCCCAAATCCGTCAAGGAGGAGCGGGCGGCCCGGGCCGCCGCCGCTGCGGAGGAGATGCGCCGGGACCACCTGGCCGGCTGCGTGGGGGAGGCGTACCCGGTCCTCTACGAGCAGGTATACGACGGCCGCTGGCAGGGCCACGCCCCCAACTACGCCCGGGTAGCCGCCGCCAGTGGGGAGGGCCTTCACAATCGTGTGGTCATGACCAGGATCACCGGCGTGGAGGGGGACCTCCTCATAGGAGAGCTTATATCGTAAAGGAAAAGAGGTTCACAGGATTGTCACTCTGTGAACCTCTTCATTTTTATTTATTTCAGAATGCTGGTATTCCGGTACTGCACCGCCTCCGCCAGGTGCTCCGGGGCGATGTCCGCCGCCCCCTCCAGGTCCGCGATGGTCCGGGCCACCCGGAGGATGCGGTCGTGGCTGCGGGCGGTGAGGCCCATGCGGTCGAAAGCGGAGCGGAGGAGCCGCTCCCCGGCGTCGTCCAGCCTGCAGTATTCCCCCACCATGGCCGGGGCCATCCGGGCGTTGCAGTCCACCTCCGTGCCGGCGTAGCGCTCGGTCTGCCGGGCCCGGGCGGCGTCCACCCGGGCTTTGACGGCGGAGGAGGGCTCCGGGCTTTGCCTGCGGCGGAGAGCGTCGAAGTCCACCGAGGGCACCTCCACGTGGAGGTCCATCCGGTCCAGGAGGGGGCCGGAGATCCGGGAGACGTACTTCTCCACCGCCGCGTCGGTGCAGGTACACCGGCCCGAGGGGTGGCCCCGCCAGCCGCAGCGGCAGGGGTTCATGGCGCACACCAGCATGAACCGGCTGGGCAGGTGGACGGACCCGGCGGCCCGGGTGATGGTCACCTCCCCGTCCTCAATGGGCTGGCGGAGGGCCTCCAGGGCGTCCCGGGAAAACTCCGGCAGCTCGTCCAGGAAGAGGACCCCGTTGTGGGCCAGGGAGATCTCCCCGGGCCGGGGCATGGCCCCGCCCCCGGCCAGGGCCACGGCGGAGACGGTGTGGTGGGGGCTGCGGAAGGGCCGGCGGGAGAGGAGGGGGTGCTTCGGGTCCGTCATCCCCGCCACGGACCAGACCTCCGTGGCCTCTAAAGCCTCCCGCCTTGTCATGTCCGGCAGGATGGAGGGCAGGCGGCGGGCCAGCATGGACTTTCCCGCCCCCGGGGAGCCGATGAGCAGGATGTTGTGTCCCCCGGCGGCGGCGATCTCCAGCGCCCGCTTTACGTTCTCCTGGCCCATGACCTCGGAGAAGTCCGGGCCGGGCTCCGCCCCCTCCGCCGGGGCCCAGGCCGGGGCGGGGGCAAGGGGCTTCTCCCCCCGGAGGTGGGCTACCAGGTCGGCGGCGTGGGCCACCGGGTAGACGGTGAGGCCCTGGGCCAGGGTGGCCTCGGCGGCGTTCTCCGCCGGGACGTACAGCTCCTTCACCCCTAGCCGGGCGGCGGCCATGGCCATGGGCAGGGTGCCTGTCACCGGCCGCAATGCCCCGGTGAGGCTCAGCTCCCCCAGGAAGGCGGCGCCGGGGGCGGGGGGATCGACGTCCCCCTGGGCCGCCAGGAGCCCTAAGAGGATGGGCAGGTCGTAGACCGTCCCCTCCTTCCGCAGGGCGGCGGGGGCCAGGTTCACGGTGATCCGGGACACGGGGAACTTGCACCCGCAGGCACGCACCGCCGCGCGCACCCGTTCCCGGGACTCCTTCACCGCCGCGTCCGGCAGGCCCACCACGTCGAAGGCGGGCAGCCCTCCGCTGAGGGCGCACTCCACCGACACCTCGTAGCCCGCGATCCCCTGGAGCCCCAGGGAGCGTACTGTTACTACCATATAGCCCTCCTTCTCACCGGCTCACACGGGCCGGAACCTGTTTTCCGCGCTCCGGGGGTCACGCTCTCTCATAGAAGAAGCCCTCCCAGTCCCAGAGGCAGTAGAGATACCGTCCCGCGCTGTCCCCTCGGACTGTGTACAGACGAAACGACCGCTCCCCATCTGTGGCGAGGCCCAGAAAGCGCCCCCGGTCCGCCCCGGTATAGGGGGCGCCGTCGCAGCGGACATAGCGCTCGCCGTTCACTTCCAATTGCTCCCATTCCGGGCCGCGGATCTGTCCGACCACCTTCCCGCCCAGCGCTCCCGCCGCCGACAGAAGCACCAGCAGGGCCCCGGCCCCCAGCAGGCAGAGGACCAGCCAGCTTCTTTTGCTCATCGCGCTGCCCTCTCCTCCTTTTCATGCCTCACCCCGTCCCGCGCTCCTCCGGGGCGGGACGGATCTTTTCTACCATTGTACCACAAAAGACCGTCCGCGGAAGTACCAAAAAAGAAAAAGAATCCGCGTCAATGGGCGAAATCAAATTTTTTTGATTTTCTGCAAAACATAACCATTTACAGCCCGGCTCTTTCGTGCTATAGTTATCAATGTATGAATACCTCGCTTTGACCCTTGTACCAAAGCAGTATCCAAATATTCAGGAGGAGCGTTTTATGGCTAGAAAGTTCAAGTCCATGGACGGCAACAACGCGGCGGCGCATGTCTCCTATGCGTTCTCCGAGGTTGCGGCGATCTACCCGATCACCCCGTCCAGCCCCATGGCCGACCTGGTTGACCAGTGGTCCGCCAACGGCCTGAAGAATATCTTCGGCACCCAGGTAAAGGTGGTGGAGATGCAGTCCGAGGCCGGCGCCGCCGGCGCGGTCCACGGCTCTCTGGGAGCCGGCGCCCTGACCACCACCTACACCGCGTCTCAGGGCCTGCTGCTGATGATCCCCAACATGTACAAGATCGCGGCCGAGCAGCTGCCCACGGTGTTCCATGTCTCTGCCCGCACCGTGTCCACCCACGCCCTGAACATCTTCGGCGACCACTCCGACGTCATGGCCTGCCGCCAGACCGGCTTCGCCATGCTGGCTGAGGGCAACGTCCAGGAGGTCATGGACCTGAGCCCTGTGGCCCACCTGTCCGCCATCAGCGGCAAGGTGCCCTTCATCAACTTCTTCGACGGCTTCCGCACCAGCCACGAGATCCAGAAGGTGGCCGTGTGGGACTACGAGGACCTGAAGGACATGTGCGACATGGAGGCTGTGGAGGCCTTCCGCAAGCACGCCCTGAACCCCGAGCACCCCAGCATGCGGGGCTCCCACGAGAACGGCGACATCTTCTTCCAGCACCGCGAGGCCTGCAACAAGTACTACGACGCTCTGCCCGAAGTGGTGGAGAAGTACATGGGCAAGGTCAACGAGAAGCTGGGCACCGACTACAAGCTGTTCAACTACTACGGCGCTCCCGACGCTGACCGTGTCATCATCGCCATGGGCTCCATCTGCGACGTGGCCGAGGAGGTCATCGACTACATGAACGCCCACGGTGAGAAGGTGGGTCTGGTGAAGGTCCGTCTGTACCGCCCCTTCGCCGCCGACCGGCTCATCGCCGCCATCCCCGCCACCGCCAAGAAGATCGCCGTTCTGGACCGTACCAAGGAGCCCGGCGCCCTGGGCGAGCCTCTGTACCTGGACGTGGTCACCGCTCTGGCCAACGCCGGCATGAACGACGTCACCGTCATCGGCGGCCGCTACGGCCTGGGCTCCAAGGACACCCCGCCCAGCAGCGTCTTCGCCGTCTATGAGGAGCTGAAGGCGGACAAGCCCCGCCGCCAGTTCACCATCGGCATCGTGGACGACGTCACCGGCCTCTCCCTGCCGGAGGTCCCCGCCCCCAACACCGCGGCCGAGGGCACCATCGAGTGCAAGTTCTGGGGTCTGGGCGGCGACGGTACCGTGGGCGCCAACAAGAACTCCATCAAGATCATCGGCGACCACACCGACAAGT
>HHCFR05603__coassemble_843_pt1 | contig 19891 bp, 24 predicted proteins | sample HHCFR05603__metabat2_low_PE_030 | metagenome-assembled genome bin HHCFR05603 | reverse complement strand
GGGCGTCCAAAAGTGAACCGCGGGGTTCGGGGGCGCGCAGCCCCCGAGACGCCCCCCGGGGCGTGGGGGCCGCAGCCCCCACAAAGCTGCGCCGCGCAGGGCAGTAACCTCCACGAAACCCTATGAGTTAAGAAAAAAGGAACCCGCTTATGACAGAAAAACTTTACTACAACGACGCTTTTATGAAAAAATTCACCGCCCAGGTCCTCTCCTGTGAGAAGGGGAAGGACGGCTGGGAGGTGGTTTTGGACCGCACGGCCTTCTACCCCGAGGGGGGCGGCCAGCCTGGTGACCAGGGTACTCTGGGCGGCGTAGCGGTCGCTGACACCCACGAGAAGGAGGGGGAGGTGGTCCACCTGTGCGCCGGCCCTCTGACGGTGGGAGAGACGGTAACGGGGGAGATCGACTTTGCCCGCCGCTTCGACTTCATGCAGCAGCACAGCGGGGAGCACATCGTCAGCGGCATCCTCTGCGCCCGGCACCACTGCGACAACGTGGGCTTCCACATCGGCAGGGACCTGGTGACCATCGACTTCAACGCCGCCCTGACGGCGGAGGACGTGGCGGAGATCGAGGCCCTGGCCAACCAATACATCTGGGAGGACCACCCGGTGGAGGCCGGCTGGCCCGACAGCGAAGCCCTGGCCGCCCTGCCGTACCGCAGCAAGAAGGCCCTGGAGGGCCCGGTGCGGATCGTCACCTGGCCCGGCGCGGACTGCTGCGCCTGCTGCGGCACCCACGTCCGCCGGAGCGGCCAGGTGGGGCTGGTGAAGCTCCTCTCCTGCCAGAAGTTCCGGGACGGGGTCCGTATCGAGATGGCGGCGGGGGCCCGGGCGGTGGCCTACTGCGCCGCCATTCTGGAGCAGAACGCCCAGATCTCCCACCTCCTCTCCGCCAAGCCCACCGATACCGCCGCCGCCGTGGAGCGGCTCCGCCGGGAGGCGGAGGCCCTCCGGGCCCGGGTGGCGGCCCTGGAGGAGGAGGACTTCGCCCGGAAGGCGGAGCGGTACGACGGCGCCGGGGACGTGCTGCTGGTGGAGGGGGATATGTCCTCCGACTCCCTGCGGCGGCTGTGCGACGCGGTCCAGGCCCGGTGCGGCGGCCGCTGCGCCGTCTTCGCCGGGGCGGACGGGTCCTACAAGTACGCCATCGGCCAGCCCGGCGGCGACCTGCGGGCCCTGGTCAAGGAGCTGAACGCCGCCCTCTCCGGGCGGGGCGGCGGTAAGCCCGCCTTCGTCCAGGGCAGCGTCCAGACGGGGGAGGAGGCCATCCGAGCCTTCTTCGCCGGAAAGTGACCGCCCCACATACCCCTTCCAGACTGAGAGAAAAGAGACATACACCATGAAATACCTGCGTCAGGCCCTGATCCTCACGGCCATCACCTTCGCCGGGGAGCTGATCCACTACCTGCTCCCCCTCCCCGTCCCCGCCAGCATCTACGGGCTGGTGATCCTCTTCGCCCTGCTGAAAAGCGGGCTTCTGCCCCTGGAGCAGATCCAGGACGTTGGGGGCCTGCTCCTGGAGCTGATGCCCCTGCTGCTGGTCCCCGCCTCCGTCAGCTTCATCACCGCCCTGGACACCATCCAGGCCATGCTCCTGCCGGTGCTCATCATGGGCTTTGTGGGCACGGTGGTGGTGATGGTGGTGACGGGCCGGGTCACGCAGTGGATGGAACACCGGCGGAAGGGGGCGGCGGACCGTGGGTGAGTTTCTGCTGGAGTCCCAGTTCTTCGGCCTGTTTCTGTCCCTGGCCTTCTTCCAGCTGGCCAGGTGGCTGAACCGCAAGGCCGGGCGGGAGGTCATAAGCCCCCTCCTCTTCGCCACGCTGCTGTGCATCGCGGTGCTGCTGGTGTTCGACATCGATTTTGAGGTCTACAACCGGGGGGCCCAGTACCTGGACGTGCTGCTGACCCCGGCCACCATCTGCCTGGCCATCCCCCTGTACCGGCAGTATGAGCTGCTGCGGCGGAACGCCGTGGCGGTGCTGGCCGGGTCCGTGGCGGGGGTGGCGGCCCACATGGCCGGGTGCCTGCTGATGCTGGCGGTGTTCCGCATGGAGGCCGCGGAGTTCATCACCCTGCTGCCCAAGTCCATCACCACCGCCATCGGCAAGAGCCTCAGCGCCGAGCTGGGGGGCTACCCCGCCATCACCATGGCCGCCATCATGATCACCGGCCTCTTCGGCGCGGCCATCGCCCCGGCCCTGCTGCGGCTGTTCCGGGTCCGGGACCCCCTGGCCCAGGGGCTGGCCATCGGCACCGCCTCCCACGCCGCCGGCACCTCCACCGCCGTGCAGATGGGGGAGGTCCAGGGGGCGGCCAGCAGCTTGGCCATCGTGGTCACCGGGCTGCTGACGGTGATCGCCGCGCCGCTGCTGGCGGGGCTGGTATAGTTTTCGCGGGGGCTTCGCCCCTGTGCCCCACGTTTTGAGGGCGCTGGGCCAGCGCATCTGGCCGATGCAGGGCTGATTCGCGTATCGCGGGGTGGGTGAGAGAGAAGTATTTTTCTTCCCCGGTTATTGCTATTCTGCTCGGCAGCTCTCGGGGGTTTCACCCCCGGACCCCGACCTACTTTTCCCTCGTGGGAAAAGTAGGCAAAAGCACGCACGGGAGGAGAAACCCTTTCGATGGGGTTTCTCCCCCGTGACCCCCTCTTCCACGACGACACAAAGGGGGGCGCCTGCCCCCCTTTGGAATCCCCCGCCTACCTTATAGGTATCTTCGTTTTCTATGGATACTCCCGAGGTTGCGTTACAAGAAGAATTTTTCGACATGCACCCCAAGAAACATGTCCCCCTTTAACAGGCCGGCAGGCGAAGTCTCGTTGACCACCAACTGTAGATTAGAAAAAGAACGAAATTCAGTGGCGGAGGAGTTTCCCCATAGATAAAGATTGATTAGACAAAAATACGGGGACCGGGGTGTCCCCGGCGGCGTTTTGGTCACTTTTTCGCCGAGGAAAAAGTGACCCGGGCCCGGGCCGGGGAGGCCCGGAAGGTAACGAATAGCATGGTAGCCATTCAGAAGAAAAGATGTTTCTCCCCCACCCGCCCGGCAGCACATGTTTCAGCCCTGCATCGGCCGGATGCGCTGGCATAGATGGATCAAAAAAAGAACCACCTTGCCGCCGGAGGCGGCAGAGAAAAGGAGGCCAGCATGGAAACCATCACCGTTTGGACCAAGCAGCACCAGGACGTATGGACGAACCTGGAGCGGGACGGCCGCCACGTGGCCAGCCGGGCGGGCATCCGCCGGGACCTGGGGGAGGAGGACGCCTCCCTGGTGCTGGCGGTGTACGACTGGCTGGCGGGCCGTCTGCCCACAGAGGGAAAACCGGCGGACGCGGTGTACCCGGTCTGGGTCTCCCGGTCCGGGGACGCCGCCATGCTCCCCGGCCCCGGCTTTGTGATCCTGGAGCTCCAGGTGGACCCGGGGCTTATCACCGACGTGAACATTGCCAAGTGGGGGGCCATCCTCAACTACTCCTACATCCCCGCCGATGAGGCCGACGCCCGCCGCCACCGGAAGCGGATGGAGGCCCACGGCGTCAGCGACGCCAAGGCCTTTATGTCCCGGTTCTATCCGGAGCTGAAGGAGGAGATCGTACAGAGCTGGGACCGGCTCTTCGACGACAGCGTTCAGCTGGGCAGCGGCGCGGCCTACGGCGTTCTGTGGGAGATCCGAAGGGAGTGGGTGAAATGTGCGACACGGTGAGGCTCTACTCCGCCCAGACCGCCCTGGTGCGGGAGGTCCTCCTCCGGGACGGGGTGTGCTTTTCCCGGGCGTCCTATGTGGAGCGGAAGTACGGGGAGAGCGCTCCCATCTTCCTCACCGCCTACCGCTGGTTCGCCGCCGAGGCGGCCAAGCTCGTCCCGCCGCCCTCGGGCGCGGAGCTGCCCTACTGGGCCTTCCGGGACCTGTACAGCGTGGAGCCCTCCGGGGACGGCCGTGCCCTGGCGTTGGACGTTCCCCGGGACCAGGCGGTGTTCTTCGACCTCTACGACTGGAACAAGGTGGTGCGGCTGGAGTACATCGGGGAGACGGAAGCGGAGGAGCGTGCCTTCCGCCGGGAGCTCCGGGACCGGGGCCTCACCGGCCGGGACGTGATGCTCACCCAGTTCTACCCGGAGCTGCGCCAGGCAGTGCTGGCCTCCTGGCGGCGGCTCTTCCGCCACCACGAGGCCATCCGGGCCGGGGACCTGACCGGCGTGGGCGGCGTCCAGGCCGCCCTGTGGCAGCTCCGCCGGGAGTGGCTGGCGGAGGGATAAATGTCGATCCGTTTTACTTCTTTTGTGAAAAAAGCCTCCCGCCTGATAGCAGGCGGGAGGCTTTTGTGATAGACGTTTGCCTTACTCGGTCACGTAGGGCAGCAGGGCGATCTGACGGGCCCGCTTGATGGCCTCGGTCAGCTGGCGCTGATGCATGGCGCAGGTGCCGGTGGTGCGGCGGGGCAGGATCTTGCTGCGCTCGGAGATGAAGCGGCGCAGCTTGGCGGCGTCCTTGTAGTCAATATGCTCGCACTTGTCCACGCAGAACTGGCAGACCTTCTTGCGCTTCCGGGGCGCGGCGGGGCGAGCGGGACGATTCTCACGTTCCATAGCCATGGTACATATACCTCCTATCAGAATGTCGGCAGCGACTGCCGAAGTAGTCAAGAGCAGGGATCAGAAGGGCAGGTCGCCGTCCTGGTCGTCGATCTCCGCGAAGCCGGAGCTGTCGCCGGAGGGGGCGCCGTAGCCGCCGGGAGCTCCATAGCCTCCGGAGGACTGTCCGCCATAGGCGGGGGCGCCGTAGGGCGGGGGACTGCCGTAGCTGTCGCCGGCGCTGTCGCGCTTGCTGTCGGCGAAGTAGACGTTGTCGGCCACCACCTCGGCACTGCGGCGGTTGTTGCCGTCCCGGTCCTTCCAGTCCCGGAGCTGCAGCCGCCCCTCGGCCACGGCCATGCGGCCCTTGGTGAAATACTTGCAGACGAACTCCGCCGTCTGCCGCCAGGCCACAACGTCAATGAAATCCGTGCTCTTCTCGCCGGAATCGCGGCTCTTGAAGTCGCGGTCCACGGCCAGGGTGAAGCTGGTGACGGACACGCCGGACTGAGTGGTCCTCAGCTCCGGGTCGCGGACCAGCCGCCCCATGATGATAATGCGGTTGAGCATCGCGCGGCCCCCTTACTCGCCCTTGCAGACGATCATGGAGCGCATCATGCCGGTGGTGATGCCCAGCACGCGGTCCAGCTCCTTGGGGAAAGCGGCGTCGCTGGTGAAGGACATGAGGACATAGTACCCCTCGGTCTTGTAGTCGATGGCGTAGGCCAGACGGCGCTTGCCCCACTCATCGACCTCCACGTTGGTGCCGTGCTGCTCCGCCAGAGCCTTGAACTTCTCCACAGTGGCGGCGATAGCCTCCTCGCCCAGAGCGGGATCGAGGATGTACACGACCTCGTAGTTGTCAGAAATCTTTGCCATGGTTTGCACCTCCTTTTGGACTGATGGCCCCCACTCTCCGGTGGGAGCAAGGATATTGCCCGCAAGCCGCAGGCCATATTATTATACTGGATAAAGGGAAAAAGTCAAGGACTTTTTCCAAAATTTCGCCAAATTTAAGAGCAGAAACTTCATGCGCCGTGGGCGCACCACGATAACAGGCAAACGTAAGCGGCGCATGAAGTTTCGCGCATGTGGGCCGTTCCCGGCTCACGCGCTGAGATCCTACGCCGTGCCGTCAGAGACGGCACATGGCGCTTTTGCTATGCTTTTGCATAGCAAAGGCACAGAGAACCGGCATTCACCTCAGCAGGGAACGCGCCTGTTTGATGTATGAATGCGCTGTCGTGATATATCCGCCCCCGGAGCTGCCCGGCGAACGCCGCCGGCCGCGGCTTTTGGCCTCCTCATGGGAAAGCTTTTGAATGATCCGCGAAAAAATGGGGCGTGGGGCCGGTTTTCCGGTCCCACGCCCCGCGCCTTGCTTCGCGTCAAAGCCCGAAGGCCCCCAGGTTCAGTCCGCCGCCGATGCCGTCCATGGTCTTGGTCATGGCGTCGTCGGCCTGGCGCAGTGCCTCGTTGACGGCGGAGAGGACCATGTCCTGCACCGCCTCCGCGTCCTCCGGGGAGAGCACGTCGGGGGAGATGTGGAGCTCCGTCAGCTCCTTCTTCCCGCTGCACACCGCCTTCACCGCGCCGCCGCCTACAGAGGCGGTGAAGAGGGTCTCCTCCACCTTCTGCTGGGCCGCCTCGATCTCCTTCTGCATCTTCAGGATCTTCTGCTGCATCTGGGCCTGCTGGCGCATCATACCGCCGCCGCCCATCCCTCTGGGGAATCCGCCTTTTGCCATCACGATCTCCTCTTTCTGTCTGTAACTTTGATTTTACGCCTGCGTACCGCTTATTTGACGGTAAAGCTGTCATACTTGCTGCCGGCCCGGATCAGGGCGTCCAGCTTGTCCGGGGCCTGGCCGGCGGGGGGCGCCTCCCCCTTGCCCAGGGTGAAGCGCACCGCCACCTCCCGGCCCAGGTGGGCCCCGGTGACGGACCGCAGCACCTCGGCCACCGCCGGACAGTCCAGGGTCTCCTGGGTCAGCTCGTCGCCGCAGCGGACCACCAGCGCATCCCCCTCCATGTCGCCCCAGGCGTCGTCCAGCATGATCCGGTACATGGGGGTGAGCTGGTTCTTGTACTGCTCCACCAGAGCCTGCCACAGGCCCCCGGAGGCTGGCGCCGCGGACGCTGCCGCCTGCGCCGGAGCGGTGCGGGCGGCGGGCCGCTCTTCCGCCTCCGCCGGAGGCGGCGCGTCGTCATCGCCGGGAGGGGGCGGCGCGTCCCAGTCCCCCGGCGGCGGAGGCGCCTCCGTGGGGGGCGGACCGTCGGGGATGGGCGCCGGGTCGTCCCAGGGGGGCGGGTCCGCCGGCTGGGGCCTGGATTGCCGGGGAGCGGCCGGGGCCTCCTGCCGGGTGGGCTTGCTCTGACGGGCCGCGCCGGTTCGACGAGCTGGGTCTGATTGCCGGACGGGACCGGGCTGCCCGCCGGACAGTCCGTCCTCCAGCCGGGCCAGCCGGGCCGCCAGGGCGGCGGTGTCCCCGCACAGGCTCTCGTCGCACAGCCGCATGAGGCACAGCTCCGCGTCGGTGCGCCGGTTGGCGCTCATGGGCAGGGCGGCAGAGACCGCCTGGAGCTGGGTGGCCATGAAGATCAGCCGGGTGGGGCTGACCCCTTGTGACAGGCTGTCCATGGCGGCCTCGTCGTAGCCCCCCGACAGCAAAGCCGCGCCGCCCTGGGGGGCGGTCATGCGGATGAGCAGGTCCCGGACCAGGGCCGTCAGCTGGCTGAGCAGAGTGCCCACGTCCTTTCCGGCGGCGTACAGCTCGTCCAGCAGCAGCAGCGCCGCCTGGACGTCCCGCCGCAGCAGGCAGTCCAGCAGCCGGGCGGTCTGTGCGTTCCCCGCCAGGCCCAGTACGTCCAGCACCCGCCGGCTGTCCACGGTCCCGCCCGCGGCGGCGCACTGGTCCAGCAGGCTCAGGGCGTCCCGCAGTGCCCCGTCCGCCAGCCGGGAGAGGAGCTCCGCCCCGTCCCGCTTCAAATCAATGTTTTCCTGCCCCGCCACATACAGCAGCCGTTGGGCGATGTCCGCCGGCTGGATGCGCTTGAAGGCAAAGCGCTGGCACCGGGAGAGGATGGTGGCGGGGACCTTGTGCAGCTCCGTAGTGGCCAGAATGAAGATCAGGTGGGCCGGGGGCTCCTCCAGGATCTTCAGCAGGGCGTTGAAGGCGGCGGTGGACAGCATGTGGACCTCGTCAATGATGTACACCCGGTAGCGCACCGCCGCCGGGGAGTAGATGGCCTCGTCCCGCAGAGCCCGGACGTGGTCCACGCCGTTGTTGGAGGCGGCGTCCAGCTCCAGCACGTCCAGCAGGCTCCCGCTGTCAATGCCCTGGCAGGCCGGGCACTGGCCGCAGGGATCCCCGTCCACCGGGTGCTCGCAGTTCACCGCCTTGGCCAGGATCTTGGCGCAGGTGGTCTTGCCCGTGCCGCGGGTGCCGGTGAAGAGGTAGGCGTGGCTCAGACGGCCCTGGGCCACCTGCCGGCGCAGGGTCTCTGTGATGTGCTCCTGGCCCACCACGTCGGCGAATACCTTGGGCCGCCACTTCCGATACAGAGCCTGATACATCACTTTGCCTTCCTTTCCGATGGTTTTTGCCGGCTCCGCCGGCAGGGGGGAAATTTTTCTATTCGCAACCTTGTGGGGGCTGCGGCCCCCACACCCCCGGAGATTTCGGGGGCTGCCCGCCCCCGTACCCCGGGGTTCACTTTTGGACGCCCAAAAGTGAACCGAAAAACCGCCAAAACCAAGGTTTTGGATTCCTTTTCCTAATTGGTCTCTATCAGATCTGAAACATTTCTGCACCGAATCAGGTTTTTGTCATCTGATCTACAGCGGGTCTATCGTCGAGACTTCGCCTGCCGCCCTGTTAAAGAGATGGACGTTTCTGTTGGTGCTTATCGAAACATTCTTCCTATAACGCACCCTCGGGAGTACCCATAGGAATTCAGGACAAGTCCCTTTCTATGCGGGGGATTCCAAAGGGGGCATTGCCCCCTTTGTGTCGTCGCGGGGGTGGGGTACATAGGGGAGGGACCCCATCGAAAGGGTCCCGCCCCTATGCGGCTTTTTGGTTACTTTTTGTCCGTACAAAAAGTAACTCAGGGTGTGGGGCCGAAGGCCCCACTTATAAGAGGTACGGAAGCAAAGCCCCGCATATAGGCCAAAAAGACACCATAGAACACTCTCCGCAAGCATCCGCTCCGAACCGGCGCCCTCGCGGCACATGTCGTCCCGCTTAATGCTGCTCGGTTCCCCGCCTGACATGGTTCACAGGCATCCATTGCGCGAGACCAGAACCTCAACACGAATGCTTGCGGAGAATATTCCATGGTGTAGTTGGTATTATACACGATGACGCCCCGAAATGCAAGGGGCAATTTCCGCCTGGGGCCGGACCCGGAGAGGGCCCGGCCCCAAGTTGCTCACAGCCGCCCGTACATGTGGGCGTACCGCCGGATCTTCCGGGCCAGGGCGGGGCTGGCCTCCCCGGGGAGGAGGCGCCAGCGCCAGTTGTTCCCCAGGGTGCCCGGGGTGTTCATCCGGCCCTCGGCCCCCAGGCCCAGGTAGTCCTGCATCTGGGCCACGAAGGTGTCCGCCACGCTGGACATGCCGCCCCGGATCATCCCCCAGTGGAAGCCCTCGGCCTCGTTCAGGCCCAGATACTTCCGGGCGAAGGTCACGTCGGCCCGGTCCGCCTGCTCCCGCCACTGCATCACCGTCTCGTTGTCGTGGGTGCCCACGTAGCACACGCAGTTGCGCTCGTAGGTGTGGGGCAGGTAGTTGCTGGGCTCCCGGGCGTCGAAGGCGAACTCCAGCACCTTCATGCCGGGGAGGCCCGAATCCCTCAGGAGCTGGTGGACCTCCGGCGTCAGGAAGCCCAGGTCCTCGGCGATGATGTCCAGGCCGTGGAACCACTGGGTGAGGACCCCCACCAGGTCCATGCCGGGCCCCTTCCGCCAGCGGCCCTCCCGGGCGGTCTCCGCCCCGTAGGGCACCGCCCAGTAGCTCTCCAGACCCCGGAAGTGGTCGATGCGGATCACGTCGAAGAGGCGGCTGGCCCCCTCCACCCGGCGGATCCACCAGCCGAAGCCGTCCTGGCGCATCCGGTCGTAGTCGTACAGGGGGTTGCCCCACAGCTGGCCGTCGGCGCTGAAGTAGTCCGGGGGCACGCCGGAGACCTCCGTGGGGATGTTGCCCTCCCCCAGCTGGAAGAACTCCGGCTCCGCCCACACGTCGGCGGAGTCCATGGCCACGTAGATGGGCAGGTCCCCGATGATGCGGATGCCTAAGCTGTGGATATACTCCCGCAGCTCGCCCCACTGCTTGAAGAAGAGGTACTGGAGATAGGTGTAGAACGCCACATCCTCCGCCAGCTCCTTCTCATACCGGGCCACCGCCTCCGGAGCCCGGACCCGGATGGCCTCGTCGGGCCACTCCAGCCAGCTCTTCATGCCGAAATGGGCCTTCACGGCCATGTAGAGGGCGTAGTTTTTCAGCCACGGGTTCTCCGCCTGAAATCGCTCCACCGCCTCCCGGTCCCGCTCCCGGCCCCGGAGGAAGGCCCGCCGCAGCACGTCGAAGCGAACCTCGTAGATCTTGCCGTAGTCCACATACCGTGGGTCGTTCCCCCAGTCGGCGGCGGCCAGGTCCTCCTTGTCCAGAAGGCCCTCCTCCGCCAGCAGGTCCAGGTCGATGAAGTAGGGATTGCCGGCGAAGGTGGAGAAGCTCTGGTAGGGGCTGTCGCCGTAGCTGGTGGGGCCCAGGGGCAGCAGCTGCCAGTACTTCTGCCCGGCGGCGTGGAGAAAGTCCGCGAAGGCGTAGGCCGCCTTGCCCAGGGTGCCGATCCCGTAGGGGGAGGGCAGGGCGGAGATGGGCAGGAGGATGCCGCTGGCGCGGTCCATAACGATCACTCCTTACTGTTTAGATTGCGATTGCGGGGAAAGGCCTGTCTGTCAGCCCTTCACCGCGCCGGCCACGACGCCCTTGATGATGTGCTTCTGACCGATGAGGTAGACGGCGACGATGGGCAGGATCGCCAGCATGATGCAGGCCATCATGGGGCCCATCTCCACCCGTCCGTAGCTGCCCCGGAACATCTGGATCAGCATGGGGATGGTCTTGTACTCGTTGATGTCCAGGATCAGGGTGGGCAGCAGGTAGTCGTTCCAGATCCACATGGCCTCCAGAATGGCCACGGAGACCATGGTGGGGCGCAGCAGGGGGAATACGATGTGGAAGTAGGTCTGCAGGGGATTGCACCCGTCGATCATGGAGGCCTCCTCCATGTCGATGGGCACGCTGCGCATAAACCCGCAGAACATGAATACCGCCAGCCCCGCGCCGAAGCCCAGGTAGATCACCCACAGGGTCCAGGGGGTGTTCAGGTGCAGGGTGTCCGCCATGGAGGAGAGGGTGAACATGACCATCTGGAAGGGGACCACCATGGAGAAGGCGCACAGCAGGTACAGCACCTTGGTGATCTTGTTGTTGACCCGGGTGATGTACCAGGCGAACATGGAGCAGCAGATGAGGATGGCGAACACCGAGGTGACGGTGATGACCAGGGAGTTGAGAAGGCTGAAGAGGAAGCCCTGGGCGCCGATGGCGTTTTCATAGTTGGCCAGGCCCGCAAAGGTCTCGGCGGCGGGAAGGTCGAAGGCGGTGCCGGTGCTGATGGCGCTCTCCACCTTCAGGGAGTTCATGAGCACCATGAAGATGGGGTACATATACACCACGCACACAACGGTCATCACGATGCTCCAGATCCTGTTGGAGCGCTGCATTTTTCTTGTCACTGCTGTACCTCCTTCTTACGGGTGACCCGCAGCTGGATGAGGGCGATGGCCACCACGATCACACAGAAGATGACCGCCTTGGCCTGGCCGATGCCCCTCCACTGGGGACCGGAGCGGCCGTAGAACGTGTAGTAGATGTTGTAGGCCAGCAGCTCGCTCTGGTGGGCGGGGTTGCCGCCGGTCAGGGCCATGTTCTGGTCAAAGAGCTTGAAGCTGTTGGTAATGGTGAGGAAGAGGCAGATGGTGATGGAGGGCATGAGCATGGGCAGCTTGACCTTGAAGAAGGTCTGCCAGTGGGTGGCGCCGTCGATCTCCGCCGCCTCCAGAAGGTTGTCGGGGATAGACTGGAGCCCGGCGATGTAGATGATCATCATATAGCCGATCTGCTGCCAGCACATGAGGATCACCAGGCCCCAGAAGCCCGCCGTGGGGTCCAGCTGAAGCAGAGGGCGCTCCAGCAGGGTCAGGGCGCAGTTGAGCAGGATCTGCCAGATATAGCCCAGCACAATGCCGCCGATCAGGTTCGGCATGAAGAACACCGTGCGGAAGGCGTTGGTGCCCCGGATGGCTTTGGTGAGGATCAGAGCCACAGCCAGGCCGCCGACGTTGATGGCCAGCGTGCTGACCACCACGAAGGCGCAGTTGTACCAGAAGGCGTGGGTGAAGGTGGTGTCGCGCAGGGCGCTGATGAAGTTGGAAATGCCGATGAAGGTGGCGTCCCGGACGGTGGTGAACTGGCAGAAGGCCAGGTAGACGCCCTGGAGGAACGGAATGATAAACCCGATGATAAACGCGGCCAGTGTGGGCAGCACAAAGATCGGCCAGTATTTTTTGATGGCTTTTTCCACAGTCTATCCTCCCTTGTGGGAATTTACGCCGTCCGGGCAGGCCGCGCCCCTGTCAGGCGCGCGGCCTGCCCGGGCGGCGTTCGTTGAGAAAAAAGGGGCTGCCGGATCGCCTCCGGCAGCCCCGGAAAGCCTATGCTTTCTCTTTCGGGTCAGATGAGAGATCAGCCGTTGGCCAGGGCGTACTCGCTGGCCCAGCCGTCCACGAAGGCGGAGACCACGCCGGCCCAGTTCTCGTCGCTCTGATCGGCGGCGTAGACAGCCAGAGCGGAGCCGACCATGTTCTTCCACTCCTCAGAGGGCATGGTGGTGAAGTTCCAGCTCACAGGGGTCTTGCCGGCGGCGGTCATCTCGGCGTCCAGAGCCACGAAGGGGTTGCTGGACTCGGGAGCCTGCTTGAAGGGGATGGCGAAGCCCATGCCGGTCTCGCCGGAGGGCATGGCGCCCTCGCCGCCGGTGATGGCCTGCAGAGCGGTCTCGTCGGTAACGCACCAGTACATGAAGTCCAGAGTGGCCTGGATGTCCTCCTCGCTGGCGTTCTTGTTGACGCACCAGTAGTTCTCACAGCCGGTGCACAGGCCCTGGTTGGCCTCGTCGCCCACGCCGAAGTAAATGGGGATCATGGTCACTTCATCCTCGCTGAGCTTGCCCTCGCCCACCACATTGGCAAACTCCCAGGAGCCGTTCTGGTAGAACACGGCCTGGCCGCTGGTGAACTCATTGACGGAGTCGTTGGCGGTCATGGAGGTGAGCAGGGCGGGATCGGCGGTGGAGTTGTTGATGTACAGATCCCAGATGGCACGGTAGTTGTCCAGGTAGGTGCCCTCGATGGCGTCGGTATAGGTGATACCCCGGTCCAGGTACTCAAAGTAGATGGGCAGGTTGGCCAGGTGGGTCTTGAAGCGCCAGTCGGAGGAGCTGTCCAGGCCGGCGGAGGTGAAGGCGGCAAAACCCAGCTCACCGCTGCGGGCGGTGATGTCCTCGGCCACAGTCTTCAGATCCTCAAAGGACTGGATGTCGTCCACGGTGTAGCCCGCCTGGGACAGCAGGGCGGTGTTGACGATGATGCCGTAGGACTCGATCACGTAGGCGATGCCCGCGACGCTGTCGCCGTCCATCAGGGCGTAGTCGTCGCTGGTCAGCTCGCCGTAGACGGCGCTGCCGCTGAGGTCATAGCAGTAGTCACGCCAGTTGTTCAGGCCGACAGGGCCGTTGACCTGGAACAGGGTGGGGGCCTCGTCCTTGGCCATCTCGCTGGTCAGCATGGTCTCATACTCGCCGGAGGCGTAGGTGGCCACGGTGACGGGCACGCCGGTCTGCTCGGTGTAGTAGGCGGCCAGCTCCTGCCACTGGGCGTCCTGCTCGGGCTTGAAGTTCATGTAGTAGACGGAGCCGGTGGCCTCCGCCGTGTCGCCGCCGGTGGTGTCCTCGGTCTGGTTGCCGGCGGTATTGCCGCCGTCGGCGGTATTGTTGCCGGCGGTGTTGTTGCCGCCGCAGGCCACCAGGGCAAAGGCCATGGCCAGGGACAGCAGCAGAGCTAACATTCTTTTCATGTGTCGCAATCTCCTTTATTAAATTTCGGTCCCCGAGGGGACCCTATTTTCACGCCTCGCGGCGGGAAAATCAGACAGACCTGTCCGGGGCCCGGGCCACGGAGCCCCCCCGGCGCAGCTGAGCCTCCAGCCGCAGGTGCCTGGGCCCGGACTCCCCGCGGATCATCCCCATGAGGATGCCCACGCTCTCCCGGCCCATCTCCTCCGCCGGCTGCACCATGGTGGTCAGGGTGGGGACGGTGTACTCGGACATGCTCAGCCCGTCTATGGCGATGACGGAGCAGTCCTCCGGCACCCGGCGGCCGTGGTCGTGGAGGGCCTTCATGGCCGCCATGGCCATGGTGTCGGAGAGGACAAACACGGCGGTAAAATCCGCCCCGCTGTCCAGCAGGGCCGACATGCCCCGGTAGGCGTCCTCCATCTCGAAGCAGCCGCCGGTCTCCGCCAGCAGCTCCGGGTCGAAGGCCACGCCGTTGTCCGCCAGAGCCGCCAGATACCCCCGGCAGCGCAGCTGGCTGATGGAGCGGTCCTCGCTGGAGGGCACCAGAGCGGCCACCCGCCGGTGGCCCAGCTGCAAAAGGACCTCCACCGCCCGGTAGGCGGTGCGGAAATCGTCAATGGAGACGGAGGCGTAGTCGTCGTCTCCCAGGGTGCCGAAGCAGTTGGTGAAGGAGCAGCACACGTAGGGCACCCCCACCAGCGCCAGCTCCGGAGGGGTATAGTCGAACCGCCCCCCCAAAAACACCAGGCCCCGGAGCTTTTTCTCCCGCTCCAGGATGGCCCCGGCCTTGACCTCGTCCTCATCGGAGCCGATCTGCCGCAGGACCATGGTGTACCCGGCGGCGTCGATCTCCCGGGAGATGGTTTTCAGCACGTCGGAGAAGAAGATGTTCCCCGTGCCCCGGACCACGACGCCCACGGCGTCGCTCTGGCTGCGGACCAGGTCCCGGGCGCTGTTGTTGGGGATGTAGCCCTGCCGGTCCACCACAGCCATCACCTGCCGGCGGACCGCCTCGCTGACGTCGGGGCGGTTGTTCAGCACCCGGGACACGGTGCTGACGCTGACGCCGCAGGCCTTGGCGATGTCCTTGATGGTCACGGCGCTCCCTCCCCTCCGATCCTCGAAATACTTGGAGAATTTTAGCGAAAAACGCCTCCGGCATCGTTCCCGGTAACGTTTTCGGAATCCTGATGGTTTGATAGTAGCAACCTTTTCCCCACTTGTCAATAGCCAGTGGGAACGGGCGGCGCATCTTTGGAGCATTGACCAAAACGCTCCGGACTTTTTGTTGATTTCAGCAATAGGGCGGCAGAGATCCCGGCGCGGTTTGGCGAATGTGCGGCGCGGGGGTGTTTTCCCGGTTGACCTTTCCCGGGACTGCTGATACAATAGCAGGCAGACAGCTTTTTTCAAGCGTTGATAAGTTGACAAAGAATAACGGAATCAAGGAGGTCCCACCCATGAAAGAGATCCTCTCCACCCAGGCGGCCCCCGCCGCCATCGGCCCCTACTCCCAGGGCGTGTCCGCCGGCGGCATCGTCATCACCTCCGGCCAGCTCCCCGTGGACCCGGCCACCGGCGCCTTCGCCGAGGGCGGCGTCGCCGGCCAGACCCGCCAGTCCCTGCTGAACGTCCAGGCTGTCCTGGCCGCCGCCGGGCTGACCCTGGAGAACGTGATCAAGACCACCGTGTTCCTCAAGGACATGAACGACTTCGCCGCCATGAACGAGGTCTATGCCACCTTCTTCCCCGGCAATCCCCCGGCCCGCAGCGCCGTGGAGGTGGCCCGGCTGCCCAAGGACGCCCTGGTGGAGATCGAGGCCATCGCCGCCCGGTAAACCCTCCGGCTGTCCCCTGAGAAGGAGAACGACGTGACGAGAAAAAAAACCGCCCAGCTGCTGCTGGCCCTGGCCGGATTGACCGCCCTGGCCTTGGGGCTCGCCCAGGGGGGCTACCAGACCACCATGGCCAAGGCGGTGCGGATCTGTATGGAGTGTATCGGCATTGGATAGACGTAACGGGAGCAACAGGCAGGGATTCCGGCGCAAGTGCATCCAGCTGGTCAGCGCCCTGCTCTACAACGCCAATCTCTCCGGCTTCGCCTCCGGCAGCATCTACAAGGGCCCGACCAAGGGCCTGTGCGTCCCGGGGCTGAACTGCTACTCCTGCCCCGGGGCGGTGGCCTCCTGCCCTCTGGGGGCACTGCAGAACGCCCTGAGCGCCATGCCCAACAAGCTGCCGCTGTACATCGCCGGGGCGCTGCTGCTCATGGGCCTGGCCCTGGGGCGGCTGATCTGCGGCTTTCTCTGCCCCTTCGGGCTGATCCAGGAACTGCTGCACAAGATCCCCGGACGGAAAATCAAAAAAGGGCGGTGGAGCCGCCGCCTGTCCTGGCTGAAATACGCCGTGCTGGCGGTGTTTGTGGTGGCCCTGCCCCTGTGGTACGCCTACGCCCAGGGCCTGCCGGTGCCCGCCTTCTGCAAGTACATCTGCCCGGCGGGGACCCTGGAGGGGGGCCTCCCCCTGGTGGCCCTCCGGCCGGAGTACCAGGCCCTGGCGGGGTGGCTGTTCACCTGGAAGGCGGCCCTGTGCGCCGCCATCCTCCTGGCGTGCGTCTTCCTGTACCGGGCCTTCTGCCGCTTCCTGTGCCCCCTGGGGGCCATTTACTCCCTCTTCTCCCGGGTGGCCCTGCTGGCCTTCCGGGTGGACGGCGGGAAGTGCGACGGCTGCGGCCTGTGCGTGCGCCGGTGCCCCATGGACGTGGAGCGGGTGGGGGACCGGGAGTGTATCCAGTGCGGCGGCTGCCGCCAAATCTGCCCCAGAGGGGCCATCTATTTCGGCTGGGAAAGGAGCAAATCCCATGAAGATAAAAGCACTGTGCCTGGTCCTGCTGCTGGCCCTGGCGCTCCCGCTGGCGGGGTGCCAGAGTGAGACCACCCCGGAGGGGCCCGCCGCCCCCATCGCCGAGGGCGACGCCTACCGGGATTTCACCGCCCCGCTGGCAGACGGCGGCGAATTCACCCTCTCCGACCACGAGGGCAAGGTCATTCTCTTAAACTTCTGGGCCACCTGGTGCGGCCCCTGCGTGGGGGAGATGCCCGCCTTTGAGCGGCTCCAGGAGACCTACGGCGAGGACCTGGCCCTGGTGGCGGTGAACAGCGGTGAGGATGAGGCTACCGTGGCCGGCTTCCTGGAGGAGAACGGCTACACCTTCCCGGTGGTCCTGGACCAGGAGTACGCCGTCTCAAACCTCTACCCCACCGAGGGCATCCCCTACACCGTCATCATCGGCACCGACGGCAAGGTGGCGTCAATCCAGCTGGGCGCCGGCGACGCCGACGCCATGTACGAGCACTACTGCGAGCTCATCGACGGCCTGCTGGCGGCGTAAAAGAAGATCGTTTTGAAGACAGAAGAGCGGGAACCGATGAATCGGTTCCCGCTCTCTCGCTTCGTGTATCAGATTGTCTCCGGCTCAGGCGGTGAAGGTGTAGCGCACCATGCTGCCCTTGCCGTCGCCGGTGGTGATGACCACGTCCCCCTCCGGGGTCTTGCCGGTGGTCATGACGGGATACCTGCCGTGCTCCGCCACGTAGGCCTCAGGGCTCTCGCAGGTGACCTCCACGAACTCTTTGGTGGAATGACGGTCGCCGCCGCAGGGATTGATGGTCTCGATCAGGACTTCATACTCCATGGCGACGCCCTCCTCTTACTTGAAGTACCGCTTCAGCAGGCCCTCCAGCGCCTTGCCATGGCGGGCCTCGTCGCGAGCCATCTCGTGGACGGTGTCGTGGATGGCGTCCAGGCCGTTCTTCTTGGCGCAGGCGGCCAGGTCGAACTTGCCGGCGGTGGCACCGTACTCGCAGTCCACGCGCCAGGCCAGGTTGGACTTGGTGTCGGCCTTCATGTTGGGCTCCAGGTCCTCGCCCAGGAGCTCGGCGAACTTGGCGGCGTGCTCGGCCTCCTCGTAGGCGGCCTTCTCCCAGTACAGGCCGATCTCGGGATAGCCCTCGCGGTGAGCAATGCGGGCCATGCACAGGTACATGCCGACCTCGGAGCACTCGCCGTTGAAGTTGGCCATAAGCTGGTCAAAGATGAACTTCTTGTCCTCGTCGCTGATGTCGGGGTTGTTCTTCACGGTCTTGGCGTAGATGCCGTACTCGTGCTCAGCGGCCAGCTTGGCGTCGGCGGCCATCTCCTTGAACTTGGAGCCGGGCACCTTGCAGACAGGGCAGACCTCCGGGGGCGTATCGCCTTCGTGAACATAACCGCAAACAGGGCAGACCCACTTTTTCATAGTCGCATTCTCCTTTTGACGTAAATTTTTTTGAATTGTCTCACACATATTATAGATGCCTTTCGGCTGATCTATCCAAAAATCATCCGGCCTCGCCGGCGGCCCGGCGGCAGGCGGGGCACAGCCCGCTGTACTCCACCGTCCAGTCCTCCAGCAGGAATCCGGCTGTGTCCGACGGGGGGCCGATCTCCACCGGCGGGATGTCGGCGATGGCGCCGCAGACCCGGCACCGGGCGTGGCCGTGGGGGTGGGTGTCGCCGTCGTAGCGGGCGTCGCTTCCAGCCAGCCCCAGCCGCAGCACACTGCCCTCCTCCGCCATCTGGCCCAGCACCCGGTACACTGTGGAGCGGCTGATGGTGGGGTGGTCCCGGTGGACGGCCTCGTATACCATGGCCGCGGTAGGGTGGTTGGCCATGCGGCACAGGGTCCGGTGTATGATCTCCTTTTGCAGGGTATTGCGTCTGTCGGACATAGGTCTAACTCCTTACTAGGACTAAATCCTAAAAAGAATATAGCACAGCCCCTCGCCGCTGTCAACCCCTTTTTCCAAAAAACGGAAATTATTTTTGCCGCGCTCCACCCGGGAAACCGCCTTGCCAAATCAAGGAGGCCGTGGTACACTGGCAAGGTACTATAGAGCGAGGCGTGAGCTTCGCGAACAAAAGTTTTTGCCCCGCTAAGTGCCCTGCGGGTATTTTTCAAAAAGCGGGCGGGTCCAGGGCGGAGCCCTGGCGGGGTCTGGGGCGGCGCCCTGGCGGGGTTCGGGGCAGCGCCCCGACAGAAGGAGAGTACAATGGAGACCGCATATTATACTGTTCAGACCATCAACGGCGACTACGCCTATCTGGTGTCGGACCAGGGGGTGGAAAACCAGGTGGCCATGTTTCTGCTCCCGGAGGGGACGGACGTGGGGAGCCGCCTGAAGTGCGAGGACTTCCAGTGGACCCTGGTGGAACCTTAGGGAGAAAGGAACGGAAAACGCTATGCTGAAACAGATCATGGATGTGGTGCGCCGGGCGGGGGAGATGGTCCTCTCCGCCCATGACATCGCGGCGGGCACCCACGAGAAGACCTCCGCCGCGGACCTGGTGACGGAGTACGACCTGGCGGTGGAGGCGTTCCTCAAGGAGCAGCTGCCGCCCCTGTGCCCCGGGTCCATCTTCTACGGCGAGGAGGAGGCGGAGAACGCCGACCCCAGCCGGGGCTGGGCCTTTATCGTGGACCCCATCGACGGCACCACCAACTTTGTCCGTGGGCTGCGCCAGAGCGCCATCTCCGTGGCCCTGGCCCGGGACGGGCAGGTGGAGTACGCCGTGGTCTTTGATCCCTATAAGAACGAGATGTTCTCCGCCCGCCGGGGCGGCGGGGCCTTTCTCAACGGAGCGCCCATCCACGTCAGTGGTAAGCCCCTGGCGGAGGGGATCTTCGGCATGGGCACCGCCATCTACTGCCGGGAGTACCTGGAGCCCACCATGCGCGTCACGGAGCAGCTCTTCCGCCGTGCCTGCGACTTCCGCCGCCTGGGGGCGGCGGCCCTGGACCTGTGCGACGTGGCCTGCGGGCGGGTGGAGCTGTTCTTCGAGTACAGCCTGTGCCCCTGGGACTTCGCCGCCGGGAGCCTGATCATCACCGAGGCGGGGGGCCACATTTCCACCCTCCAGGGCGGGCCCCTGGCGCTGACGGAGCGGTGCTCCGTCTGGGCCAGCAACGACGTGAACAAGGATATTTTGCGGGAGCTGGAGATTTAGCGCCAGTATCCTGCCATTCATAACATAAAAACTGAGGGGGCGGGCCTTGCGGCCCGCC
>HHCFR05603__coassemble_842_pt1 | contig 19938 bp, 15 predicted proteins | sample HHCFR05603__metabat2_low_PE_030 | metagenome-assembled genome bin HHCFR05603 | reverse complement strand
CGATGACATAGCTCTCGCCGTCCACATCCAGCTCAGTGCGGCCAGCCTTCATGGGAGAATCGCTGTACAGGTCAGCGTACTCGTTGGCGACCACCACACCGGTGATCTCCTCCAGGCCGAAGGTCTTATAGCCCAGGGAGGTGTCGCCAATGGTGTAACCGAAGGCGGGGGTGTAGTTGACGGTGGGCACCAGGATGGCACGGAACAGGATCTCGGCCACGACCTCACGGGTGGCGGGAACGTTCAGGGTGCCGGCGGTGATGTTCTTGGTGATGCCGCGCTGCTCGCCCACAGCGGCAGTCTGGATGGTCCAGTTGGTGCCGGTGAACTCACCGTTCTTGTCGTAACCCAGAGCGCGCAGGATCATGGCCAGAGCCTGATACCCGGTGACGGGGTCATTGGGGCCGAAGGTACGGGCGTCATAGCCCTTGATGTACTCGGCGTTGGCGCAGAAGTTGACGTAGCCGGCGTACCAAGAGGTAGACGCGACGTCGTCGAACTTGTTGTAGTCGGCATAGATGCCGACCTGGGTGTCAGCCACATCGCCGGTGACGATGCGGTAGATGATGGCGGCGACCTCAGCGCGGGTGATAGCGCCCTGGGGCAGGAAGCTGCCGTCATCGTAGCCCTGGAACACCTTCAGGCCGGACAGGACAGTCACAGCGGTCTCGTAGGTATCCGTGATGCTGTCGTCATCCGTGAAGGCGTTGGCGGTGGCCATCAGAGACAAGCTCATGACCAGAGCCAGGGCCAGTGCGAGAATCTTCTTCAGATTTCTCATTGCGGATTTTTCCTCCTTCTGAATTTTTTGGGTAAGAAAGTCGTTGAATTGGCTATTTATACAGCAAAAACTGTAATAAAATGACCGCATCAAGCCCCTTGCTCTGCCTGGAAACAGCCTGGAAGGCACTGCGCCGCAGTAGTTTGCGGGGTTCTACCCAAAAGTCTGGTAGCGTTTTTTTCGATTTTGGTAGCAACCGCCTCCAACCGGGAGCGTGAACCGTCTGGGGCACAGCGGTTTCCGCCGGTAGCGTTTTGGTGGCTTCCGCCGCGCTGCCATCAGAGTTGAATTCAGAAAAGCGAATAAAACGGGAGGAATTGGAGGGATTCCACTGGAAAAAGTGAATATCACGGGAAAACGGGATATACACAGAACACCGCATAAAGATGCAAAGTGGCCCCGGCGGAAGGCAGCAAAAAAGCGCCCGGCCGTATGGCCGGGCGCCAAATAAATCCAGATGAAATAAGAGAAATTACAGTTGGACCTGCTTCATAGACAGGGAGATCCGCTTCCGCTTCTCGTCCACCTCCAGCACCACCACCTTCACCACGTCTCCCACGCTGACGGCCTGGGAGGGGTGCTTGAGGAACTTGTCGGTGATCTGGGAGATGTGGACCAGCCCGTCCTGGTGGACGCCGATGTCCACAAAGACGCCGAAGTCGATGACGTTGCGGACGGTGCCGGTGAGGGCCATCCCGGGCTTCAGGTCCTTGATGCTCATAACGTCGGTGCGCAGCAGAGGGGGCGGCAGCTCATCCCGGGGGTCCCGGCCGGGCTTCTGCAGCTCCCGGATCACATCCAGCAGGGTGGGCACGCCCACCCCGCACTGCTCGGCAAGGGACGCGGTCCCCATGTGCTGGACCTGGGTGTTCAGATCCCCCAGCTTCCCGGCAGCTACATCCGCCATGGCGTGGCCTGTCAGGGACAGCAGCCGCTCCGCCGCCGGGTAGCTCTCGGGATGGACGGCGGTGTTGTCCAACGGGCTGGAGCTGTCCGGCACCCGCAGGAAGCCGGCACACTGCTGGAAGGCTTTGGGACCCAGCTTGGGTACCTTCAGCAGCTGGCGGCGGCTGGTGAAGGGGCCGTTCTCCTCCCGGAAGGCCACCACGTTTTTGGCGGTGGCGGGTCCCAGTCCAGCCACGTACTGGAGCAGGGACGGGGAGGCGGTGTTCACGTCCACCCCCACGGCGTTGACGCAGTCCTCCACCACGCCGTCCAGGGCCTCGCTAAGCCGCTTGGGGGGCATGTCGTGCTGGTACTGGCCCACGCCGATTGCCTTGGGGTCGATCTTCACCAGCTCCGCCAGGGGGTCCTGGAGCCGCCGGGCGATGGACACGGCGGAGCGGAGGTTCACGTCGAACTGGGGGAACTCCTCCGCCGCCAGGGGGCTGGCGGAGTAGACGGAGGCTCCGGCCTCGCTGACAACCATATAGCTCACCGCGCCGCCGAAGGGGCGGATCAGCTCGGCGGTCATCTGCTCCGTCTCCCGGCTGGCGGTGCCGTTGCCGATGGCGATGCGGGTGACGCTGTGGCGGCGGATCAATCCGGCGAGGGTCTCCAGGCAGGCTTTGTACTGCCGCTCCCCGTGGGTGGGGTAGACCACGGCGGTGTCCAGCACCTTTCCGGTGGGGTCCACCACCGCCACCTTGCAGCCCATCCGGTAGCCGGGGTCCAGCCCCATGGTCACATGCCCCCGGACCGGAGGCTGCATGAGCAGGGGCCGGAGGTTCAGGGCAAAGTTGTGGATGGCCCCCTCGGCGGCCCGGTCCGTGAGAAGGGAGCGGATCTCCCGCTCCAGGGAGGGGAAGAGGAGGCGGTCGTAGGCGTCCTCGGCGGCGGCCTTGATAAAATCCATGGCGGCGGAGCCGGGGTGGACCACCCGCCGCCGCAGAGCCACTAGGGCCTCCTCCCGGTCACAGTCCACCTTGACCTTCAGCGCCCCCTCCCGCTCACCCCGGTCGATGGCCAGGATCTGGTAGTCCTGGAGCCGGGACAGGGGCTGCTGGAAGTCGTAGTACAGGCGGTAGACGGTGTCCTCCTCCCCGGCGGCGCGGCTGACCAGGGCGCCCCGGCGGAGCAGCAGCTCCCGCAGGGCCTTCCGCACCCCGGCGTCATCGGAGATGTCCTCGGCAATGATGTCCCCGGCCCCCTGCAGGGCCTCCTCCGCCGTGTTGACCCCCTTGTCCGGGTCTACGTACTTTGCCGCCTCCGCCATGGGGTCGGGGCAGTCCCGCTCCTGGGCGAAGAGAAGGGCGGCCAGAGGCTCCAGGCCCCGCTCCCGGGCGATGGTGGCCCGGGTGCGGCGCTTGGGCCGGTAAGGGCGGTACAGGTCCTCCACCTCCGCCAGGGTCGCGGCGGCAGACAGGGCGACGGACAGCTCCTCCGTCAGCTTTCCCTGGGCCTCGATGGCTGCCCGGACCTCCTCCCGCCGCTTCTCCAGACCCCGAAGGTACTCCAGCCGGTCCGCCAGGGTCCGCAGGACCGTGTCGTCCATGGAGCCGTGGCGCTCCTTGCGGTAGCGGGCGATGAAGGGGATGGTGTTGCCCTCGTCGATGAGGGCGATGACGTTTTCTACATACTCCAGGGGCTGCTCCAGCTCCCGGGACAGGATTTGGGCGATGGTCTCCATGCGTGTTCCTTTCTTCCAGAGGCATACAGAAGCCCCGGCAGGACGCCGGGGCCCCTGTGCCGATTAGATCCGACGGGTTTTATTTGAAATACAGCCGCTGGCGCTCGTACTTGGGCTCGCAGCTCACGTGGATGCCCAGCCGGCGGTAGAGCTTCTCGTCCACATCGGAGAGCACCACGGTGAAGTGGGCATCGCAGCCCCGGAGCTTGGGCAGCTGGGCCTGGGCCATGGCGGCGATGGGGTTGGTCAGGGCGCTGACACACAGGGCGATGAGGACCTCGTCGCTGTGGAGCCGGGGATTCTTGTTCCCAAGGACGCCGGTCTTCAGCCGGCAGATGGGTTCCAGCACGTGGGTGGAGATCAGGTCCAGGTCCTGGTCGATGCCTCCCAGCCGCTTCAGGGCGTTGAGGAGCAGGGCGGCGGAGGCCCCCAGAAGATCGCTGGTCCGGCCGGTGACCACCTGGCCGTCGGGCAGGACCATGGCCCCGGCGGGGGCCCCGGTCGCCTCCTCCCGCTTCAGGGAGGCGGCGATGGCGGGACAGAGGTCCGTGGTGACGTCCGCCTGCTTCATCAGCAGCTCCAGCTTGTACACCAGCTCCTCATCCACCTTCCCCTGGAGCCGGTCGGTGAGGGTGGCATAGTACCGGCGGAGGATCTCCATCCGGGAGGCCTGGCGGCAGACCTCGTCGTCCACGATGCAGTTGCCCGCCATATTCACCCCCATGTCCGTGGGGGATTTGTAGGGGCACTGGCCCAGGATGTTCTCAAAGATGGTGCGGAGCACCGGGAAGATCTCCACGTCCCGGTTGTAGTTCACGGTGGTCACCCCGTAGGCCTCCAGGTGGAAGGGGTCGATCATGTTCACGTCGTCTAAGTCCACCGTGGCGGCCTCGTAGGCCAGGTTCACCGGGTGCTTCAGCGGCAGGTTCCAGATGGGGAAGGTCTCGAATTTGGCGTAGCCCGCCCGGACGCCCCGCTTGTGCTCGTGGTAGAGCTGGCTGAGGCAGGTGGCCATCTTGCCGCTGCCGGGGCCGGGGGCGGTGACCACCACCAGGGGGCGGCTGGTCTCCACGTACTCGTTGCGGCCGTAGCCCTGGTCGCTGACGATCAGGTCCACGTTGTGGGGGTAGCCGGCGATGGGGTAGTGGCGGTAGGTCCGCACCCCCAGGGCGCTCAGGCGCTTGAGAAAGGCGTCGGCGGCGGACTGGCCGTCATATTGTGTCACCACCACGCTGCCCACATACAGCCCCATGCCCCGGAAGACGTCGATGAGCCGCAGCACATCCTCCTCGTAGGGGATGCCCAGGTCCCCCCGGACCTTGTTCTTCTCGATGTCGGCGGCACAGATGGCCACCAGGATCTCCACGTCCTCCCGCAGCTGCTGGAGCATACGGATCTTGCTGTCCGGGGCGAAGCCCGGCAGCACCCGGGAGGCGTGGTAGTCGTCAAAAAGCTTCCCGCCGAACTCCAGATACAGCTTCCCGCCGAACTGGTCGATCCGCTCCCGGATGTGGGCGGACTGGGTCTCGATGTACTTCTGGTTGTCAAATCCGATCCTGTTCATTCTCTCTCTCCTTACACATACCCGCCAGGGCGCTTGGTGTCGTTCTTCCTATCCTCTCACCCACCGCCGGGGCGGGCTGCAAAAAGCAAAAATAGGAAACAGGCGCCGGCGTTTCTGGCGCCTGTTTCGCCGCAGTCTTTGATTTACCCGCCCCAGGGGCAGCGCAGCTCTGTGCGCTGACAGACCCGGCGGACCTCCCGCTGGAGGCTCTTCAGATCGTCGAAGGTCTCCGGGCGGCGGCCGGGGTCCCGCAGCAGGGCGGCGGGGTGGTAGATGGCCATGGCCCGCATCCCGTCCACATCGTACCACAATCCGTGGTCCCGGGTGATGCGGAACTTTCCGTCAATCAGCCGCATGGCGGCGATCCGCCCCAGGCACACCAGGATCTTGGGCCGGAGCAGGGCCATCTGGCGGCGCAGGTAGCCGATGCAGGCGTCCTGCTCCACGTTCAGCGGGTCCCGGTTCCCCGGGGGGCGGCACTTGACGATGTTGGCAATGTAGACCTTGGTCCTGTCCAGGCCGATCATGGCCAGCATGTCGTCCAGCAGCATCCCGGCCCGGCCCACAAAAGGGATTCCCTGCTCGTCCTCATTGGCCCCAGGGCCCTCCCCCACCAGCATGATCTCCGCGGTGGTGCTGCCCACGCCGAACACTACATTTTTTCGCCCCCGGCACAGGTCGCACTCCCGACACCGGGCGCACTCCGCCATCAGGGCCTCCCAGCTGTCGGCCATGTTGTTTCCTCCGTATGATTTCTCACCGCCCTGGGAAAGCTATCTCCAACCAATGGAAAAGGAGCGCCCCCAATGGCACAATGGTTCTGGTATTTTCTGATCTACAGCTTTCTGGGCTGCTGCCTGGAAAAGCTCTATGCCCGGTGCATCCGCTCTCCCAAGCGGGTGCGCAAGTGCTTTCTGCTGCTGCCCCTGTGCCCGGTGTACGGCCTGGGCATGACCGCCCTTTTGGCCCTGTGGGAGCCGGGGATGGGCCCCCTGGTCCTGGCCTGTCTGGGCGCCCTGGTGTGTACAGGGGTGGAGTATCTGGTCCACCTCTTCTATGAAAAGACTCTGAAGGTCCGCTTCTGGGACTACACCGGCCTTCCTGGCAGCGTACAGGGCAGGATCTGTCCCCGGTTCGCCGCCGTCTGGGGCGGGCTGTCGGCCTTCGCGGTGGTCTGTGTGCAGCCGTGGGTGGAGGTCCTGGCCGCCGCCGTGCCGCCGGCCCTGAGCTATGGAATGTGGCTCCTCCTGGCGGCGGACTGCGTCCTCACCGCCCGGGTTTTGGCATGGTATCACGACACGGAGCTGCTGGCTTTGTCCACCCTTTCGGCCCGGGTCTCCAGCCAGTCCAGCACGTCCTGATAGATGTACCTGCGGCTGGCTTCGTTGAGGATCTCGTGGCGCAGGCCGTGGTAGAGCTTGATGGACACGTCCCCCACGCCGGCCTTCCGGAAGGCCTGGTAAGCCCGCCGCACGCCCTTGCCCATCTCGCCTACCGGGTCCTGGTCCCCGGCGATGAACAGCACCGGCAGGTCCTTGTCCATCCTCTCGATGTTGGCCTGCTTTGTGATGATCCCCAGGCCGCCCAGCATATCCCGGAACAGGCCCAGGGTGGTGTCCCCGCCGCAGAGGGGATCGGCGATATAGGCGTCCACGTTGGCCTCGCTGGCGGAGATCCAGTCGAACCTGGTCCGGTTGGGGGCGAAGGGCTTGTTGTAGGCGCCGAAGGCCAGCTGGTCTGCCTTGGCGCTGTAAGCCTTGCGGCCCAGGCGCCTGATCTCCCGGTCGGCGATGAGCTTGCCCCCGGCGATCAGAGCCGGTGACATGTGGCCCGTGCCGCACAGGACGCAGCCGTCCAGCCTGCCGGGGTAGCGGATCAGGTGGGTCCGGGAGAGGAAGGAGCCCATGGAGTGGCCGAAGAGGAAATAGGGGACGCCGGGAAAGACCTTGGCGGTCCGCCGGCGCAGCTCCTCCATGTCCTCCACCGCGTGGCGCCAGCCGTTCTCATCTCCGAAGTAGACCATGGGGCAGCCCTCCACCAGGGACTTGCCGTGGCCCAGGTGGTCGTTGGCCACCACGGCGAAGCCGTGGCCGCAGAGGAAGCGGGCGAAGGGCTCGTAGCGGGCGCCGTACTCCGCCACGCCGTGGGCGATCTGCACCACCCCGGCGACGGGGCCGCCCAGGGGCGTCCACTGGTTGACATGGATCAGGGTCCGGCCGTCGCTGGATGGAAAGTAGAACTCAGACGCGATCACCATGGGCAGCTCCTCCTCTATCCGATTTGGCATTATATTTATTTTACCACACCCGCCGGAAAAAGGATAGGGATATTTTTGCGGGACCCGACAGAAAATTTCCTTGCGCTCCCCCTTGTTCGGTATTATAATGAAATAAGAGGAGGCGGCCGTATCCGCCCCCGGAAGGAAAGGAGCGTCTCCCATGAGTTTTTTTGATGATCTGACGAAGAAGGCGAAGGTGGTTGCCTCCGCCGCCTCTGAGAAGGCCAAGGAAGCCGCCGATACCGCGAAGATCTCGGCAGCCATTGTGGCGGAGAAGCGGGAGCTGGACAAGAACTACCGGGCCATTGGGCAGTGGTATGTCTGCGAGTACGCTGATGGGGAGACCCCGGCCGCCGTGGCGGATCTGGTGGCGGCGGTCAAGGCGTCCCAGGAGAAGATTGCCCAGCTCCAGGCCTGCCGGGAACAGATGGCGGAGGCCGGCGCGGAGCCCCAGGGAAAGGTGTGCCCTGTGTGCGGCAAGATCAGCGAGTCCAAGTTCTGCCCCCACTGCGGCGCCCCCATGGCGTAGGATATCTGATGCAAAACGGACCCCCGGCCGATGGTCATTCGGCCGGGGGTCCGTTTTTTCCTGAAAGCTGTTCCAACGGCTCTCCCGGACTGGACGGCAAAGAGAGCTGTCCCGATTCCGCCATGCCCGCCGCCTTTTCCGCATGTTCTCCCGGCGGAGCGCATATACATGGACCATATCGGGAGAGGGAGCGTGTTGGGTCTTGAAGGGAAATATCGAGGAGCGGGCCTGCGAACTGGCCGCCTATATTGTCGAGAACCGCACCACCGTGCGGGAGGCCGCCAAAAAGTTCGGGATCAGCAAGTCCACCGTACATATGGATATAACATAATAGAACGGTTCATCTGGGTTTTGCGATAAATGTTTTAGGCGGTCTCAATCTCGCCGCAGCAACAGGATTTGAAGTTGTATACAGACAATTTTGCTGTTTTTGAAAAACAAGGTCATTGATCGGAAGGCATCCTGCAAAAGCGGGATGCCTCTTTATATTTTCTCGCTTTCGCCTAGAGAATTAACGACTGATTATTCTAGGAAGAGCAATTCACGCGAAAAAATACCTCACGCAATTTGTGCTGTATTCTTTATTTTCTTTCTGCTATTTCACGGTTTTTCTTCCGTTTTTTCGGAGTTTTGTACTTTATTCTGCCTGTGCCACCAAAGTGCCACCAGCGGGAGAAGCCCGCAAGGCCTTGGGATTCACGGCTTTTGGCGACAGCAGAGGAGGCAAAAATCAAATTGTTGCTACCAAATATCCCCTTTTTTGCTACCAAAGCCTTTCCCTACACCGCAAAAATGTAGTATTTTCAATGCTTTCCGCCGGTCTATTTTTCTCAGCAAGGGGCTTGGTGCTGGCCTAAAAGTGCTGAAAGCAGCCGTGAATAAGTCCAGTTTCAAGACTTTTGCCTCGAAAAAATTAGAAGGAGGAAACATCCACCATGAGAAATCTGAAGAAGACTCTCGCACTGGTCCTGGCTCTGGTCATGAGCTTCTCGCTGATGGCCACCGCCAATGCCTTTACGGACAGTGAGAAGGTCACGGATACCTATGAGACCGCCGTGACCGTCCTCGATGGCCTGAAGGTATTCCAGGGCTATGATGACGGAAGCTTCCAGCCCCAGGGTTCCATCACCCGCGCTGAAGTCGCCGCTATCATCTACCGCATCGTCACCGGCGATGTGACCGACACCCAGGTCGGCATCTATGCCGACTACAACAAGTTTGACGACGTCAAGAGTACCTCCTGGTACGCTGGCTACGTCAACTTCTGCGCCAATGCCGAGTACATCAAGGGCTATGACGCGAAGACCTTCGGCCCCAACGATCCTGTCACCGGCTATCAGGCCCTTGCCATGATCCTGCGCGCCCTGGGTTACGACAAGAACGGCGAGTTCACCGGCACCAGCTGGCAGGTCCAGACCGCCGCTGTTGGTGAGAACCGTGGCATCACCAAGAACATCAGCGCTGGCACTCTGGGCACCCCCGCCACCCGCGAGGTCGTGGCTGAGATCCTGTTCCGTGCCATCCTGGTGGAGAAGGTGAACTACACGCCCGCTTTCGGCTATCAGCTGGATGACACCAGCCTGGGCTGGGACACCTTCGAGCTGGAGGACATCGAGGGCGTGGTCGTTGCCAACGAGTACGCTGACCTCTACAGCGGCAAGCCCATGAAGGCCGGCGAGACCGAGCTGAACGTGGACGGCGACAGCTACGTGCTGGCTTACGCCTCCGAGCTCACCGACATCGGTGAGGCCCGCCACGCCTACATCACCGAGGGCGAGAACGTCCTGTACCTGGCCGATGCCGGCAACACCGTCTTTGAGACCGGCGCTGCCACCGACATCGAGAAGGACAAGGACTTCGAGAAGGCCACCGGCCTGGAGCGCGATGACGACACCACCGAGCAGTTCATCAACTTCGCCAATGACACCGTTTACGAGGCCCAGATCCGCATTGTCTACGACGTGGACGGTGCCGGCACAACTGAACGTGTCTCCATCAAGGACGGTCAGAAGCTGACCCAGGCTCAGTATGACGCGATCAAGGCTATTTTCACCGACGACGACTACAGCAATGGCTGGGTCATCGTGGGTACCACCTACACGAGTAATGATCAGGCTCTGAAGGACGACGTCTCCAACGACATGAAGTTCAAAGACTTCGTCAAGGAGTACCTGGAGGACGAGTCCAACGGCACTGAGGTCGACGAGTCCGACAACGGCGAGTGGCTGAAGGTCATCGATAACGACGGCGACGGCGTTGCCGATTACGTCCTGCTGACCGAGTTCGCCATGAGCTTCATTGATCGCATCTCCAAGGATAACGAGTACACCCTGGCTGACCTGGCCGGCGGCGACGCTGTCCGCTTTGATCGCAACACCGTTGAGATCGACGGCGACGACATCGTCACCGAGGACGAGCTGGCCGAGGGCGATGTGGTTATCTACACCCTCATCGATGGCAAGTACTATATGAACATCGCTGAGAAGGTTACCGAGACCGTCGACAAGAAGGGTATCGACAAGCACGACGAGACCATGACCTGCGACGGCACCGTGTATACCCAGTCCCACATCGGCTACACCAACGACACCTATTATCACGATGTGACTGAGGCTCACACCGAGGAGACCTATGATCTGTATCTGGATCACTTCGGCTTTGTCCGCCTGTTCATCGAGTCCGACTACAACACCTTCATGCTCCTCACCGACGGCTGGTATGAGGATGACAACCGCACCGAGACTTTCCAGGCCTACTACTGGGATGTCGAGGCTGACGAGGAGACCCTCATCGATGTGGTCGATGATGATGACAACTTCATCTCCAATGGCCAGCGCGGCGATGAGGAGACCTGGGGCAACCTGTGGGGCGCTGATGTGACCTACGATCTCAACGGCTATATCTGGCCCAACACCTTCGCCTCCAACATCGCCGGCTACACCGAGACCGACGGCGGCTACGACCTCAAGAGCGTTGAGGACAGCGCTGAGCGCATTGACTACAAGGTCCAGGCCATCAATGTGACCGCCAGCACCGAGCTGGACGATCCGACCCTGAAGACCGCTGGCGACGACATCCAGACCACCACCGACACCCAGTACTACCTGGTCATCCGTGACGAAGACAACCGCACCGCTTCCGGCTGGAACGTGGACGATGTCATCACTTGGACCGGCTACAAGAACGCCCCCGCTGAGGCTGAGCTGAACTTCGAGGATGGCCCCGTGGTCGCTTACGCCGTGACCCGCGCCACCAAGACCTCCGGCAACTACACCGTGGCCGATGTGGTTGTCTTCGAGACCACTGCTTACAGTGACCGCAACACCTACTTCGTCTACGACGTCAACAACTGGTCTGATATCGAGTACGTCTACGGCATCGGCTATGATGACGAGGGCGCTATCTTCGATGAGAACAAGCTCCTGGTTGAGGACAACGCTGATGTCATCAGTGTTCACGAAATGATCGAGTTCTACAAGATCTATGACGATGAGCGCGTTGACTTCATCGGCGATGAGCCCGGCGAGTATGCCGCCAACTACATCTACGCCGGCGACACCAAGACCGGTTACGATGTGGAGAACCGCAACTACATCCGTGTGGATGTGTACACCAACATCGTGGGTAGTACGCCCTATTTCGACGATATGTACATCTCCCTGGATGCCCCCATCTACTATGTGGACACCGACAGCAACGGTGACTATGTGGTCAAGGAGCTCAGCCGCGACAAGGTGGAGCCCGGTGATCTGATGATCGTCTTTGCCAACAAGGACGACAAGGTCCAGTACGCCATCGACGTCAGCGCCAGCGTGGATGAGAACGGCAATATCTTCCCGGATCTGTACAGCGATATTATGCCGTACAATGCTCTGGACAGCCGCGGTCCTCTGTGGAACCGCATCGTTCTCAACAACATGTCCATCAACTACCCCGCTTGGTACGAGGACGTCAAGGATCAGGCTGAGGACGCTCTGGCTCTGTACGAGGACGCCACCGCCACCGACGCTGCCAAGCTGGCTGCTCTGGAGGACGCTCAGAAGGCCCTGGCTGATCTGCTGGCTCACAAGGATGAGCTGACCGCGGCTCAGGTTGCTGAGCTGGGCCGTCTGTCCGGTCTGGTTGACCAGGCTGTCGCCGCCCTGAAGGATGCTACCACCGCTCGCGAGAAGGCCACCGATCTGGTCGACGCTTATGAGGAGTACGTACTCACCGCCGCCACCAAGCCCGGCAACGCTGCGGCTCAGGCTGCGGAGGCTCTGAAGGCTGCTGCCACCGACTACCTGAATGACCAGGACGCCGTGGACGAGGAGATCGAGGGCGAGACCGCTCTGGAGGATTCCGTCGCTGCTGCTCTGACCAAGGCTCTGGAGATCTGCGGCAGCCTCAACTTCGCGAACAATCCTTATGCTGCTGGTGATCTGAACGGGATTACTGCAGTGAAAAATGAGCGTGAGGAACTGGATGACATCACTGCTACCGACAAGGCTCTGTTCAGCGCTTACCTGAAGTCCCTGGATAAGGACGCCGCTGAGGCGCTGCAGGATGCCTACGATGAGAAGATCGACACCCTCGAGGGTGTGGAGGCTCTGGTGGATCTGGCCTATGAGATCCTGGAGTCCTACAAGATCTATCAGGATGCCGGCACCACCCAGGCTCAGAAGGATGCTGCTAAGGATGCCGCCTATGCGGCCGCGAAGACCATTCTCAATGACAAGACCGCATACCCCGCTGTTGCCGGCAAGAATGCTGACGAGGCGGTGTGGACCCTCATGAAAGGCAGCGATAATACCTCTATCGATTACAAGGCTTATGAGTGGGCCAAGGAGCTTGTCCAGAAGGAGCCCCAGGCTGCCGTGGCTGCGCTGAAGCTGGCAAAGGAGGATCAGTGGAACCTCGAGTATGTTAACGGCGAGCTGATCGTTGGTAGTGACAACTATGAGTGGTTCGTTGCTACGCAAGGTACTGGCTACATCGGCGACTGGCTTGTTGCGGCTGACGATGCTGTCGGCACCATCAGCGGCTGGACCATGGAGGCTGGCACCAACTGCAACACCTTCACTGCCACCTTCGAGGGCCCCTATGGCGGTGAGAAGGACACCATCGAGGTTGTCGTCCGCAACGCCACCGATGCTGAGAAGGTCGCTCACGACAAGGCTGCTGTGACCGAGGCTCTGAAGGATGTGAACACCGGTAAGATGATACCCAGTGGCGGTAGGGTATCCGCATCCGACATTGAGGGCTTTGTCAAGACGAGAGTTGAGACGGCTCTGGCGGATATCCTTAACATCAAAAAGTGGAACACTAACATCTCTGTGTCTGTTCTCACTGATGTTGATACTGACTATAATCCTCCTAAGGATACTGGCGCTACCGTTAAGTGGGTTGGCACCGCTACAATCACCATTACCTCCGGTACTGTAATGGATACGGTTGAGCTGCCTCTCACTATCCAGGTGGAGAAAGCGTAAAACGGATCTCTTTTCCCTTTGCATATTGGTTTATGCAAAAGACCCCCAAGGGCTTTAAGCCCTTGGGGGTTTCCCTTTCTTTACCGGAAGGCGATGTAGTGATACGTCCGCCCGTTGGCGTTGGTTTTGGGATAGGAGTTGGTATTATACAGTTCTATGCCTGTGTTGATGAAGTTGCCGTTCCATTGGCTCGCGTTTTGCCGTGCAAAGCAGATGTGTCTTCCCACCTCTTCGGAGTCGCTGTCATAGAGGTTGCCGGAAATCAGGATTGCGCTGGGCTTAAACCCAATATCAATGGTTTGCCGGGATCCGGTTCCCATGTACGTTCCCAGCACATAGGGCTTGTTGCTGGGGCAGTAGGCGTTGTCGGCGGTGGACTGGGCGGCGCTGGCGGTGGCCTGGGCGGCGTCGGCCTTGCTGTCCGCTGTCTCGGCGGTGGTCTGGGCGGCGGCGGCGGCCTGGGCGTTGCTGTCCAGACCCGCCTCGATGCCGGCCATGGCGTCGTTGAAGTCGCCCATCAGGATCCTGTCGCTTTCCACCCACTGGGGCAGGTGGTAGTTGGTTGTATAGTTCATCCAAAATCCTCCTTGTCGTGTGTGGTCCCGGTAAAAAACCGTTACACCCATGGGGTGTAACGGCTTTTTGTTGCCTGAATGCGGTCAACGGCAAAATAGCCAAAAAAACGCGCAAAGCATATGCTTTGCGCGCAAAGTTTTTCTTTTGGTTCTTTTCTTTGTTCAAAAAGAAAAGAACAGGATAGCGTCCCGGGTCTGCCTGCTTTGTCCGTCGTGGAACGTCCGCTGGATATAACCTCGCGGGAACGGCTATACTTCTGCCATAACACATGGCAAAAGGGAGGATCCGACATGACTGACTTCAGATTGTCTGCGCGAGACATCGCAGCTTACGCCCGCCACCTCCGGCGGGAAGAAAAAAGCCCTGCCACCGTGGAAAAATATCTGCGGGACGTTTGCGCTTTTGCCTGCTGGCTGGCTGACCGCCCCCTCACAAAGGAACTGGCGGCGGAATGGCGCGGGGAGCTGACGGCCCGGGGCTGCGCCCCGGTCACCGTTAACGCAAAGCTCTCCGCCCTCAACGGGCTGTTTCGCTTCCTGGGCCGGGAGGACTGCCGGGTGAAGTTCCTCAAGGTCCAGCGGCAGCTGTTCCGGGAAGCGGGCCGGGAGCTGAGCCGGACGGAGTACGACCGACTTCTCACCGCCGCCAAAAACAGCGACCAGGAACGGCTGGCCCTCCTGATGGAGACCATCTGCGCCACCGGCATCCGGGTCAGCGAGGTCCGGTATATCACGCTGGAGGCGGTCCGTCGGGGCCGGGCGGAGATTGCCCTCAAGGGCAAGATCCGGGTGATCCTGCTCCCCGCCAAGCTGTGCCGGAAGCTTCTGGCCTACGCTGGAAAGCAAAAAATCGCCTCCGGCGCGATTTTTCGCACCAGAAGCGGGAAGGAATTGGGCCGTCGGCAGATCTGGGCAGAGCTGAAAAGCCTGTGCGCCCGGGCGGGGGTAGCGCCCGGCAAGGTGTTTCCCCACAACCTGCGGCATCTCTTTGCCACCATCTTTTACAAGGCCTGCAAGGACATCGTCCGTCTGGCGGACATCCTGGGTCACAGCAGCATCGAGACCACCCGGATCTATCTGCTGACCTCCGGTGCGGAGCATCGCCGGCAGCTGGACCGACTGGGCCTGATATCGTAGGACAAAATCAACATTTTGTCCCACCACCTGGAAAATCCGCGGGATTCATAGATACATAATTATAAAAAATTATAGCATAGCCAGATTTTTTTTGCAAGGCAGCGCAGCATATACGCACGAAAAGCAGGGCCACAGAGCGGAGTTGCAATGTGGCCCCTGGTTTTCGCGCTCTGACATAGGGGGTTCACCCTGTGCCAGGGCAGTTTTCTGAAAAGATGAAAGTTTGGGCGAACACTTTCCCGGTGCGTTCATCACAAAATGTTGATTCCGTTTAAAAGGGGGAGAGCTTTGTGGGAGAGAGCCTGCGTGCGTTCTGTGTACAGAACAACCGGCAGGAGCTGCTGCGGCAGTGGGACCAAGCCAAAAACCTGGCAATAACCCCGGACAGCGTCTCCCGCGGCAGCAAGAGTAAGGTGTGGTGGCGATGCCAGCGGGGCCATGTATGGCAGGCGACGGTGGCGTCCCGGGTGGCGGGCTGCGGCTGCCCGGTATGCGCGGGCAGGAGGGTCCTGCCCGGGGAGAACGATCTGGCCAGCCGGTTCCCGGAGGTGGCGGCCCAGTGGCATCCGGAGAAAAACGGGGACCTGACCCCTGGGGACGTCACACCCTACGCCAACCGCAAGGTATGGTGGCGGTGTGAAAGAGGACACGACTACCAGGGGGTGGTGGCGTTCCGCACCCTGCGGGGTAGCGGATGTCCTTACTGCGTGGGGAAGAAGGTGCTGCCGGGGTTCAACGACCTTTCCAGCCGGGAGCCGCTGCTGGCCAAGCAGTGGCACCCGGAGAAGAACGGCAGCCTCTTGCCGGAGATGGTGACGGCCGGCTCCCATCGCAAGGTGTGGTGGCAGTGCCAGGAGGGGCACGAATGGAGAGCGGTGATCTGCTCCCGGGCGGGGCCCCAGAAGTGCGGCTGTCCGGTATGCGCGAGGAAAAAGTCGGCGTACGCGCCGGCACGTGAAAAGGACGCGGTGGAGGTATAACAGCGGAGCAGCCCCCGCTGGAACAGATGGCGACACATTCTCGCCCGCTTGCTCAGCAGGTGGGATCGGGACAGGATAGCGGCCGCCTCCTCCCGGCTGACGCTGCTGTCGGAGTTGGCGCCGTCGCGGACGTCCCGGGCCACGGTTCATGCCCGGGTGTCCACCGCCCAGGTTCTGCCGCTGATGGTCTTACCCGCCAGACGGGCGAGACCATCCACGCCATGTCCGCCGGGAAAACCGTCACGTCGCCATGGCTGCCGCTGCCTACGAGGCTATCGTGGGTCGGGGCGCTGCCAAGCGTCCTGCCCCTCCCCGTCTGATCCTCCGCCTATTTGAGCTATATATTATAACCGTGAAGGCCTCAGGGTAGCTCCCTGGGGCCTTACTTTGTTTTCAGGAGGAATCTAGTATGCTGGAACCCATCACCTGCCGCTGCTGCGGCCAGACCATCCACCCCCGTGACAACGCCGGCACCGAGGACCTGCCCCTCTGCCTCACCTGTCTGGAGGACCGCTACACCGCCTGCGCCCGCTGCGGCGCCCTCATCCCCAACCACCAGGCCTGCTACCTGCCCTCAGGCGATGACGAGGATGAGCCCTACTGTCCGGACTGCTACCTGACCGTTGCCGGTCAAAAGCCCATCCACGACTACTACTACCGCCCATCCCCCTGTTTCTGGGGGGATGGGCCCTTCTATTTCGGCGTGGAGCTGGAGATCGACGAGGCCGGCGAGGACAGCGACAACGCCCGCCGCCTTCTTGCCATCGCCAACCAGGGCCAGCCCCGGCTCTACTGCAAACACGACGGCTCCCTGGATGACGGCTTTGAGCTGGTGCCCCACCCCATGTCCCTCAGCTACCACCGCACCGAAATGCCCTGGGAAGCCCTCCTCCGGGAGGCCGTCCGCATGGGCTACCTCTCCCACCAGTCCGGCACCTGCGGCCTCCACATCCATGTGAGCCGGGATGCCTTTGGGGAAACCTATGCCCACCAGGAGGCGGCCATTGCCCGGGTGCTGTACTTCTTTGAGAAGCACTGGGAGGAGCTCCTCAAATTCAGCCGCCGAACCCAGCGACAGCTGGACCGCTGGGCCGCCCGGTACGGGTACCGGGACTGCCCCCGGGACATCCTGGACCGGGCCAAGTCCGGCCACGCAGGCCGCTACACCTGCGTCAACCTCCAGAACACCGCCACGGTGGAGTTCCGCATCTTCCGGGGCACACTGAAGCGAAATACCCTCCTGGCCTCCCTGGAGCTGGTGGACAAAATCTGCCAGCTGGCCCTCTATCTCTCTGACGAGGAGATGCAGGGCCTGGCCTGGACCACCTTCGTCTCCTCCCTCCGGGAGCAGGACTGCCCGGAGCTGGTCCAGTACCTCAAGGAGCGGCGGCTCTACACCAACGCCCCTGTGGCGGCGGAAGAGGAGGTGTGAGCATGTGCGCCATCTTTGGACTGCTGGATCCCAGGGGCTCCCTGACCAGAAAGGAAAAGCAGCGGATCATCCAGGCCCTGGGGTGGGAGGCCCAGATCCGGGGCACCGACGCCACGGGACTTGCCTGGGTGGAGAAGGGGCATATCGGCATCCGGAAGGCCCCCTGTGCCGCCCGGCGGTTTGCCTTTCGCTTTCCCGGGGAGGTAAAGATCCTCATGGGCCACACCCGGATGACCACCCAGGGCAGCGAGAAGCAGAACCAGAACAACCACCCCTTCCTAGGGAAAGCTGGAACCACCTCCTTCGCCCTGGCCCACAACGGCGTGCTCCACAACGACCGGGAGTTGCGCCGGATCCACCATCTGCCTGGGAGCCGGGTGCAGACCGACTCCTATGTGGCGGTGCAGCTGCTGGAGGAGGCCGGGGAGATCTCCCTCACCTCCCTGGCTGCTATGGCGGAGGAGCTGGAGGGCTCCTTCACCTTCACCGTCCTGACGGATCAGAACAGCCTTTTCTTCCTCAAGGGCAACAACCCTTTGTCCCTGTGGTACTTTCCGGAGAGCAGGGTGTACCTCTACGCATCCACCGAGGAGATCCTCACTCGGGCAGCGGCTCGGGCGGGACTCCGGGGGAAGAAGGAGAAGGTGCTCATCAGCCAGGGCCAGATCCTGGAGATCGACAGCGCCGGGCAGCGGAGCTGGGGGCGGTTCGATGCCAGCCGACTGGATCAGGGCCTGTTCTGGCGGCGGAGCTGGTATCCTCTCTCCGGCAGCTGGGGCCGTGAGCTGCGGTTTCTGGCAGGGGCCTTCGGGTACAGTGGAGAGGATGTGGCCCGGCTGGAGTCCGAGGGCTACACCCCGGAGGAGATTGAGGATTGGCTGTACGGAGCGTGCCTGCCATGAGAGATTGGATCCATTGGCTGTGGCAGCAATGGGAGTGGGTGGGAGATCTCTCCCCGGAGCTGACGCGGGAGGTGGTCCGGGTGGAGGAGGCCTTCTTCCGCGCCGGCGTCCTCCTGGGCGGCGGACTGGTGGCGGAGATTTTAAATAATAAAAACTTTTGTGGAATGGGCTGAAACCGTGCCACCAGTTCAAAGAATAGACTTGCTTTTAAAAAGAAGAGTTCCTATAAGAGAGAAAATACGAACACCAAAATCCCACCATTGGGGGCTTCTCTCCTTTGTGGAAGACAAGTTCGTATTTTACACCGAAAAAGTTCGTTCTATAAGGGAAGGGGACGGGGGCGTGAATAAGAATACGGTAGCGCTGTCTGCAGAACAGTATGAGGAAATAATTGTGACGATGAAACACGGTTTTACCGGATGCCGGCCCAATGAGCGCATTGCTACGGCACTTATGATGGAAGCAAATCTGGGACTACGCATCTCGGATATCCTCAGGCTGCGGTTTTCGGACATTGTACTGGATGGAACGCGATACCGTTTGGCAGTTATAGAAAAAAAGACCGGAAAAGCAAGGTCTTTCACGGTTCCTCTGGCGTTGTACCAGTTTATCCGCTGTTATTGCCTAGATCACGGAATTCCAGCCCATCAGAGGATCTTTCCCATAACGACCCGGATGGTACAGAAGCAGCTGAAGATCGTGTGTGACTATTTGGGATACAAGGGAATCGGTACCCACAGCTTTCGGAAGTTCTATGCCACGGAGATCTATAAAGACAGTGGCTACAACATTGTCCTGGTGCAGCATCTACTGCAGCACAGCAGTGCGGTAATTACCCAGCGCTATATCGGTATTCAACCGAAAGAAATCGAGGAGGCCATAGAAAGTCATCTGAGGTTGGATATGGGCGGATGAGCAGAAACCGTTCGCCTATCTCCAAAAAGCAGGCATATGCCGGTGTGGCGGGACATACCTTTATCACAGAGAGGAAGAGGAAAAGAAAGGAGGCGGTCTGCTGTGAGAAAAAGAAAGCTCAACTATCGATTTTATAACCCCAATCCTTCCATAACTGCCGCTGACTTTCTTCTGAAAATTCTGGTGGAAGCCAACCAGGCAAAGGTGGAAGCGGCCATTCAGAGCGCCGCAGCAGCTGCAGAACCCGCAAAATCAACAAGCGTTACATAGATGCACATACAGCAAAGCCGCCTTCCGAGCAGGAAGGCGGCTTTGCTATATTATTCAAGCGGATACAGCTCAAGGAAAAGCTCAAATAGATGGCACAGGTAAAAAGGATTACCGGAATCCCCACAAAGCACTGCTACTACAGGAGAGGAAAGTAGGTCAAAGAAATTTCCTTCGGCAGCTTCCGGAGCGGATAAATCGAGTGTTTCCGGCTGGTAGTAGATCTTTTCTGCCATATAATTGGTTGTCATAATGAACAGCTTTTCCCAATCAGGACCGAAGGTTCCGTTTTCCACAAGGCAGTCCAGAATCAGGCAACCTGAAAAGACAATTTCGGAAAGCCAATTAGGGAATTCAGCAGCACAGGCCTCCATCTGTTCCAGAGGCAACTTCTCTAAATCCTCATATATCCGGGGAAAGCCGATATTCCTCAATATTACGTCCTTCAGCAATAGCGCAGCTCTCTCTTCGGAAGTCT
>HHCFR05603__coassemble_823_pt1 | contig 20340 bp, 17 predicted proteins | sample HHCFR05603__metabat2_low_PE_030 | metagenome-assembled genome bin HHCFR05603 | reverse complement strand
TCATCCTCTTTCACGTCCATGCCGGAAATCATGTCCACCAGGGTATTGATGTTCCAATCCTCGGCAGGAGCTTCAAAGATGACGCACAATAAAGGAGCGTTTCTGCCTTTGTCCAGAACGGATCGCCCTTCTTGCCCTCGCCCTTTGTATTTGCTATGAGGGTGTCCACGAATTTGAGGATGTCCGCCTCATTGTGGATGTAGGACAATGGTCCCGATAGGTAAGCCTTTGATGTTATCTCCGGCTTTTCCCCCGGTTAGCACCGGACATGCGACTTTCACCGCATCCGGCGCCCCATCAAGCATAGTTTCAGCAGTGATACTGGTGTATCTCCAATCCAGCGTATTTGCTTCGATTTTCCATACCGGTTTTTTTAATATTTGTTGTTTAGTTCGCCCTGCTTTTTATATCCATCTATACGATGGAGAAAACGACCATTGTTCACATGAGCCATTCGGCTAAAATTCAGATTTATCCTCGTATGGTACGGAACAGCGCACACGGCTATACTGGTTCACCCTGTGGCTGGTCACGGTGTGCACCTGCCTGGCCGCCCTGTCCCTGGTCCGCTCCATTTACGCGGCCAAGGCCAGCGTGCAGGCCCTCCAGATCAAGAATGAACTCATCATGGAGAACTACCAGACCCTGCTGGAGAAAAACACGGAGACCCTCCGCCTGCGCCACGAGTGGAAAAATCAGCTTCTGTCCCTGCGCATGCTCCAGGAGAAGGGGGATCAGGAGGGATTGAGCGCCCGGCTCAGAGAGCTGGACGACGAGCTGGATCACCTGACCCCCAGGCTGTATACCGACCATCTGGCGGTCAACACCATTTTGCAGAAGGCCGCCGCCCAGGCGGACCGGCAGGGCATCGCCTTTGCCTGTCAGGTCCAGGTGCCCCGGGAGCTGAGCGTCGACGAGGCGGACCTGTGCACCCTGCTGGTCAATCTGCTGGACAACGCGCTGGAGGCCGCCGCCCAGGTCCAGCCGCCGAAGCGCCGGGAGGTCCTGTGCCGCATCAAGCTCTCCCGGGGCTTTTTGGCCATCCACTGCGAAAACACCTACTGCGGCACAGTGCGGCTGGACCAGGCCGGGCAGCTGGTCACCACCAAGGCCAACGCGGAGGGCCACAGCTTCGGCCTGGTGCAGATGCGGGCCGTGGCGGAGAAATACAACAGCGTGCTGGATATCAGCTACGACCAGGACCGCTTCACCGTCCAGACCGCGCTGGCGCTGCCGGACTGAACATGGCATATGGAAAAATCCCTGAGGAACGCGGCCTGCGTTCCTCAGGGACTTCTTTTCATTGGACAGTTTTTAGGACTGGTTGAGAAAACGGACCAGCTTCTCCTGGGCAGCCTTGTAGTAGCTGCGCCCAATGGGGATCCACTCCCCGTTTTCCAAGACCAGGCCCTTCCGGTCGAGCTTGGAAATGCGCCGCATATTCACCAGGAAGCTGTTGTGGCACCGGCAGAACCGGTCCTTGGGCAGCAGCTCCTCCATGTCCGACAGGCGGATGCGGAAGGACTGCTCCCCCTGCTCCAGCTTGACCACCGTTAGGTGGTCCCGGCTCTCCACATACCACAGCTCGTCCAGGGGCAGGACCGTGATGCCCGCTCCGGTCCGGACCGTCACGGTGTCCGGCTGGTGGTGGAGCCGCAGGTCGGTCTCCAGCGCCCGGGCCAGCTGCTCCCGGTCCACCGGCTTGAACAGGTACTGGATGGGCCGGACCTCATAGCCGTCCTTCAAAAACTCCTGGCTGTTGGTAATAAAGAGGATGCTGGTCTTCTCATCCCGCTCCCGCAGCTGGCGGGCAAAGTCCATGCCGGACTTGCCCCCCATCAGAATATCCAGGCACAAGAGGTCGAACCGCGCGCCTGCGGCCATTGCGCCCTCCAGCGCTTCCGCGCTGGAAAAGGGCGTGATCTCATAAGAAATGTTCCGCTCCGACAAAATCTCTCCGCACATCCCGCACAGGGATTCCCGGGCAAGCGTCTCGTCCTCACATACCGCGATCTGGTACACCCTCAGCCACCTCCTGCCGACGCCCCTTTTTTGTCATATCGTATCATATCGCCCCGCCGAAAAACAAGGGTTATTTGCCGGGCGAAGGGCTGGCGTCCGACAGCAGAAAGTCTCGCGCAAGGAAGCCAGCGCCGGAACAAACCGATCCAGCGCGCCCAGCCGGCAAGCCTGCCTTCATCGGCACGAGAGCAATTTCCCGCGCTTTTGGGAAAGGATTTCCCGCAAACAGGAAGAAAAGAATTGAAACTGCCGGGGCATCCATAGTATAATCGAGTCATCTCTGCTGGAAGGAAGATTCCATGAAACGACTGCTGCACTATCTGAAAGCGCACCCGGTGATCACCGTCATGGCCCCCCTCTTCAAGATGCTGGAGGCCACCTTTGAGCTCCTTGTCCCACTGGTGGTGGCGCAGATCATCGACACGGGTGTTGCTGGAAACAACGGCCCCTATCTGTGGAAGATGGGCGGCCTTTTGATCGTTCTTGGCGTGGTTGGCTTTGCCTTCTCCCTGACGGCCCAGTACTTCGCGGCGAAATCCGCCGTCAGCGCCGGAATGGCCATGCGAAGCGACCTGTTCGCCCACATCAACACCTTCTCCTACCAGGAGATCGACGCCATCGGCACCTCCACCCTCATCAACCGGATGACCAACGACGTCAACCAGGTGCAAAACGGTGTGAACATGTTCCTTCGGCTGTTCCTCCGCTCCCCCTTCGTGGTCCTCGGCGCCATGGTCATGGCCTTCACCGTGGACGTGAAGGCCGCCCTCCCCTTTGCGGTGGCCATCCCGGCCCTGCTGGCGGTGATCTTCGTTATCCTGCTGGCCAGCATGCCCCTGTACCGGAAGGTCCAGAAGCAGCTGGACCGTGTACTGCTGACCACCCGGGAGAACCTGCTGGGCATCCGGGTGGTCCGGGCCTTTGCCCGGCAGGAGGAGGAGATGGACCGCTTCCGCCGGGAGACGGACGGGCTGTACAGGGCCCAGATCTTTGTGGGCAAGATCTCCGCCCTGCTCAACCCCCTCACCTACGTGCTCATCAACCTGGGGATCATTGCCGTCCTCTGGTTCGGCGGGCGGCAGGTGGACGCGGGGGACCTGACCCAGGGGCAGGTCATCGCCCTGATCAACTACATGTCCCAGATCCTGGTGGAGCTGGTGAAGCTGGCCAACCTGATCATCCTCCTGTCCCGGGCCCTGGCCAGCCTGTCCCGGGTCAACGCCATCTTCGACACAAAGTCCTCCATCCCGGAGACCGGAGAGGACGTCCCCGCCGCTGCCGACAGCGCCGTGCCCGCCGTCTCCTTTGAGAACGTGGACTTCGCCTACGCCGGCGCCGGGCAGGAGGCCCTCCACGGCGTCACCTTCGCCGCCATGCCCGGGGAGACCATCGGCGTCATCGGCGGCACGGGCTCCGGGAAGTCCACCCTGGCAAACCTCATCCCCCGCTTCTACGACTGCACCCGGGGGACCGTCCGCCTCTTCGGCCGGGATGTGAAGGGCCTCCGCCCCGCCTCCATCCGCCGGCGGATCGGCGTCGTCCCCCAGAAGGCCGCGGTCTTCTCCGGCTCCCTGCGGAAAAACATGCGGTGGGGCAAGGCCGACGCCACGGACGAGGAGATCTACCGGGCCCTGGACATCGCCCAGGCCCGGGAGTTCGTGGACAGCAAAGGCCAGGGGCTGGACCTGGAGATCCAGCAGGGCGGAAGCAACCTGTCCGGGGGCCAGAAGCAGCGCCTGACCATCGCCCGGGCCCTGGTGGGCCGGCCGGACATCCTGATCCTGGACGACAGCGCCTCGGCCCTGGATTTCGCCACCGACGCCCGGCTCCGGCGGGCCATCCGGGAGAGCACCGGGGACATGACGGTGTTCATCATCTCCCAGCGGGTCTCCGCCATCCGGGGGGCGGACCACATCCTGGTCCTGGACGACAGCAGGCCCGTGGGCTGGGGCACCCATGAGGAGCTGCTCCGGAACAACCACATCTATCAGGAGATCTGCGCGTCCCAGTCCGCCGGAAAGGAGGCCTCCGCCAATGGGTAAGTCAAACGAGAGGAAAACAGGGAGCAACGCCCGGACCCTGGGGCGCATTCTTCGCTATATCCGCCCCTATGGCGGCCTGGTGGCCCTCTCCCTGGTTTTGTCCCTCCTGACGGTGGGGCTGACCCTCTATGTCCCCATTCTGACGGGCCGGGGGGTAGACGCCATCGTGGGGACGGGGCAGGTGGACTTCACCGCCCTGCTGGCCGTGATCGCGGGGATCGTGATCTCCGTCGCCGTTACGGCCCTGGCCCAGTGGATCATGAGCCACATCAACAACAAGATCACCTACCGCATCGTCCGGGACCTGCGGGTCCAGGCCTTTAACCACCTGCAGGCCCTCCCCCTGTCCTATGTGGACCGCCACCCCTCCGGGGACCTGATCAGCCGGATCGTCACGGACATCGACCAGTTCTCCGACGGTCTGCTGCTGGGCTTCACCCAGCTCTTTACCGGCGTGGCCACCATCGCCGGCACCATCCTCTTCATGCTGAGCATCGACCCGTGGATCACCCTGGTGGTGGTGCTGCTGAGCCCCCTGTCCTTCGTGCTGGCGAACTTCATCTCCAAGAAGTCCTTCACTATGTTCCGAAAGCAGTCCGAAACCCGGGGGGAGCTGACTGGCTTTACCAATGAGATGCTGGGAGGGCTGAAGGTGGTCCAAGCCTTTGACCACCAGGCCCAGGCCTGTGAGGAGTTCGATGAGATCAACCGGCGGCTGTCGGAGTACTCCATGAAGGCCACCTTCTTCTCCTCTATCACCAATCCGGCCACCCGCTTCATGTACTCCGCCATCTACGCCGGCGTGGCCATCGCCGGCAGCTTCTCCGCCATGGGGGGCGCTCTCACCGTGGGGCAGCTGTCCAGCTTTTTGAGCTACACCAACCAGTACACCAAGCCCTTCAACGAGATCACCAGCGTGCTGACGGAGTTCCAGAACGCCATCGCCTCCGCCGCCCGAGTCTTCGCCCTCATCGACGAGCCCCCCGCCCCGGCGGAGCCGGCGGACGCCGTGACATTGACGGACCCGGAGGGGCGGATCGACTTAGACCACGCGGCCTTCTCCTACACCCCGGAGGTCCCCCTGATCCGGGATCTCAACCTGGCCGTGGAGCCGGGCCAGCGGGTGGCCATCGTGGGACCCACGGGCTGCGGAAAAACCACGCTGATCAACCTGCTGATGCGGTTTTACGACGTGGACAGCGGCGCCATCCGGGTAGACGGCCGGGACATCCGGCAGATCACCCGGAAGTCCCTGCGGACCAGCTACGGCATGGTGCTCCAGGACACCTGGCTCCGGGCCGCCTCCATCCGGGACAACATCGCTTACGGCCGCCCCGACGCCTCCCAGGAGGAGATCGAGGCCGCGGCGAGGAAGGCCCACGCCCACAGCTTCATCATGCGCCTGCCGGAGGGCTACGACACCGTCATCTCTGAGGGGGGCGGCAACCTCTCCCAGGGGCAGAAGCAGCTGCTGTGCATCGCCCGGGTCATGCTGTGCCTGCCGCCCATGCTGATATTGGACGAGGCCACCTCCTCCATCGACACCATGACCGAGCTCCGGGTCCAGCGGGCCTTTGAGACCCTGATGCGGGGGCGGACCAGCTTCGTGGTGGCCCACCGCCTGTCCACCATCCAGACCGCCGACGTCATCCTGGTCATGGACCAGGGCCACATCGTGGAGCAGGGCACCCACAAGGAGCTCCTGGCCAAAAAGGGCTTCTACGCCAAGCTCTACAACAGTCAGTTCGCAGCGGAGGAGTGATTAGGCCCTGTCTGAAACATGTCAACAAGCCCAAACAGCGGATCTTTTTCCGCCATACGGCGTTGATTTTCCTTGCGATACACAAAGTATCGCGGCGTCAAATCGCCCTGTCTGGTGAAAAAATCTCTCGCCGTTGGGCACATTTCCAATTTTCAAACAGGACCTAGTCCCCCGCCCCAAAATACCACAGACAAGGAAGGAAGCTACCATGCAGACAGCGGCGGAGCTGAGAAGCCTGCTCAACAGAATCGACCGCCGGGGGTACCCGGCCTACAAGGACACCAGGGGGACCTACCAGTTCCCAAACTATATTCTCTCCATTGACCACGTCCAGGGGGACCCCTTCGCCGCCCCCTCCCGGCTGAGCATCCTGGTGAAAGGGCGGGCGGCGGGCTTCCCCCCGGAGTTCTACGATAGGCCCCACCGGCGGATCGCCCTCCAGGACCAGCTGACCCGGCGGTTCGGCGCGGCGGCGGAGCGGTTCTCCTTCCAGGCCAAGGGCTCCGGCCAGAGCGGCCTCATCGCCGTGAGCCGCTGCGGCCAGGAGGTGCTGGAGCGGACCGCCTGCCGTCTAGACCCGAAGAGCGGAGACGTCTTGATGCGCTTCCAGGTGGGCTTTCCTGCCAACGGCCGGACGGTCAACGCCGGGGAGCTGGGGAAGATCCTCCTCGACTTCCTGCCCAAGTGCGCGGAGCAGGCACTCTTCTATCAGAATCTGGACCAGGAGCGGCTGCGGGCCGCGGTGGACCTGGCGGAGGACCAGCACTGCATCCGGGAGCAGCTGCCAGGGCTGGGGCTGTGCGCCTTTGTGGCCAACGGCAGCGTCCTGCCCCGGGCGTCGGGGGTCTCCTCCAAGCCCATGGGAGACGGCGTCAAATTCATGTCCCCCAAAGAGCTGGAGGTTACCCTGGATCTGCCCCGGGGCCGCCGGATCACCGGCATGGGGATCCGGAGAGGCGTCACCCTCATCGTGGGCGGGGGCTACCACGGGAAGTCCACGCTGCTGGGGGCCCTGGAGCTGGGGGTCTACGACCACATCGCGGGGGACGGCCGGGAGTACGTGATCACCGACCCCTCGGCGGTGAAGATCCGGGCGGAGGACGGCCGGAGCATCCGCAAAACCGACATCTCTCTATTCATCAGCGGCCTTCCCAACGGCAAGGACACCGCAGCCTTTGAGACGGAGGACGCCAGCGGCAGCACCTCCCAGGCCGCCAACGTCATCGAGAGCATCGAGGCGGGGACCTCCCTGCTCCTCATCGACGAGGATACCAGCGCCACCAACTTCATGGTCCGGGACGAGCTGATGCAGCGGGTCATCCGCCGGGACATGGAGCCCATCACGCCCTTCATCGAGCGGGTCCGGGAGCTGTATGAGAGTTATGGCGTGTCCACCGTTCTGGTGGCAGGGAGCTCCGGGGCCTACTTCCATGTGGCGGATACCGTCATCCAGATGGACCGGTACGTGCCCCGGGACATCACGGCCCTTGCCAAGGCGGAGGCTGGGAACTTCCCCATCCGCGTGGACCCGCCGAAGCCGGCGGCTCCCCCCTGTTTTGACCGGCGGCCCCAGCCCTCCCCCAGCTTCTCCGGCGGCGACAGGATCAAGATCAAGACTCTGCCCCGGGAGGGCGTGATGGTCAACAAGGAGGTCATCGACCTGCGGTACGTGGAGCAGCTCGTGGACAGCGAGCAGCTGACGGCCCTGGGCTACTGCGTCGTGTACGCCCTGCGAAACCTGTTGGACGGCAGGCGGGACCTGCGGCGGGTGGCGGACGAGCTGGAGGCCGCCATAGACCGGGGGACCCTGGCGGCCCTCTGCGGGGACCGGTCCGGCGTCCCGGGCCTGGCCAGGCCCCGGCGGCAGGAGATCCTGGCCTGCCTCAACCGCTGCCGCGGCCTGCGGATCCAATAGCGAGAACGAGCGCCCCTCCCGGCGGGAGGGGCGCTCAGGCTTTTCCAAATTTCAACGGATACTTGGGCACAAATCGAAAAGTACATTCATCGACAGGGCCATTTCCCCGGCGTCACCTGTTCTCGATGGCCATGACCTTATCCACCCGGCGCTGGTGGCGGCCCCCCTCAAAGTCGTGGGTGAGGAAGGCGGTCACGATCTGCCGGGCCAGGAGCGGCCCCACCACGCCGGCCCCCAGGGCCAGCACGTTGGCGTCGTTGTGGCGGCGGGTCATCTCCGCGCTCCAGGGGTCGCCGCAAAGGGCACAGCGGACGCCATGGACCTTGTTGGCGGCCATGGAGACGCCGATGCCGGTGGTGCAGATGACAATGCCCCGCTCACAGGTCTCCGCGGCCACGGCCCGGGCCGCCGCCTGAGCAAAGTCCGGGTAGTCGCAGCTGTCCGTGCTGTGACAGCCGAAATCCTCCACCTCATAGCCCTGCTCCGCGAGCCAGGCCTTGAGCTCCTCCTTCAGGGCAAATCCTCCGTGGTCGGAGGCCATGGCGATCCTCATACCGCCGCTCCTTTCCCGCCCGACGGGCGCTGTCCGTTCTTATCGCTTGAACTTCTTGAAGAAGCTTTTGCGCTCCTCGTAGTTGTTCTCCTTCAGGGTCTCGCTGAATTTCCGCAGAGCTTCCTTCTGCTCCCGGTTCAGGTTCCGGGGGGTCTCGATGTGTACGGTGACAAACTGGTCCCCCCGGCCACGGCCGTTGACGTTGGGGATGCCCTTGCCCCGCAGGCGGAAGGTGGTGCCGGTCTGGGTCCCCTCGGGGATGGTGTACTTCACCTTGCCGTCGATGGTGGGGATCTCCATCTCACCGCCCAGCACCGCCTGGGTGAAGGTGATGGGCGCGTCGCAGTACACGTCCTCCCCGTCCCGGCGGAAGAGCTGGTGGGGCAGCACGGAAATCACCAGCAGCAGGTCGCCGCTGGGCCCGCCGTTGCGCCCGGCGTTGCCCTGGCCCCGCAGGGAGATGGTCTGCCCGTTGTCGATGCCGGCGGGAATAGAGACCTTCACGGTCTTCCGCCGCCGGACCTGGCCGGTGCCGCCGCAGTCCTTGCAGGGGTTGGAGATGATCTTGCCCTTGCCGCCGCAGCGGGGGCAGGTGGTGGTGGTGGCGAACACGCCCATGGGGGTCTGCCGCCGCTGCTGGACCTGACCGGAGCCGTGGCAGTTGGGGCAGGTCTCCGGGCTGGTGCCCGCCGCCGCGCCGGAGCCGTGGCAGGTCTCGCACTGCTCCACCCGGTCCAGGGTGACCTCCTTCTCGCAGCCGAAGGCCGCCTCCTCAAAGGTGATGGTCAGCCCCATCCGCAGGCTCTCGCCCCGCTGGGGACCGGTCCGTGCCCGGCCGCCGCCGAAGCCCCCGCCGAAGAAGCTGCCGAAGATATCCCCCAGGTCCCCAAAGTCGAAGCCGCCGTCGAAGCCCCCGCCGAACCCGCCGCCTCCCGCGGCGTAGTTGGGGTCCACACCGGCAAAGCCGAACTGGTCGTACCGGGACCGCTTGTCGCTGTCGCTGAGGACCTCGTAGGCCTCGTTGATCTCCTTGAAGCGGCTCTCAGCCTCCTTGTCCCCGGGGTGCAGGTCCGGGTGGTTCTCCTTGGCCAGGCGCCGGTACGCCTTCTTAATCTCTGCGTCCGTGGCGCCCTTCTGAACGCCCAGGACCTCGTAGTAGTCCCGTTTCTGATCAGCCATTCTCTCTCACATCCAATCTATCCGGGGCCTGGCGCCCCGCAGGTGTCCCAATAACATTCCAAATGGGGCGGAGGAGGTCCTCCCCCGTCCCATTGGAACGCAAATCTGATCTCTTACTTCTTATCGTCGTCATCCACGACCTTGTAGTCGGCGTCGTAGTACTGCTGGCCGTCGCCGCCGGAAGCCTGACCGCCCATGTCGGGACCGGCCTGCTGGCCGCCCGCCTGCTGGTAGAGCTTCTCGCTGACGGCGTAGAAAGCCTGCTGCAGCTCCTCGGTGGCCGCCTTGATGGCGGCGGTGTCCTCGCCCTTGAGGGCCTCCTTCAGCTTGTCGATGCCGGACTGGACCTTGCTCTTGTCGTCGGCGGGGATCTTGTCGCCCATATCGCTGAGGGTCTTCTCCGCCTGGTAGACCATCTGGTCGCCGGCGTTGCGGGTCTCCACGGCCTCCTTGATCCTGGCGTCCTCGGCGGCGTACTGCTCCGCCTCCTTGACGGCCCGGTCAATGTCCTCCTTGGACATGTTGGTGGAGGAGGTGATGGTGATGTGCTGCTCCTTGCCGGTGCCCAGATCCTTGGCGGACACGTTGACGATGCCGTTGGCGTCGATGTCGAAGGTGACCTCGATCTGAGGCACGCCGCGGCGGGCGGGGGCGATGCCGTCCAGGTTGAAGCGGCCCAGGGTCTTGTTGTACTGGGCCATCTCCCGCTCGCCCTGGAGGACGTTGACCTCCACGGAGGTCTGGTTGTCCGCGGCGGTGGAGAAGATCTGGCTCTTCCGGGCAGGGATGGTGGTGTTGCGCTCGATCAGGCGGGTGCAAACGCCGCCCATGGTCTCGATGCCCAGGGACAGGGGGGTGACGTCCAGCAGCAGCAGGCCCTTCACGTCGCCGGTGAGCACGCCGGCCTGGATGGCGGCGCCCACGGCCACGCACTCGTCGGGGTTGATGCCCTTGAAGCCCTCCTTGCCGGTGATCTTCTTCACGGCCTCCTGCACGGCGGGGATACGGCTGGAGCCGCCCACCAGCAGGACCTTGGAGATGTCGCTGCCGCTGAGGCCGGCGTCGCCCATGGCCTGGCGCACGGGGCCCATGGTGGCCTCCACCAGGTGGGCGGTGAGCTCGTTGAACTTCGCCCGGGTGAGGGTGACGTCCAGGTGCTTGGGGCCGGTGGCGTCGGCGGTGATATAGGGCAGGTTGATGTTGCTGGTGGTCACGCCGCTCAGCTCGATCTTGGCCTTCTCGGCGGCCTCCTTCAGCCGCTGCATGGCCACCTTGTCGCCGCTCAGGTCGATGCCGTCGCTCTTCTTGAACTCGCTCACCAGATACTTCATGATGCACTCGTCGAAGTCGTCGCCGCCCAGGCGGTTGTTGCCGGCGGTGGCCAGGACCTCGATGACGCCGTCTCCGATCTCCAGGATGGAGACGTCGAAGGTGCCGCCGCCCAGGTCGTAGACCATGATCTTCTGGTCGCTCTCCTTGTCCAGACCATAGGCCAGAGCCGCGGCGGTGGGCTCGTTGATGATGCGCTTGACCTCCAGGCCGGCGATCTTGCCGGCGTCCTTGGTAGCCTGACGCTGGGCGTCGGTGAAGTAGGCGGGGACGGTGATGACCGCCTCGGAGACGGTCTGGCCCAGGTAGGCCTCGGCGTCAGCCTTCAGCTTCTGGAGGATCATGGCGCTGATCTCCTGGGGGGTGTAGCTCTTGCCGTCCACGGTGACGCGGTGGTCGGAGCCCATCTCACGCTTGATGGAGGAGATGGTCCGGTCGGGGTTGGTGATGGCCTGGCGCTTGGCCACCTGGCCCACCATGCGCTCGCCGGTCTTGGAGAAAGCCACCACGGACGGGGTGGTGCGGTTGCCCTCCGCGTTGGGGATGACGACGGCCTCGCCGCCCTCCATCACTGCCACGCAGGAGTTGGTAGTACCTAAATCGATGCCGATGACTTTAGACATAATGATTGCCTCCTATATCTATGGAAAATATTTTTTAACAAAGAATGGGTGGAACTCTATTGAATCGGGAAAGGGGCGCCTCAGTTGGCCACCTGAACGGTGGCGAACCGGATCACCCGGTCCCCCAGGAGGAAGCCCTTCTGGAACACCTGGGCCACCACGTTCTCGCCCAGATTCTCGTCGTCCACATGCATCACGGCGTTGTGGCGGGCGGGGTCAAAGGGCTGGCCCTGGGGGTCGTCAATGGTGACGCCCATCTTCTCCAGCACATTCCTGAGCTGGTTGAAGATCATGACCATGCCCTGCTTGTGGACGTTGTCCTCGTCCCCGGTCTGGGACGCGGCCCGCTCCAGGTTGTCGTAGACCTCCAGGAACTTAGCGATGGTATCCAGCTTGGCGTCCTGATAGATGGTCTCCTTCTCCCGGGTGGTGCGCTTGCGGTAGTTGTCGTACTCCGCCGCCAGACGCAGGTGCTGGTCATGGAGGGAGGACAGCTGCCCGGCCAGGGCCTCCATCTTCTCCATCTGCTCCCGGGTGACGGTGAAGGTCTCCGGCGTCTCCTCCTGCCGGTACTCCTCCGTCACCTCCTGGGGCTGCTGGGCCTCCTGGGGGGCCTGCTCCTGCTCCCCGGCGGGGGAGGGGTTTTTCTCTTTCTTGCTCACGGTATATCGTCCTCCTTGGGGGGTAACTGGTTATTTTTCCCGAACATTTTCGTCAGGCTCTCGGCAAAGTAGCTCAGCCGGGCGGCCACGGCGGCGTAATCCATCCGGGTGGGACCCACCACGCCGATGAGCCCCCGCATATTGTCCCCGATGTCATAGCTGGCCACCACCACGCTGGCGTCCCGCAGGGCCTCGTTGACGTTCTCCGGGCCGATGAGGATCTGCATCCGGGTGTTCTCGTCCAGCACCGGCAGGTCCTCCTTCTGGTCCGTCAGCAGGCTCATGAGCCCGTCGGCCCGGCTCAGGTCCTGGAACTCCGGCTGCCGCAGCAGCTGGCTCTGTCCGGTGGTGAACACATGGCTGCGCTGGGAACTGTCGATGACATCCACGGCGTACTCCACCGCCTGAGACAGCGGCATGAACAGCTCGCCGCCCAGCTGGCCCGTCAGGGCCATCAGCTTCTCCCCCATCTCCTCGGCGCTGATGCCGGTGAAGTGGGTGTTGAGCAGGTTGGCCAGGGCCGGGAGCTGCCCGCCGTCCACCGGCAGGCCGCAGCGGATGATCTGACTCTTGACCCGGCTGTCGTCGGTCATCACCACGGCGATGAAGCTGCCGCCGTCCACCGGCAGCAGGTCGTAGCGCCGGATGGTGACGGCGCTCTTGCCCGAGGCCACAGCGTAGGCGGGATAGCTGACAATGGAGGACACCACCTGGCCCGCCTGGGCGATGACGTTGTCCAGTCCCTGCATCTTTCCCTGGAGAGCCTCGTTGATCTCCGCCGCCTCCTGAGCCGACACGCTCTTCTTCTCCATCAGCTCATTGACGTACAGCCGGTACCCTTTCGGGGAGGGAACCCGGCCGGCGGAGGTGTGGGGCTGCTCCAGGTAGCCCATCTCCACCAGGTCCGCCAGCTCGTTGCGGATGGTGGCGGAGCTGACGGAGCCGCCCATGGACTGGGCGATGAACTTCGAACCCACAGGCTCCGCCGTGTCGATGTATCGCTCGGTGACCACCTTCAGTATTTGTTTTTTTCGGGCGGTCAATTCCATAGCCGAACTCCTTTAGCACTCCTTTCCCTTGAGTGCTAAACGCAGTGTATCACCAATATTCCCCATTGTCAATATGCTTTCCCCGCCTTCCCCGTGAACAAATTGTAAATTCAAATCAAGGGGCCGCCCCCAGCGCTCCGGCGGAGGCGCGGCCCCCGCCGGGCGCCGGTCCGCGGCGTCCTTTTCCCCTCCTGGGTGTTGCAATGGCGCTGAAATTCTGCTACACTACAGACAAGCACAAGCGCAGAAAGGAAAGAGGTATGGTATGCGCGTTCTGATCTTGAGCTGCAACACGGGCGAGGGGCACAACTCCTGCGGCAGGGCGATCCAGGAGGCCTTCCGGGGCCAGGGAATCGACTGCGAGATGGTGGACGCCCTGAGCTTTATTTCCCCCAGCGTCTCCCAGCTGATCTCCTCCAGCTTTAACCGGATCTACCGGTACACCCCCGGCCTGTTCAGCCGGGGATACCGCTACGCCGAGGCCCACCCCGGGATGTTTCGGGACGGGACCCTGGTGGACCGGGCCATCACCGCCGGGGTGGAGCGCACCTACCGCTACATCCAGGATGGGGCGTACGATGTGGCGGTCTGCACCCATGTCTTCACCGCCATGATCGCCACAGAGGTCCTCCGCCGGCACGCCCCCTCCCTCCAGACCTACTTCGTGGCCACAGACTACACCTGCAGCCCCAGCTGCGGCGAGAGCGAGCTGGACGCCTATTTCATCCCCGACGAATGCCTGGCGGATGAGTTCGCCGGTCAGGGCATCCCACGCCGCAAGCTGGTGGCCAGCGGCATCCCCATCCGTCAGGCCTTTTACGCCTCCGTGGAGCGGGAGGCGGCCAAGGCCAGCCTCTCTCTGCCCCCGGACTGCCGCCATCTGCTGATCATGTCCGGCAGCATGGGCTGCGGCCCCATCCCCTCCCTGGTCCGCCTCATTGCCGGCGGTATGTCGGAGGACTGCCGCGTGAGCGTGGTCTGCGGCAGCAACCAGCGGCTGTACAGGGCTATGGAGCAGGAGTACGCCGGCGACCCCCGGGTCCAGATCCTCGGCTACCGCAAGGACGTTCCCCTGCTCATGGACAGCGCCGACCTGTATATGACCAAGCCCGGCGGCATCAGCACCACGGAGGCCGCCAGCAAGCGCCTCCCCATGGTGCTGGTCAACGCCGTGGCGGGGTGCGAGACCTACAACATGCGCTACTTCATCCATCTGGGGGCCGCCGCCACGGCGGACACTCCGGAGGAGCTGGCCGGCCTGGCCCTTGCCCTCCTGACGGACCCGGCGGAGCTGGGGCGCATGTCGGACTCCTACCGGTCCCCCGCCCCCGCCCCGGCAGCGGAGGTCATTCGGGACCACATACTGGCCCGCTATCAGGCGCTCAGCGGCCGGCCGCCGGCCGCCGCAGCGGCGTCTGTCGCCCCGCCGGGACCGTAATACGCAAAGAAATCAGGAAATAAGGAGAGCCCGCGAGCTTCCGCTCGCGGGCTCTCTTTATTTCGTTTGACACAGGAACCCGCTCAGGCCACCACCACGGGGGCAACCTTGCCGGTATCGTGGATGTTGACGATGAGCTTCCGGGGACACTTCTCCACGCAGATCCCGCAGGAGGTGCACTTGTCGTAGTCGATGACCGCCACGTTCTTGGACACGGTGATGGCCCCGGAGGGGCAGTTGCGCTCGCACAGCTTGCAGCCGATGCAGCTGATGGCGCAGTGGGCCTTGGCCTGGACGCCCTTCTCCTTGTTGGCGCAGGGCAGCACGATGTCCACGTTGTAGGGCATGCTGACGATGACCTTCTTCGGGCACACGGCGGCGCACTGCATGCAGCACACGCACTTCTCCCGGTCCACCTCCGCCACGCCCCGGCTGTTGATGTGGATGGCGTCGAACTTGCAGGCCTTGACGCAGGAGCCCAGCCCCAGGCAGCCAAAGGCGCAGTCCAGGGGGCCGTCCCCCGCCACCTTCATGGCGGCCACGCAGTCGGTGAGGCCCACGTACTTGTCGAACTTGTGCCCGGCCCGGTCCCCGCCGGCGCAGCGGACGAAGGCCACCCGGCGCTCCACCGGCTTGACCTCCACCCCCATGATGGCGGCGATGCGGGCGGTCTTCTCCCCGGTGTTGCTGGGGCAGGCGTTCACCGGCGCCTTCCCCTCCAGGATGGCCGCCGCGCAGCCGGCGCAGCCGGCGTAGCCGCAGCCGCCGCAGTTGGCGCCGGGCAGGGAGTCCAGGATCTCCGCCAGGCGGGGGTCGCTCTTGACCTCGAACACCTTGGAGGCGATGGACAGCACCAGGCCGAACACGCCGCCCAGCACGGTAAGAATCAAAACGGCATACAGGATATTCATTCTCTCGTCCCTCCTCTTACCACACGCTCAGGCCGCTGAAGCCCATGAAGCTCAGCGCCATGAGGCCGGCGGTGATCAGCGCGATGGGAAAGCCCCGGAAGGCCTTCGGCGGGTCGGCGAACTCCAGCCGCTCCCGGATGCTGGCGAAGAGCACGATGGCCAGCAGGAAGCCCACGCCGCCGGTGATGCCGTAGACCACGGACTCGATGAAGTTATAGTTCTCCTGGACGTTGAGCAGCACCACGCCCAGCACCGCGCAGTTGGTGGTGATCAGGGGCAGGTACACGCCCAGGGCTTCATAGAGGGTGGGGATGGACTTCTTCAGGAACATCTCCACGAACTGGACCAGGGCGGCGATGACCAGGATGAAGGCCACCGTCTGCATGTACTCCAGGTCCAGCCGCACCAGCAGCTGGTTCACCGGGTAGCACAGGGCGGAGGCCAGACCCATGACGAAGATCACGGCGAAGCCCATGCCCACAGCGGTGTCCATTTTCTTGCTGACGCCCATGAAGGGGCAGATGCCCAAGAACTGGACCAGAATGAAGTTGTTGACCAAAATGGCCCCCAGGGAGATGGACAGCAAACTGGTAATATCCACGGCTTACTTCCCCTCCTTCTTCTCAGCCTTGTCACGGGCCCACTGCATCAGGGCGATGAGGCAGCCCAACGTCAGAAAGCCGCCCACGGGCAGAGTGAGCATCATCACGCCGTACTCCGACGGGAAAATCTGCTGTCCCGCCAGGGACCCGCTGCCCAGAAACTCCCGGATGGCGCTCATGACCAGCAGCACCAGAGTGTAGCCGATGCCCTGGCAGATGCCGTCCAGGGCGGCGGGCAGCACCTTGTTCTTGGAGGCGAAGGACTCCGCCCGGGCCAGGATGATGCAGTTGACCACGATCAGGGGGATGAACACCCCCAGGCTCTCGGCGATGTCCGGCAGGAACGCCTGGAGCAGCAGGTCCACCATGGTCACGAAGCCCGCGATGACCACCACGTAGGCGGCGATGCGGATCTGGTCGGGGATGATCTTCCGCAGCAGGGAGATGACCACGTTGGAGCAGGTCAGGATAATGAGGACGCTGACGCCCATGCCCAGACCGTTAAAGATGGTCGTGGTGATGGCCATGGTGGAGCACATGCCCAGCAGCTGCACCAGCACCGGATTCTGGGTCAGAAGGCCCTCCTTGAGCTGTTTCTTGAAATTCATCTCGCTCCTCCTCCCTTACTCAGCCAGTCCGGCCACGGCGGCCAGAGCCGTATTCACGCCGGAGACCACACCCCGGGAGCTGACGGTGGCGCCGGAGACGCCGTCGAAGCGGTTGGTCCCGGAGTTGACGGTGATCTCGCCGTCCGCCAGGGACATGCCCACAAACTGGCCCAGCACCGCCTCGCTCTCCACCACCTTGGTGCCCACGTTGCTGGTCTCGCCGTGGTCGGTGACGGATACGCCGGTGACCGTGCCGCTCAGGTCCACGCCCACCACCATCTGGATGGCGCCGCCGTAGCCGCTGCCGCTCACCTCCACCACGTAGCCCGCCGGCTCCCCGCCGGTCCGGGCCTCATAGAGGGCGGTGACGCCCTCGGCCTCCGTCTCCAGGGGCAGATACTCCTCCGCCTCCAGGACCTGGGACATGGCCGCGGCGGTCTTCTCCGCCTGCATCTCCTCGATGATGGGGGCTGTGACCTGGTTGACCACGCCCAGCAGCAGGGCCACCACGGCGGAGATGCCCAGCAGCGTGCCGGTGAGCTTTATGATGTACTTCGGGTCCAGCTCCAGCTTCTGGCGCTGGACCTCCTTGGCGGCGGCAGTTTCACGCTTGCTCATTTCCCCGCCACCTCCTTCTTCTCCTTCTTTTTCTCAGGCTTTTTCCCCAGGCCGGACAGCTTCTCCGCCTTGGCCACGCCGAAGCGGCCGGGCTTGATGGACTTGTCGATGATCCACACCACCAGGTTCATCACCAGGATGGCGTAGCACACACCCTCGCTGTTGGAGCCGAAGTAGCGGATGAACACCGTCAGCAGGCCGCAGCCCACGCCGAAGATGGCCTGCCCCAGATGGGTGACGGGGGAGGTAACGTAGTCGGTGGCCATGAAGAAGGCCCCCAGCATCAGTCCGCCGCCCAGGATGTTGTAGAGCATCCAGGTCATGGGGTCGTTGCCTCGGGGGAAGAGGAAGGTCAGCGCCGCCACGGTGCCGATGTAACAGACGGGGATGTGCCAGGTGATGACCTTGCGGAAGATCAGCCACACCCCGCCGATGATCAGCAGCAGGGCGCTGACCTCGCCCATGGACCCGCCGATGAAGCCCACCAGCATCTCCGGCAGGTCATACATCTGTTCCAGGGAGGCCAGATCGTTTCCGTGGAGCAGGGCCATGGGGGTGGGGTAGGTCACCGCGTCGAAGCTCCCCCACAGGGGGGTGCTGGTCCGGGGGCCCACCCAGGTGCTCATCTCCCCGGCCCAGGAGAGCATGAAGGCCCGGGCCGCCAGGGCGGGGTTCAGGAAATTCTTGCCGATGCCGCCAAAGAGCTGCTTGACCACCACAATGGCGAAGAAGTCGCCCACCAGCAAGATCCAGTAGGGGATGGTCACCGGGCAGACAAAGGCGATGAGCACGCCGGTGACGGCGGCGCTCAGGTCCCCCACGGTGTTGTTCTTCTTCATCAGGTACCGGTAGAGGTACTCAAAGAGGCAGCAGCCCGCCGCCGACACCAGGGTGTTGGCCAGGGCACGCCAGCCGAAGTTGTAGACGGCGAAGCACAGCGCCGGGGCCAGGGCGATGAGCACCTCCCCCATGATGCTGTTGGTGCCCGCCTTGGTGCGGATATGGGGGGAGGAGGAGCCAATCAGGTTCAGTTCAGAATAGTCCATTTCCTCATCCCTCCTTTTTCGCCGCGGCGGCCTTGGCCGCCTTCTCCGCCGCCGCCTTGGCGGCGGCCTTCGCGTTGTTGATCTTCTGCTTGCCCGCCCGGAAGGCCTGGACCAGGTGGAGCCGGCCGGGGCAGATATAGGTACAGGCCCCGCACTCGATGCAGTCCATCACGTTGGCCCGCTCCAGGGCCTCCAGCATCCCCGCCTGCTCATACTGGTACATAAACAGGGGCTGGAGCTTCATGGGACAGACGCTGGCGCACTTGCCGCAGCGGATGCAGGCGGGGTACTCAACCGTCCGCTCCTCGTCCTCGCAGAAGGCCAGGATGGCGTTGGTCCCCTTGCCGATGGGGGCCTCCATATCAAACTGGGCATGGCCCATCATGGGCCCGCCCATGAGGATCTTGAAGGTGCTCTTCTTCACCCCGCCGCAGGCGTCCAGCAGCTCCCGAATGGGGGTGCCGATGGGGCAGAGCAGGTTCTTCGGCTCGTTGACCCCGGAGCCGGACACGGTGACCACCCGGTGGGTCAGGGGCGTCCCGGCGGTGACGGCCCGGTAGATGGCGGCGGTGGTGGCCACGTTGAACACCGCGCAGCCGATGGCGGCGGGCAGGGCCCCGGGGGGCACCTGGCGGCCGGTGATGGACTGGCACAGCTGCTTCTCCGCCCCCTGGGGGTAGCGGGTGTGGAGCATGTCCACCACCAGAGGAGCCTTCTGCTCATCGATCTTCACCCGCAGCAGCTCCGCGGCGTTCTGCTTGTTGGCTTCCACGCCGATGTGGACCCGGTCCACCCCGAAGATCCGGGCCAGGATCTTGGCCCCGCCGATGATCTCCTCCGGGTACTCCAGAAGGAGGCGGTGGTCGCTGGTGATGTAGGGCTCGCACTCGGAGGCGTTGATGATCACCGTGTCTACCTTACCCAAGCCGGAGCTGATCTTGATGTGGGTGGGGAAGGTCGCCCCGCCCATGCCCACCACGCCGGCGTTCTGGAGCACCTTCACCAGCTCCTCCGCCCCCAGGTCGGCGCCCCGCTCCGGGGGCTTGCAGTCGGGGCAGGGGGTATCATTGAAGTCGTTTTCAATGACCACACTCATCACCGGCACGCCGCTGAAGTGTATTCTGGGCTCCACAGCCGCCACTGTCCCGGACACGCTGGCGTGGACCGCAGCGGACACCGCCGCCGTGGCCTCCCCCACCTTCTGTCCCACGGTCACATGGTCCCCCACCGCCACGCAGGGCTGGCAGGGGGCGCCGATGTGCATGGACATGGGGACCACCACCCGGGCGGGAGGCGGCAGCTTCTCAATTGGCTTCTTGTTCGTGGCATCCTTCTTATCCAGGGGATGGATGCCGCCGAAAAAGGCTTGCGCCATTTCCTTCACCTCTTCTTTTCTCCCACGGGCCGACAGCCTGACAGCCCGAAAATTTACAAGCTATATGATACTCCCATCTTCCTCCACTGTCCAGCAGAATTTCAAATTTTATGATTTTTTTTACAAGAAGTCTGGGAAATTCATGCAATGCTCGTTAAACATATAACAAATAGGCGTTTTTGATTTCCTTGCGTTTTTCGGTGGATTCTGTTATGATGTTTTTGCAAAGAAACGGATTTTTTCCCCTATTTTATTCTTTGGAGGATACAATTTATGAGAAATCGCCTGGAGATTAAATCGGAGGCGAAGTCTATCCTGCGCTCGGCCCACGCCTCCCCCCTGCTGGTGACGGCCATCGTGCTGGTGGTCTGCTACGTGCTGGAGCGAATCATGAGCCTGATCGAGTACGGCACCCTGTTCCCGGACCTCTATCTCCTGCGCTTTTACCTGGAAAACTTTGAATACCTGATGAGCAGCGACCCCTACCTCTTCATGACAGACCCCGATGCCGCGCTGTACTACGCCGGCTTCGCATGGCCTACGATCTCCGGCACCCTGACCACCACCTTCTTCTCCATCCTGATCTCCCTGTTCACCACGGTGCTC
>HHCFR05603__coassemble_821_pt1 | contig 20461 bp, 19 predicted proteins | sample HHCFR05603__metabat2_low_PE_030 | metagenome-assembled genome bin HHCFR05603 | reverse complement strand
CGCTGAGCTTCTTGCTCAGGGGCAGCACCGCCACCTTGTAGGGGGCCAGGGCGGGGTGGAGCCGCAGCACGGTGCGCACGTCGTTCTTCTCCGCGTCCACAACCTCCTCGTCGTAGGCGTCCACCAGGAAGGCCAGGACCACACGGTCCGCCCCCAGGGAGGGCTCGATGACGTAGGGGATATACCGCTTGTTCTCCTCCTGGTCGAAGTAGGTCTGGTCCTTGCCGGAGGTGTTCTGGTGGGCGGTGAGGTCGTAGTCCGTCCGGCTGGCCACGCCCCACAGCTCGCCCCAGCCGAAGGGGAAGACGAACTCGAAGTCGGTGGTGGCGTTGGAGTAGTGGCTCAGCTCCTCGGGCTCGTGGTCCCGCAGCCGCAGGTTCTCGTCCTTCATCCCCAGGCCCAGCAGCCACTGGTGGCAGAAATTTTTCCAGTAGGCGAACCACTCCAGCTCCGTGCCGGGCTTGCAGAAGAACTCCAGCTCCATCTGCTCAAACTCCCGGGTGCGGAAGGTGAAGTTGCCCGGGGTGATCTCGTTGCGGAAGCTCTTGCCCACCTGGCACACGCCGAAGGGCAGCTTCCGCCGGGTGGTCCGCTGGACGTTCTGGAAGTTGACGAAGATGCCCTGGGCGGTCTCCGGCCGCAGGTACACGGTGTTCTTGGCGTCCTCGGTGACCCCCTGGAAGGTCTTGAACATCAGGTTGAACTGGCGGATGTCCGTCCAGTTGTGCTTGCCGCAGGTGGGGCAGGGGATGTTGTGCTCCTCCACGAAGTCCTTCATCTCGCCCTGGCTCATGGCGTCCACGGGCTTTTCCAGGGCGAAGCCGTTTTCCTGGCACCAGTCCTCGATGACCTTGTCCGCCCGGAACCGCTCCTTGCACTCCTTGCAGTCCATCAGGGGGTCGGAGAAGCCCCCCACGTGGCCGGAGGCCACCCACACCTGGGGATTCATCAAAATGGCGGCGTCCAGCCCCACGTTGTAGGGGTTCTCCTGGACGAACTTTTTCCACCAGGCGCGCTTCACGTTGTTCTTCAGCTCCACGCCCAGGGGGCCGTAGTCCCAGGTGTTGGCAAGGCCGCCGTAGATCTCGCTGCCGGCGAAGATGAAGCCCCGGCCCTTGCACAGGGCCACGATCTTCTCCATGGTCTTTTCGGTGTTCTTCATATTGATCGCTCCTTATTATCAAGATCGGTCGGTTTCGGTGGCTGAAAAAGAAAATCGCCCCGAAGCCGCCATGGCTCCAGGGCGAACGAATACCGTCCGCGGTCCCACCTGAATTCGGGCCCAAGGCCCGCTCTCTTCCGTCCGTAACGGGGACGTCCGGCGGGGCATTGCCTCCCCGCGGCTCCAAGGGCGCCCTTCCCCCAGCGGCCCGGCGGGGACTTGCACCGTCCGTCCCCTCTCTTGCGCCTGCCGCAGGGCTACTCCTCCCTGTCGTCGCCTTTATCAATTTCACACTGTACCATCTTTTATATGCCCTGTCAAGGCAAAAGTATACCGGCGGCGGGAGAAAGGGGGAAGATACTGGAAATTGTCGAAAAAATATGGTATGCTGGCTCGTGAAAATCTGTTTTGAAGAAAACCCCGCAAGGGAGCAGAAAGGATGGGTCAGACAGGATGAAATACGACTTTGTTTCCATCATAGACCGCCGGGGAAGGGACGCCTTGGCGGTGGAGAGCATCGGGGGCAGCAAGCGCTGGGGCACCGAGCCCGACGCCCCTCAGGAGGGATTCGACCCCATTCCCATGTGGGTGGCGGACATGAATTTCCCCACCGCTCCCGCTGTCCCCGCGGCCATCATAGAGCGGGCCCAGCACCCCCTCTACGGATATTTTCGCCCCACCGACGACTACTACGGCGCCATCATCCGCTGGCAGGAGACCTACAACGGCGTCACCGGACTGGAGCCGGAACACATCGGCTTTGAGAACGGCGTGATAGGCGGGGTGATCAGCGCCCTTAGCGTCCTCTGCTCCCGGGGGGACAAGGTGCTGCTCCACTCGCCCACCTACAACGGCTTCACCGACGCTCTCACCAACAGCGGCTACCAGCTCGTCCACTGCCCCCTGACCCTGGACGGGGACGGGATCTGGCGGATGGATTTCGCGGACATGGAGCGGAAGATCGTGGAAAACAGGGTTCACGCCGCCGTGTTCTGCTCCCCCCACAACCCCTGCGGCCGGGTGTGGGAGCGCTGGGAGCTGGAGCGGTTCATGGAATTATGCAAAAAGTATGACGTCTACGTGGTCTCCGACGAGATCTGGTCCGACCTGACCCTGTATGGACACCGGCACATCCCCGTTCAGATGGTGAGCGAGGACGCCCGGCGGCGGACCGTGGCGGTGTACGCCCCCTCCAAGACCTTCAACCTGGCGGGCCTGGTGGGCAGCTACCACGTTATCTATGACCGCTGGCTGCGGGAGCGGGTGGAGAAGGAGTCCTCTCTGTGCCACTACAACAGCATGAACGTGCTGAGTATGCACGCCCTCATCGGCGCCTACAGCCCGGAGGGCCAGGAGTGGCTGGAGGAGCTGCGGCAGGTCCTGGAGGGAAACGTGGACTACGCCTGCGACTACATCGACCGCCGATTTGGCGGCGTCCGGGTCTCCAAGCCCCAGGGAACCTACATGCTCTATCTGGACTGCACCGACTGGTGCGCCGGCCGCGGCCGGACCATCGACCAGCTTTTGAAGGCCGGCTGGGACGTCGGGGTGGCCTGGCAGGACGGCCGGGCCTTCAACGGCCCCTGCCACATCCGCATGAACCTGGCCCTGCCCCTCTCCCGGGTCCAGGAGGCCTTCCGGCGGCTGGACCAGTACGTGTTCAACCCCTGATACATCGCTCTTGCGGCGACAAGAGAGCCGGGAGGGCCGCCGCGGCGGTCCTCCCGGCTCTTCCTGCAAGAATGGGTGGGAGCGGCTTTCGTCACTCCCCGCAGGCGGCGATTCTGGTCTTGTAATCCTCGCCCCAGTGCTGCAGGGCGTCCAGGATGGGCTTCAGGCTCCGTCCCAGCTCCGTCAGGCTGTACTCCACCCTGGGCGGGACCTCCGGGTAGACCGTCCGGCTGACAAGGCCCTTGGCCTCCATGTCCCGGAGCTGGGCGGTCAGCACCTTCTGAGACACACCGCCGACGGTCCGCTTCAGCTCCCCGAACCGCTTCGTCCCGGTCATCAGGTCCCGCAAGATCAGGACCTTCCACTTGTCGCCGATCAAAGTCAGGGTGGTCTCCACAGGGCAGGCGGGCAGATCTTTCGGCGCGGCAGGCATATGGCGTCCTCCTTCTGTTGGAGTCGATTTGGGATGTACCTCCCTACTATACCGTAGTGCGCCGGACAATGTCAAGGCGCCGGCGGGCCCGACAGGAGAAACGCCGCGGCTGCCGCGAAAAAAACTGTGAAATCTCAAAAAAGCAGTTGACAAATAGGGTAAAGCGAGGTATGATACCATTGTTCCGCATGTGGATGTGTGGATCTGGACGCTTAGCTCAGCTGGCTAGAGCACCTGCTTGACGTGCAGGGGGTCAGCGGTTCAAGTCCGTTAGCGTCCACCAACGAGGAAAGCCTTGAATCCAAAGGGATTCAGGGCTTTTCGTCGTTTTGACGGAAACCGTGGAAGTTCTCTTGGACAAAAACCCGGAAAAAGTTCAGAAAACAAAACAACGCCCCGCACGGCAGCTTTAGCCCGTGCGGGGCCGATGCGCCGCCCTCCTTGCCGCCGCCTGCGGCAAAAATCGGCGGCCACAAATTGTGAAAAATTTTTTCGATTCGTCTCAACTTTTTTCGACGCTGGCGCATCTAATAGTATGAGAGACATGATTGGAGGTGCGTACAATGAAATACCGCGTTTCTACCTACACGCCCAGGACAGCGCCGGGTACAGCGCGACAAAAGCGGCGGCGCGGCAGACGGCGCGGTATGCCGCCGATTTTCCGGCTGGCGCTGCTTGCGGCAATGCCGGTCCTTGTGCTGCTCGTACTGCATATAAGCCGCCCCGCGTACATGGACCAGGCTGCGGCGATCAGCCTTGCGGATCAAAAAAAGCCGTCCACAGCGGAAACCAATTCGGAAAAGAACGACTTCGCGGCGGATGCGGCGGAAGACAAGCCGCTTGCTGCCGTTGAGCCTCCCGCCGTGCCTGTGTCCTCCCCTGACGAATGGGCGGAGGACGTGTCGGGCGGCGAGTACGACTTCTCCGCCCCCGTGCCGGAATCGTCTCCGGTTGAGGACAGCTATTTTGATGATGCCGTATTCATTGGAGATTCCAGAGCGGAAGGGTTGATCCTCAATACCGGGCTGACCAATGCGACCGCCTATGTACATAAGGGGCTGACGGTGGATACCGTTTTTACAGAGCCGGTTATCAATAAGGACGGTCAAAAGCTCTCTGTGATGGACGCTCTGAAATCAACCCAGTTCTCCAAAGTTTATATCATGCTTGGCATCAATGAAACCGGATGGGTTTACAGCCAGATCTTTCAGTCAAAATATGGGGACATCATTGACAGCATACGGGAAATCAATCCCAGCGCTATAATATATATCCAGGGAATCATGCCTGTTTCCAACAAAGTTTCTTCCACGCACAGCTACATTACAAATGACAGAATCAACGAGTATAACCTTCTGCTGCAAGAGCTGGCGGAGGAGAAACAGGTCTACTATATCGATACGGAAAACGCGGTGGCGTCCGAGGACGGGAGCCTTCCCGCGGACGCGGCGGCCGATGGGATCCATCTTGTCAAAGGCTACTGCGAAAAATGGCTCGATTACCTGAAAACGCACAGCATCGCGTCATAATATAAGGGGGATACGCAAGAATGAAAAAATGGATTGCTGTGGTTCTGGCCGGAACGCTCCTGCTGCTCTCCGCCTGCGGCGCGCCGGCGGGTTCCGAAGATATCGAGATCGACCTGGAGGCGCTGGCCGGCCATCTCCTGGAGAGTGGGCTGTTTGAGGAGACGCTCTATAAGGCCGATGACGGAGTTGCGGAAATTCTCTATGGCATAGACGGAGCATCCGCCGCTCTGGTCTATATCGGCAGCGGCGCTGTGGCGGATGAGCTGGCTTTGTTTGAATTCGCGGACGAGGCTGAAGCGCAGTCGGCCATATCAGCGGCCGAAGCGAGAATCGCGTCCCAGAGGGATAGTTTTGCCACCTATATTCCGGAGGAGGTCCCGAAGCTTGACAACGCCGTCGTAGAGACGCATGGCCGCTATTTGATCGTCTGTGTTTCAGGTCAAGACAATGCAAGCGAGATCATTTCCGATTATTTAGAGCAGGGGGAATAACAGATCGAAGCGGCGCAGGAGCTCGCGCTGCGGCTGGAGGCTCACCGGAAACGTTTATCGTACCTCCCGTTTTCCTTTGCCCGGCCCGGGTCCGGGGTAGAATCCCGCGGTGGAGCGGCATAAGATGGCGTGTGGCACAGCCACACGCCATCTTTATCATAGAGGAGTTTCCTATGAATCGATATCATACTTCCGACTGGGAGCGTGCCCGGCAGGAGGGGGAGCGGGAGGACGTCGCCATGTCCCGCTGCCGCCCCGTACAGCCCTGCTGCCCGCCGCCCTGCTGTCCGGTGGTGGGCCCCACAGGCCCCCGGGGGCCAGCCGGTCCCACCGGTCCCACGGGACCCCAGGGGATTCCCGGGCCGAATGGGGCCACCGGCCCCACTGGCCCCTTGGGCGTGACCGGTGCGACAGGCCCCACGGGCCCCGCCGGCGCGACGGGCCCCACCGGTCCCGCTGGCGCGACAGGCCCTACCGGCCCCGCTGGCGCGACTGGCCCTACTGGTCCTGCTGGCGCGACGGGCCCCACGGGCCCCGCCGGCGCGACGGGCCCTACCGGCCCCGCTGGCGCAACAGGCCCTACCGGCCCCGCTGGCGCGACAGGTCCCACCGGCCCTGCCGGTGCAACCGGTCCTACCGGTCCCGCTGGTGCGACGGGTCCCACTGGCCCCGCTGGTGCGACAGGCCCCACTGGCCCTACCGGTCCTACTGGTCCCACCGGCCCCTCGGGGGATAACGGTGAGGACGGTGCCGCGGCCACCCTCCGGGTGGGCACCGTTACCACGGGGGACGCCGGTACGGACGCGTCGGTGACCAACAGCGGCACCACCCGGGACGCAGTCTTTGACTTTGTCATTCCCCGGGGCGACACCGGGAAATGCTGCAAGCCCAAGTTCTTGAACGCCTTCTCCACCCCCGCCCAGCCGGGGAGCGACGGCAGTGCCCTGCTCTTCGACCGCAACGGCGCCTCTCAGGGCGCCGCCATCTCCCACACCGCCGGGGCCGCCGAATTTACCGTCCAGACCCCCGGCAACTACGTGGTGTCCTTCCACGCCACCCTGGCCCCCTATGGCTGCGCCGTCTTCCCCCTGTCCATTCTGATCTTCCTGGAGAACCAGGGTGTCCAGGTACCGGGCACGGAGGTACAGCATATTTTCCACACCACCGCCGAGGCGGCCAACGTGGCCTTCGCCCAGGTGGTCCAGGTGCCCTCCGCCCCGGCCACGCTGAAGTTCATCGCCTCCGGCGGCAACTTCCTCTACAGCGACACCGCCGCCTCCATCTGGTACCTGGGGCCCCTGAGCTGAGGCCGCCCGCCGGACAGGGGAGGGGACCGTGAGGAAGTATTTCGTCTGCGTCTACGCCATCAGCAGGAACGAGGAGAAGTTCGCGGACCGCTGGATGGACGCCATGGGGGAGGCGGACCGGGTGGTGGTCCTGGACACCGGCTCCGAGGACGGCACGGTGGAGCGGCTCCGCGCCCGGGGGGCGGAGGTCCACCAGGAGGTCATCTCCCCCTGGCGGTTCGACGCCGCCCGGAACCGCTCCCTGGAGCTGGTGCCGGAGGAGGCGGACATCTGCGTGTGTACCGATCTGGATGAGGTGTTCCGCCCCGGCTGGCGGGAGGCCCTGGAGCGGGCCTGGCAGCCGGGGGCCGGCCAGGCCCGGTACCGCTACACCTGGAGCTTCAACCCCGACGGGAGCGAGGGCGTGGTGTTCTGGATCGAGAAGATCCACGCCCGCCACGGCTACCGCTGGGTCCACCCGGTCCACGAGGTCCTCCGCTGGACCGGACCGGGGGAGCCTGGCCCGGCGGTATGGGCGGAGGGGATCCAGCTGGACCACCACCCGGACCCGGAAAAGTCCCGGGGCCAGTACCTGCCCCTGCTGGAGCAGGCGGTGGCGGAGGAGCCCGATGACGACCGGAACGTCCACTACCTGGGCCGGGAGTACTTCTTTCACGGCCGGTGGGAGGACTGCGTCCGCACCCTGGAGCGGCACCTCGCCATGCCCTCCGCCCTCTGGCGGGATGAGCGGGCGGCCTCCATGGGGTATATCGCCAAGGCATGGGAGCGGCTGGGCCGGCGGGACCTCGCCCTGGGCTGGCACCTGCGTGCCGCCGCCGAGGCTCCCCACCTCCGGGAGCCCTGGCTGGACGCCGCCCTCCTCCTCTACCGGGAGGAGGACTGGGAGGGGGTCCTCTGCTTTACGGGCCGGGCCCTGGCCATCACCCAGCGGCCCCGGACCTATATCTGCCAGGCGGAGGCCTGGGGAAGCCTGCCCCATGACCTGCGGACCATAGCCTTCTACCACACCGGGCGGCTGCCGGAAGCCCTGGCCGCCGCCCGGGCGGCCCTGGCCCTGGAGCCGGGCAATGGGCGGCTGGCGGGGAACGTGGCGCTGCTGGAAAAGCTGACGGGTCCATGAAAGCGAAAAAGGACTTGGGGAGGCGGGCATCTGCCCGCCTCCCCAAGCCTTTGAGAGAGGGAAAAGAGAGGAATCAAAAAGAAGCAGAAAATCTGACGATTACGCGTTGGCCGTCTCGCTGTCGTCAGCGCCGTCCGCCGTGGTGTCATCGGAGACGGTGTCGTCCGTGGTGCTGTCATCCGCCGTGCTGTCGTCAGCGGTGGTGTCATTCGTCGTGTCATCCACAGTGCTGTCATCAGCGGTGGTGTCGTCCGCCGTGTCATCGGTGGTACTGCTGTCGTTGGTGGTATCATTGGTGGTGGTGTCGTTGGTGGTGCCGGAGCTGTCGTCGTCGCTGCTGTTGGATGTGCAGCCCGCCAGAGCGCCTACGCACAGGACGGCCGCCAGGGCCAGCGCAAGAAACCGTATTTTCTTCATTTGTTGTTTCATAAGTATTACCTCCAATCTGTTTCCAAAGAAAGGCGGCGGAGCCAGCGGCCCGGGACCGCGTGGCCGTCCCCTCCTTTCGCGGACAGTCTACCGCTGAAAGCTGAAATGAACCTGAAAAAACAGCGGTGTTCACAGAAGGTTTACAGATGGAGGCAAGGTGTGTTCAGCCGCCGCCAAACAGGAGTTGACGGTGCCGGGGCGGGATGGTATCATGGGGGCATAACAGCACGAAAGGACGGTGCCCTATGCCAAAATGGCTGGACCACGCGGTATTCTATGAGATCTATCCCCAGACCTTCCTGGACACCAATGCCGATGGGATCGGCGATTTTCAGGGGATCATCAACAAGCTTGACTACATCAAAGATTTGGGCTGCAACGCCATCTGGCTCAACCCCTGCTTTGTTTCCCCCTTTTCTGACGCCGGCTACGACGTGGCGGACTACTACCACACCGCACCCCGCTACGGAACCAACGAGGATCTCAAGCGCCTGTTTCAGGAGGCCCACAGCCGGGGGTTCCATGTGCTGCTGGACCTGGTGCCCGGGCACACCTCTGTGGAGCACCCCTGGTTCAAGGCGTCCATGCGGCCTGAGCGGAATGAGTATTCCGACCGCTACATCTGGACGGACAGCGCCTGGGAGTGGACGGAAAACATGCCCTGCCTGCGGGGGATCTCCCAGCGGGACGGCTCCTGCGCCGTGAACTTCTTCTCCACCCAGCCCGCCCTGAACTACGGCTACTATGAGCGCACCCGCTCCTGGCAGCAGTCCCCGGAGGACGAGGGGCCCCGGGCCACCCTGGAGGAGATGAAGAATGTGATGCGCTTCTGGCTGGGGCTGGGCTGCGACGGGTTCCGGGTGGACATGGCCGGGAGCCTGGTGAAGAACGACCCGGAGGGCAAGGGCACCATGGCCCTGTGGCGGAAGGTCCGGGCCTTCCTGGACGAGGAGTTTCCCGAGGCCGCCATCATCTCCGAGTGGGGGGAACCGGACAAGTCCCTGCCCGGGGGCTTTCACATGGACTTCCTGCTCCACTTCGGCCCCTCCCACTACAACGACCTCTTCCGCTGCGAGGAGCCGTTTTTCTCTGACCGTGGGCAGGGGGACGCCTCCGCCTTCGTGGAGAAGTACCTGGAGACCTGCGAAAAGGCGGGCGGGGACGGCCTGATCTGCCTCCCCTCCGGCAACCACGACATGGACCGGCTGGCCAAGTATGTGGAGGGGGAGCAGCTGAAGCTGGCCTTTACCTTCCTGCTCACCATGCCCGGCGCGCCCTTTGTCTACTACGGCGACGAGATCGGCATGCGCCAGCTGGAGGGCCTCACCAGCGTGGAGGGGGGCTACAGCCGCACCGGCGCCCGGACCCCCATGCAGTGGGACAGGGGCGTCAACGCGGGCTTCAGCGCCGCCCCGGCCAGTGAGCTGTATATCCCCCTGGACCCGGCGCCGGACCGCCCCACGGTCCAGGACCAGCAGGGGAAGGCGGATTCCCTTTACAGATGCGTGAAGGGCTTGCTGGCCCTGCGGCGGGAGCACCCCGCCCTTCAGAACCGCTCCGGCATCCGTTTTGTCGGTGACGGAGCCCCCGGCGTCCCTCTGGCCTATGAGCGGGAGTGCGAGGGGGAGCGGCTGCTGGTGGTGGTCAACCCCCGGAGCCAGACGGCCTCCTTCCCCTGGAACGGCGCTCTGGGGGAGGCGGTGTTCTGCCTGGGCGCTCCTGCCGTTCAGGCGGCGGGAGCGGTGACGGCTGCCCCGGCCTCCGCCGGGATCTACCGGATCTCCTGACGCAATGGCTCCTCGCGCGGAGCGAGCGTCGCAGGTCCCGCCATGGGCCGAGGCGCAAGCGCAGCGAATCCCCTTTGGCGGAAAAGGCGTCAGCCTTTTTCGACAGTCTCAGCCCTCCCGGCCCCGGGAGGGCTGTTCTTATCGGGAGAACGGGGCGGAGAGTCGGGAAAATGATGCGGCACCAGTGGTTGCTATTTTTGCCGGAATGCGTTACACTATTTCCTGTATGCCCGCCCCCGCCACGCCGGGGCCGGACGGCACAGAAAGTTCCGCGGATCGACCGCGCAAGGAGAGACTCCTATATGGAAATCATTCAACAGCAAATCTTCGATCAGGAGCGGGCCCTCTACGGCAGCCGGGACCTGCTGGTAAAGGACTGCTCCTTTGACGGCCCCGCCGACGGGGAGAGCGCCTTCAAGGAGTGTTCCGACATCCAGGTGGAGCGATGCTTCTTCAACCTGCGCTACCCCTTCTGGCACGACCACGGGCTGAAGCTCTCCGGCTCGGAGCTGACGGCCCTGTGCCGGGCCGCCCTGTGGTACTCCGACCACATCGAGATCACCGACACCAAGCTCCACGGCATCAAGGCCCTGCGGGAGTGCCGCGAGGCTGTTCTCCGGGGCTGCGACGTCATCTCCCCGGAGTTCGGCTGGTCCTCCCGGCAGGTGCGGATGGAGGACTGCACCGCCGAGAGCGAGTACTTCATGATGCGGGCGGAGGACCTCCAGTTCAAAAATGTCCGCATGAAAGGGAAGTACTCCTTCCAGTACATCCGGAACGCCGTCTTCGACCACTGCGACTTCGACACCAAGGACGCCTTCTGGCACGCGAAAAACGTGGTGGTCCGGGACAGCGTGGTGAAGGGGGAGTACCTGGCCTGGTACTGCGAGGACGTGACCTTTGAGCGGTGCCGGATCATCGGCACCCAGCCCCTGTGCTACTGCAGGGGCCTGAAGCTCATCGACTGCGAGATGGTGGACACCGACCTGGCCTTTGAGCGGTCCGAGGTGGAGGCCACCGTCACCACACCGGTTCTCAGCATCAAGAACCCCCTGTCCGGGCGCATCACCGTCCCCGCCGTGGGGGAGATCATCCGGGACATCCCCCAGGCCAGGGGCGAGGTCCTGGTGACGCAGACGGGAGGTCCCGCCTGCGCGTAACAGCGCGGCCCATACGCGAAGCAGGCTTCCGCCAACAGAGCAGTTGGCGGAAGCCTGCTTTGTATTCCGGCTGTCGTCCTCACAAGGGGGCGAGCCTGAGATCACGCCCAGGGGTTCTCCGTGGGATAGGGCAGGGCCTTGGGCTGGTTGTAGGCGATGTCGCCCACGCCCAGGTACTTCATGACCTCGTACAGGGCCTTGCCGCAGTGGGCGAAGGCCACCGCCCCGTGGTGGGGGTACCGCTTCTGGATCAGCACGTGGCGGTAGAACCGGCCCATCTCCGGGATGGCGAACACGCCGATGCCGCCGAAGGACCGGGTGGCCACCGGCAGGACCTCGCCCTGGGCGATGTAGGAGCGCAGAACGCCCTCGCTGTCGCACTGGAGGCGGTAGAAGGTGATGTCGCCGGGGGCGATGTCACCCTCCAGGGTGCCCCGGGTGAAGTCCGGCGTGCCGCCGTTTTCCAGCAGGCGGTTCTGGATCAGCTGGTACTTCACCGCGCCGCCGCCGCACATCTTGCAGCTGGGGGTGTTGCCGCAGTGGAAGCCCATGAAGGTGTCCCGGATGCCGTAGGGGAACTTCCCGGCGATGTCCTCGTCGTAGAGGTATTTGGGCACGGAGTTGTTGATGTCCAGCAGCGTCACTGCGTCGCCGGTGACGCAGGCGCCGATGTACTCCGAGAGGGCGCCGTAGATGTCCACCTCGCAGGCCACGGGGATGCCCCGGGCCGCCAGGCGGGAGTTGACATAGCAGGGCTCAAAGCCGAACTGCTCCGGGAAGGCGGGCCAGCACTTGTCGGCGAAGGCCACATACTTCCGGGCCCCCTTGTGCTGGTCCGCCCAGTCCAGCAATGTCAGCTCAAACTGGGCCATCCGCTCCAGCAGGTCGGGGTAGACCCGCTCGCCCATCTCGGAGCGCATCTCCTCCATGACGGCGGGAATGCGCCCGTCCCCGGCGTGGGCTTTGTAGCTGACCAGCAGGTCCAGCTCGGAGTTCTCCTCCACCTCCACCCCCAGCTCATAGAGGCCGCGGATGGGGGCGTTGCAGGCGAAGAAGTCCTGGGGCCGGGGACCAAAGGTGATGATCTTCAGATCTTTCACCCCGATGATAGCCCGGGCGATGGGGATGAACTCCCGGATCATCTCCGCGATCTCCTCCGCCGTGCCCACGGGGTACTCGGGGATGTAGGCCTTCAAATGGCGCATCCCCAGGTTGTAGGAGCAGTTGAGCATGCCGCAGTAGGCGTCGCCCCGGCCGTTGATCAGGTCGCCGTCCCCCTCGGCGGCGGCCACGTACATGACGGGGCCGTCAAACCGCTGGGCGATGATGGTCTCCGGGGTCTCGGGGCCGAAGTTGCCCAGGAACACCACCAGGGCGTTGCACCCCGCCCCCTCCACGTCTGCCAGGGCCGTCAGGGCGTCCCCCTCGTTCTCCACGGTGACGGGGCACTCGTACAGCCCCTCGCCGTAGGCGGCGGCGATGCTCTGCCGCCGCCGGGTGGACAGGGCGATGGGGAAGCAGTCCCGGGAAACGGCAATGATGCCCAGCTTTACCTCTGGAATGTTCATCATGATCCTTCTCTCTCCTTTTTACGATTTTATCAATAAGCTCAAGACGTTTCTCAGTCTTCGGCCAGGGCCGCGAACAGGTCCTTACAGGCGGGGTAGATCCGCCGGAACTGCCGGTACCGCCCCTCGTATTTCTCCGCCAGGGCGGGCTCCGGCTCCGTCACCGAGGCCACGGACACCAGCTGTTCGCACACGGTTTTCACGTCGGGATAGGCCCCGGCGGCCACCATGGCCAGCATGGCGCCGCCCATCCCCGGCCCCTGCTCCGAGGCGGGGCTCTCCAGGGTGATGTTCAGCACATTGGCCAAAATCCGCCGCCACAGGGGGCTCCTGGCCCCGCCGCCGCAGAGCTTGGAGGAGCGGATCTCAAGGCCCAAACTCCGGGCCACCTCCACGCTGTCCCGGATGGCGAAGGCCACCCCCTCCAGCACCGCCTGGGTCAGGTCCGCCCGTGCGGTGTCCATGGTCATGCCGAGGAAGGTCCCACGGGCGTTGGTGTCGTTGATGGGGCTGCGCTCCCCCATCAGGTAGGGCAGGAAGTAGACGTGGTTTGCGCCCAGACGGTCCTCCCGGATGGCCGCCTGCTCCCCGGCGTAATCCGTGGTGTGGAAGACGTCCTCCATAAGCCACTTGTTGCAGCTGGCGGCGGAGAGCATACAGCCCATCAGGTGGTAGCCCCCGTCGGCGTGGGCGAAGGCGTGGAGGGCGTTGTTCCGGTCCACGCCGAACCGTTCGGAGGAGATGAACACCGTGCCGGAGGTGCCCAGGGAGATGTTGCAGCCCCCCTCTCCCACCACGCCGGTGCCCACCGCGGCGGCGGCGTTGTCCCCGGCCCCGGCGGCCACTTTGGCGGTCTCCGGGATGCCCAGCAGGGCGGCGATCTCCGGCTTGACCGTTCCCACGCAGTCATAGCTCTCGAAGAGCCGGGGCATCTGCTCCTCCCGGACGCCGCAGAGCGCCAGCATCTCCCGGCTCCAGCGCTTGTTCTTCACATCCAGCAGCAGCGTCCCCGAGGCGTCGGAGAAATCGGTGCTGTGGACCCCCGTCAGGCGGTAGTTGATGTAGTCCTTGGGCAGCATGATCTTCCCGATCCGGGCAAAGTTTTCCGGCTCGTTCTCCCGCAGCCACAGGAGCTTGGGGGCGGTAAAGCCCGCGAAGGCGATGTTGGCGGTGAGGGCCGACAGCCGCTCCCGCCCGACCACATTGTTGAGGTAGTCCACCTCCTTGGCGGTCCGGCCGTCGTTCCAGAGGATGGCCGGGCGGATCACCTGGTCCGCCTCGTCCAGGATCACCAGGCCGTGCATCTGGCCCGCCGCGCCGACGCCCGCCACCTGGCCGGCGTCAAAGCCCGCCAGCAGCTCCGGGATGCCGCGGGACACCGCGTCCCACCAGTCCTCCGGGTTCTGCTGGCTCCAGCCGGGCCGGGGGAACTCCAGGGGGTACTCTCTGGTGACGGTATTGTGGATCTCTCCCGTCTCATCCATCAGCAGCAGCTTCACCGCCGATGTGCCAAGGTCAACTCCGATGTAAAGCATGGCAGCTCGACCTCTCCTTTCTATAGTTCCACATTTTATCATACCATAGCACGGGCGATCTGCACAGCGATATTCTGAAAGTTTCCGGCAATAAAAATAGCCGCGCGCCGTCGAAGACGGCGCGCGGCCATTTGTTTACTTTCCCCTGTTGTGCTTGGCCAGCACCGTCTCCAGCCGCTCCCGGGGGACGCGGCGGATGGAGAGAAAGGGCTCCGGTTCGCCCTTGGGCCGTGGGGCCAGGTCCTTGCGGAACCAGACTACGTCCTTCCACACCCCGGCCTTGAAGCCGGCGGCGGGAAACACCGCCTGCCGGGTGAAGCCCATGGCCTCGTGGAGCCCCTCGCTGGGGGGATTGGGCAGGGTCACCAGCCCGTAGACGGTGAGGACGCCCTGAAGCCGGAGCAGGTCCTCCAGGGCGGCGTACAGCTTTTTGCCCAGGCCCTTCCCCACGGCGTCGGGGGCCAGGTACACGCTCAGCTCCGCGTTCCACTGGTAGGCCGCCCGCTCCCACACCCGGTGGGCATAGGCGTAGCCCAGTACCCGGTCCCCCTCCTGGCAGACCAGGTAGGGGTAGTCCCGGCAGATGCCGGAGATCCGGGCGGTGAACTCCTCCCGGGTGGGGAGATCATACTCAAAGGTGACGCCGGTGTCGATGTACTGGGCGTAGATGTCCAGCAGGGCCGGGCAGTCCTGGGGGGTGACAAAGCGCAGGATCATGTCGTCTCCTCCTCCGGCAGGAAGCCGTCCAGATAGCTGCCGTCGAAGCTCCAGGGCAGCAGGTCCCGGAGCGTCATGTCCCGGGTCTCCCCCCGGCTGTTGACCAGGATCACCTCCATAGTCAGCTCCGGATTGAATTCCGCCAGCACCTGGCGGCACACGCCGCAGGGGGCGGTGAACCGCTCGGTGGCGGCGGCGATGGCGATGCGCCGGAAGGTCCGGTGTCCCTCGCTGACGGCCTTGAACACGGCGGTGCGCTCAGCGCAGTTGGTGGGGGTGTAGGCAGCGTTCTCGATGTTGCAGCCGGCGAACACCGCGCCGTCATCACACTCCAGCGCCGCCCCCACCGGAAAGTGGGAGTAGGGGACGTAGGCCATGGCCAGCATGTCCACGGCCTTCTGGCAAAGTTCCTGTTTGGTCATGGGATGTTCCTCCGATCCAAGTGAGTTACGCAGTCCTCCGTCAGGACCATCCCACCCCGAGATCCGGCCGCACGTCCAGGTCGATGATCTCCCGGACGTCGTAGAACTGACCGTAGCGATCATCCACGTACTTGCTGCGCAGGGTGGTGCCGTCGGGGTGGAGCCGGTCGCAGATGACGGCGGAGATGTCCTTTTTGATATAGCTGAAGCTCTCGATGCCCACGGAGCAGAAGATGCGGAAGCCCTGGCTCTGGAGGTACTGGAACACCTCTCCGGTCTTCTGCCAGTCGTCGCCGTCGGGCCGCTCCCCGTGGGGATAGAAGAGAACGTTGGTCTCACCCACCAGGCTCCCCACCTCGTCGAACCACTTCTGGGTGTCCGTCTGGATCTCCGCCATGGACCGGGACCCGCCCAGGCGGATGTGGCCCCAGGTGTGGCTGCCGAAGGTCCAGCCGGTGCGCCTCAGCTCCTCAATGATGGGCTTCACCGCCTCCCGCTCCGACTGGCGGAAGGCCTCCCGCTCCTCGGTCCACTCCACGTCCCCGTCGGTCTGGGTGCGGTAGCCCAGGATGCCCTCATAGCCGGTGAGGCTCAGGCAGGCCTTGGCGCCGAAGGGGGAGAAGTCCGGGTGCTCCTCCACGAACTTGTCCAGAATGGTGATGGCGTCCAGATCCCGGGAGACTACCTCGTTGCCCTCCGGGTCCAGGCCCCAGGACCAGATCTTTCCGTCCTCCCCAAGAATGAGCTTGTAGGTGAAGCCGTTTTCCAGCATATACTCGTAGTAGTTGGTGTCGTCGTAGGAGAAGATCAGGGGCTTTTTCCCTTCCGGGAGATAGAGGGTGTTGCGGACCATCTTCGGCTGGCCGTCCTCCCCGGTGACCTCGCTCCACACGTCGGCGATGTCCACCAGCACGTAGCCCCGCTCATAGACGCTCTCCAGGATGCGGAGGAACTCCTCCGCCGTCACCATATAGTCGTCCAGGCCCTTCTCCTGGGCGTCCCCGTCGAAGGCCAGCTCCGGGTAGGCGATCACCGGGTGGAAGAACAGGTGCTCCACGATGCCGTCGTAGGCCTCGTAGGTCACACCGTCCCGCTGGCCGCCCTCGGGCATCACCGTGGGGTCATAGATGGCGTAGGGCTCCGGCTCCGGCGCGGGTTCGGGCTCCGGCTCCTCCTCCGGGGCGGGGACGGTCTCCTCCGCCTGGTCCCCGGTCTCCGTCACCTCCCCGGCGGTCTCTCCGCTGTTCTCTTCCGCGCCGGCGGCGCGGTTCCCGCTGCCGCAGCCGGCGGTCAGAAGCAGCAGCAGGCTCAGCAGCAGGGCGATGGTTCGTCTCATGGAAAGGCTCCCTCCTTGAAGCGGCCCGCGGGCCGCGGTGTTTTTCCCAGTATACCCTTGGGGAGGGGAAAATGGGTGACAAAGCGGTTACAAATTATGTCAACTCTCCGGGGCGGCGTCAGTCCTCCAGCCAGGCCTCCCGGAAGTCGGCGGTGTAGTCCGCCAAGTCCTCGCTGATGAGGGCCTCCCACCGCTCCGCCGGGGCGAAGGGGGCCGAGGCGGCGAACATCTTCTCCTGAATGTCGCAGTCCTTGTGGCCCAGCCAGAAGGAAACCTCCCCGCCCTGGGGGATCACGTCCACGTAGAAGCCTCCGGGGACCTGGTAGCGGGTGACGGTCAGCTCAGTTTTCCGCACGGCGCTCTCCTCCTCTCTTCGCCTCTATTGTACCGTTCCCGGCAGCCTCTGTCAAATGATTTGCGTCCCGGGAAAATCTGTGGTATAGTCGTGGCATACTGGAGATGCGCCCGCCGGGAGGCGGGGAAGGAGGCGGAGACGGACCATGTCCGGGGAGCGAAGATTTTTCAGAGACAGAGAGGGAGAAAAGATCCTGCTGCTGGACAAGGGGAAAAAGGGCCTGCTGCGGCTGGTGTTCAGCCGCACGGCGGTGACCATCTTTCTGCTGGCGGCCCAGGTGCTGCTGCTGGCGGTGGCGTTCCTGCGGCTGGGGGAGTACTACTACAGCGCGGCCAGTCTGGTGGCGGTGGTGGTGTCCCTGGCGGTGATCAACCGCCGGGGGGGAGACCCTGAGTTCAAGATCACCTGGATTTTGGTGATCCTGGCCGCGCCGGTGTTCGGCATTCCATTTTATTTCTACATTCGGGAGGAGCTGGGCCACCGGCTGGTGAACCACCGGGTCCGGGAGGTGACGGAGGAGACCGCCTGCCTGTCCCCGCCCCAGCCGGAGCTGGTGGCGCGGCTGCGGCGGGAGGACCCGGGGATGGCAGGGCTGGCGGGCTACCTGGAGCGGGCGGCGGGCCAGAGCCTGTGCGACGGCTCCGGGGCGAAATACTTTCCCACCGGCGAGGAGACCTTTGAGGAGATGATCGCGCAGCTGGAGCGGGCGGAAAAGTTCATCTTTCTGGAGTTCTTCATCATCCAGGAGGGCTACATGCTGGGCCGGGTGCTGAAGATCCTGGAGGAGAAGGTGAAGGCCGGGGTGGAGGTCCGGATGCTCTACGACGGCACCTGCGTGGTGGGGAAGGTACCCTACCACTACTACCAGGAGATCGAGAAGCTGGGTGTCCAGTGCCGGATGTTCGCGCCCCTGCGGCCCCTGGTGTCCACCCACTACAACAACCGGGACCACCGGAAGATCCTGGTGGTGGACGGCCGGGTGGCCTTCACCGGTGGCATCAACCTGGCGGATGAGTACATCAACCGGGTCCGACGCTTCGGCCACTGGAAGGACACCGCCGTCATGGTCACCGGCAAGGCGGTGCGGGGCTTCACCCTGATGTTCCTCCAGCTGTGGGACGTGGCGGCGGGAGGGCGGTCGGACTACCTGAAGTACCTGAACGCCTCCGCCCCGGTTCCGGCCCGGGGTTGGGTTATGCCCTACGGGGACATCCCCGTGGACCAGGAGCACGTGGGACAGATGGTGTACATGGACGTCCTCAACCGGGCCCAGCGGTACGTCCACATCGCCACCCCCTACCTGATTTTGGACAACGACATGCTCACCGCCCTGACCTACGCCGCCAAGCGGGGAGTGGACGTGGGGATCATCGTCCCCGGCATCCCGGACAAAAAGACCGCCTTTGCCCTGACCCACAGCTACTACCGGGAGCTCATCGAGCAGGGGGTGAAGATCTACGAGTACACCCCCGGCTTCATCCACGCCAAGATCTTCGTCAGCGACGACGCCACCGCCGTGGTGGGCAGCATCAACCTGGACTACCGGAGCCTGCGACACCACTACGAGTGCGCCGCCCTGCTCTACGGCTGCCCCGCCGTGGCGGACGTGGAGCGGGATATGGCGAAGACCATGGCCAAGTGCCGCCGGCTCACCGTGGAGGACTGCAAGCGGGACAAGCTCTCCCGGCGGGCCATGGGCTGGCTCCTGCGCCCCCTGGGGCCGCTGATGTAGCGGGCCGGAATGATACACAAATACCAAGCAGAGGCGGCAGCGCTTTCGCGCTGCCGCCGCTCCGTCTAAAATTTCCGCCGCCGGGCAAAAATCCCCTTGCAAAACCGGTTGCCGTATGATATAACATGCCGGATGAAATTTCAGAGAAAGACGGCGGCCAGGGGCCGCTTAGGAGAAGCAGCTTATGGAAGAACACATCATTCCCGCGGACGGCGGCGCCCGCTTGGCCCGGCTGGAGGCCGCCGACCAGGCCAACGAGTACCTCTACCAGGTGCTGGACATCGGCCAGTACATGCTTCAGAGCGGCGGCGAGGTCAGCCGGGTGGAGGACAGCATCCGGCGGCTGTGCCTGGCCTTCGGCGCGGAGCGGGCGGACGTATTCACCATCACCTCCAGTATCGTGGTGACCATCTACTCCCCCGCCTTCGGGGCCTTGACCCAGACCCGCCGGGTATCCGGCCAGCAGTACGACTTAAACAGGCTTGAGAAGCTCAACCAGCTCAGCCGCCGCATCTGCGCGGAGCAACTGAGTTTGGAGGAGACGCGACAGGCGTTGAAGGAGATCTGTCAGGCGCCCCAGTACGGCTTCGCGGTACAGATCTTCACCTACGCCCTCATCTCCGCCTCCTTCTCCCTGTTCTTCGGCGGCAGCGCCCTGGACGCGGTGGCCTCGGGCCTCATCGGCGTGGCGCTCAAGTGCCTGGACCAGCAGATCCGCCGCACCCAGGCCAACGGCTTCCTCTCCGCCCTGATCTGCTCCTGCCTGGGCGGACTGATGGCCTCCCTGGCGGTGCGGGTTGGGCTGGGGGAGTCGGTGGATATGATCAGCATCGGCAACATCATGCTCCTGATCCCCGGGATCCCCCTGACCAACTCCCTCCGGGATATGTTCACCGGCAACACCATCTCCGGGATGATGCGGTTTTTGGAGGCCATCATTATGGCCCTTGTCATCGCCTTCGGCTTCGCCCTGGTGGCGGCCATGATGTGAGAGGAGGACGCAGCACATGGAAAACGCGATCCAGCTGATCACCGCCTTTCTGGGCTCCCTGGGCTTTGCCATGCTCTTTCACGTGCGGCGGGAGAAGCTCCTGCTGGCCAGCCTGGGGGGGCTGCTGTCCTGGGGGGTGTACCTGCTCATGGGCCTGGCCCTGTCCGACGACGTGGTCCGCTACTTTGTGGCCTCGGTGGTGGTGGCCATCTACGCGGAGACCATGGCCCGTGTGGTGAAGTGCCCGGCCACGGTGTTTCTGGTCACCGCCGCCGTGCCGCTGATCCCCGGCGGGTCCCTGTACCGGACCATGAGCGCCTTTATGGACGGAAATTTTACCGCCTGTTCCCACTACGGCCTGACCACCATGCTCCTGGCGGCGGCCATCGCCGTGGGGATGCTCTTCCCCATGTCCGTATTCCAGCTATTCCGCCGGGCCAGGACCATCGCCGCCTGTCAGGAGAGCAAAAAAATGTGACGCCGCTCCAGACAGCCAGGGCCGCCGGAAATCCGGCGGCCCTGGAGACTGTCGAAAAAGGCTGACGCCTTTTCCGCCAAGGGGGGATTCGCTGCGCTTGCGCCTCGGTCCCTGGCAGGACCTGCGACGCTCGCTCCGCGCAAAGTGTTTTTCCGACGCCGCAGCGTAAGCAAACATGCCGGTGGCATGTTTGCAGCGTAGGCCGCAGCGGCTGCGCCGCGAGGAGGGACCCCTGCGG
>HHCFR05603__coassemble_786_pt1 | contig 21653 bp, 20 predicted proteins | sample HHCFR05603__metabat2_low_PE_030 | metagenome-assembled genome bin HHCFR05603 | reverse complement strand
TAGTTATATTTTAGCATTTGAATTTGTTACTTTCAAGTATGTATAGGATACTTTGCGCGCAAAAACCAGGCCAGTTTTGTCGGATTCTGTAAAACTGGTCAATTTCTTCATGCTTTTATGGAGTATGCAAGATTGCATATTATCTGGGCAAGTCCTTTGTACCCAGCGGTTACCACGGAATACCCAGTCCGTAGTATTTTCTTTCTCCTAGAGGAGGAGGTTCAATTTATCCAGCTTTTTCCTCCAGGTCAGCCCGGTCTCCAGGGTGTAGATCCGGGTGGTGTCCACGCTGGCGTGGCCCAGGATGTCCGCCAGGCGGGCTAAATCCCGTTCCGCCTTGTAGAAGGTCCGGGCGAACAGGTGCCGGAGGTTATGGGGAAAGACCTTTCCCGCCGCCACTCTCGCCTCGCGGCACAGCGCCTTCATCTCCCGCCAGAGGTTGGAGCGGTCCAGGGGCTTGCCGCCCCGGGTGACCAGCACCGGGCCGGAGGCGATGCCGTGGGCTTTGGCGTACTCCCGCAGCCGCTTGCACAGCTTGCCCGGGAGGTACACCTCCCGAGTCTTGCCCTTATTGGTGACCACGGCTTTCCCCACTTTTACGGCCTCCACGGTGAAGAACCACAGCTCGCTGACCCGAATCCCTGTAGCGCAGATGGCCTCCATGGCCAGGAGCAGCCGTTCCCGCTTCCTCCGCCGGGCGGCGGTGAGGAGCCGCTTGTACTCCCCCTGGGTCAGCTCCCGGCCCTCATCCCGGCAGAGCCGCCGCTGCACCGGCAGGCCCCGGAGACGGCAGTCCTGCCGCCCCAGAAATGCAAAGAGCTTGTTCAGGGCGGATATCGCCCCGTTGGCCCCAGTCGTGGTACGGCAGGCCGTCAGGCGGTCCCGGTACTCCGCGGCCCGCTCCGCCGTCAGCTCCTCCTCCCCCAGCCACGCGGCAAAGGCCGACACCTCTCGGTGATACTTGACCACCGTGGCCGGGCCATGGCCCTGGATCTTTAGCACAGACGCAAACTCTGTAATCTGTCTGTCCGTGATGAACATGGAAATCCCCCTTTCGAAATGACTTCTCATAGTTTCACATAAAATGGAAATTTCGTCCACATGTATTTCTTTAGAATTAATATTTCGTCTTTAGCGTATTAATAATTCTCACTATAGAAGATATAATATTTTTATAGGAGGATTATCCTATGGACGAATTTCTTGTAAATATGGGGCACCGTATTGCGGAGCAGCGGAGACGGTTGGGACTTACCCAGGAGGAGCTGGCAGAAAGAGCCGGAATGGCCAGCCAAAACATATCGACCGCCGAATTGGGCAAGAAAGCCCTGCGCCCCGGAAGCATTGTAAAGCTCAGCCGTGCTCTTGGCATATCCACCGATTACCTATTGACCGGTCAGCGGAACGCCGTGGACTACGCAGCTATTAACGAAAAGCTTGGCAAGGTGTCGCCGCAGGAGTATGATAAAATCATGCGGATGATTGACATTTTGCTTGAGAAATGAACAGCAGCTTGGATCAGATCGTTTAGAAATCCGATTCCAAGCTGTTTTCTGTTTCAACAATCTAATCCAGAGGAGGAGGACTATGCCACATAATGAGAATGATCGACCGCCGGCAAATGTTTTCATTGAGCGTCTCTTCCGGGATGGATACCATGATTATGTGCGTTACACTGAGATCAATCTCCAGAAGCACGGGTCGAAATACCTTTCGACCAGCGGCTGCGCAGAGGACGTGGTGCAAGAGGCGTTCTACCTGATCTGCGAGAGACCGGACGATGTCATGAACAGCGAATCACCGGTAGGCTGGGTCTACCGCGCGCTGAACTATAAGATCCGCGAGACGCTGCGTCGGGAGCGCAAATGGAACAAATACAGGATCAACATGATATTTCCCTCAGAGCGGATCTCAGATCCTACAGAGGAAGTCATGGACTTGGAAGCGTTTATTGGCAAGGAGGACTGCCGCCTGCTGGAAAAGCTGTACCTGGAGGGGTACACCTATCAGGAGGTCAGCGACGAGCTGGGCATTAAAAAATCCACTCTGGGGATGCGGGTCAACCGGATCAAAGAGCGGTGCATCGAAAAATTTGAAAAAAATTTTGGATGACATGTGATTTTCTTGTCGAAAAATGTCATTACATAGTAGAGGAGGTTCTCAGGCATGCCAGTTGATGACAAGAGAATACGCCTTCGCTCGGTCCTGGCAGGGAAATCCACGGAAGAGCTGGAAGAACTTCTGGCCCTGAGCTTTTCCATGGAGGACGATGCTGAGACCGACGAGGCGTATATCACAACGATTATGGAGGTGATTCGGGAGAGAGAAGAGAAAGAGGCAGATCAGGAAAAGAGGCAGGCGGAAGTTGACGCCGCCTGGAGGGAATTCCAAGAGTACCGCGCGGAACGAGACAGAGAAAAAACAGAAGCTGGCGGGATGGCGGACGCCTCCGGCAAATTCCCCGGCGAGCACTCACGTCCACAGGAAAAGGTCCACACAGCCAAGAAGCCCGGCCGGGTCCTCCGATCCTGCGCTGCTGCCGCCGCTGTGATCGTCCTCCTCTGCGGCACGGCATACTCCTTCGGATGGAACATCTTCCAGGCCCTGGCGGACTGGACGGCGGAGACGTTTCAGTTTTTGACGGGGACAGAGTCAAAGGCGGCGGACTATGGAATATTTGAATATTTGTATTTGAGTGTAGCAGCGGAAACCGATATTCCTGCTGTCCCCCAATGGGCACCAGAAGGAACAAGAGAAGTTGAGAAACCAAGAGTATCGGAACGAAGCGATAAAACCAGAATCGTCGGAGAATACTTAATTGAAGATCGTAAGTTTACAATACGTATTACGATCTATAATGAAATTCCAGAAGATTATGACACGATTTATCAAAAAAATAATGGATCTGCTTATCCCTATGAAGCAGGTGGAATTACCCATTATATTGTAGAAAATGTGGATAATGTCAGCGCAATGTGGACAAACGGATACATTGAAGGACATATACAAGGGGACATATCTGTTAAAGAATTACAACTAATGATAGATTCGATATACGAGGAATAGTGCATGAAAAAGAAAACTATTGCCATTTTCTTTGCGATCTTGCTGATAACTAGCATATCTGGTTTTGCAGCTGCACGAGCAAGCGAATATTTTAGTTGCACTGCCGTTTATGCAACAGCCCTTGATGACGGTGAGGTCTTGATCGAATATGACATCGATCCAACACACCGAATGCTGGAGTGCGGGGCAAAGATGATATATATCTACGAAGGATATAACAACAAGAATTTCAAGGTTGTTGATTCCTTTCACATGGACGACTATCCCGACATGATCCAGCATGATACCATCATTGGTGACGGCGAAGTGACCTATCCGGGTACGCCGGGCAAAGACTACTACGCACTGGTCGGTGTATACGCAAAAGATCAATATGGCAGTGAGACGATTTACTTTCCTACTAACGTCGTCACCGCTCACAACTAAAAACACCTATGATACCCCTCCGGGGAGCGCGAGATCCGCGCTCCCCGGAATTTTTTCAACATTTTTCGACATATCGTGTGAACAAACCCTTAAAAAGTTTCATTCCTTAGTGGAAGAATTTTACAGATATTCCCAAAAACCTGAAGCGTGTCTCATGGCACGCGCGAATGTGGGCATGTAGAATTTTGCCAAAATCTGTCGAATGAAGGAATGAAACATGCACCAGTACAAAGCTCTGCTCCAGATTTTCTTACTGGAGCGCATCAATGGATACCGAAAAGGCCACAAGCTCACCCAGGAGGCTATGGCGGAGTCGCTGCGCATCTCGCCCCGCTCCTACGCCTATTTGGAGAAGGGAAGCAACGGGTGCTCCGCCACCACGCTGATGTTCTTTTTCCTGGTCCTTACAGGGGAAGAGATACTCCAGATGCTGGCGGATTTTCGCGCGCTGGTGGAGGCTGAGGAGTATGTGGCTGCTGGATGACTCGCCGGAGATGGTGAAAATCTACGGCGAGCTATACCGCATCGGGATTTTTGCCAACTATAAAGGTTTCTTTTATACCGCCCGCGCCGTAAAGCTCTGTGCCAAACAGCCGGATCGGCTGCAGCTGATCACAAAGTGGTTGTATCCGGAGGTGGCAGCCTACTACCACACCAGCTGGCAGGCGGTGGAAAGAAGCATCAGGACAGTGATTGCTGTCGCCTGGGCGCAAAGTCCAGATCTCATATCGCAGATGTCTCTCAGTCGATCATTAACACGAAAGCCTACCCCAAAACAATTCTTGGCGGTGCTGGTTCAGAACATATCAAGTCATTAACCCATACATTACTGCAAGCAGCCTACACGCCGGCTTGCTCTGCGAACCATCCGCCGCTCGCGACCTCACGGTACAAACTGCGGCGACGTCCAGTAATACTGGCAATGAGGTTTTGCGCGGCAGAAACTTGACATATTTCACAGAAGAACCGGGGCGGACATCCGCCCCGGTTACCGTTTGGTCAAAACTACTGTTCTTCTATTTCTCTCACAACATAATCAACGAGGATATTTTCTGAAGCAGTCGGAGGCAACACCACACCCATCAGCTCATAATCAGGACCCGTCATCCCCTCTTCATCTTCAGGTCCATAGGCGTCAACATCACAGTTGGCAAACTCAGGCGACCCGGACAAATCGTCTCTGATGGCTTGAAGCAGGTCCTCCAACACATCTTCAAATGAGGCACCGAACTCCACAGCTACCAACTCTTCATCGATTGGCTGGTCGTCTATGGCTGTACGGTAGAGTACGTATTTGCTCATGTGGTTTTCCTCCTATGTTGATCCTAGGCCTAGCCTCGGTTGGATTGTAGCATATAGGAGGTGACAAAGCAACTGTGGTAAAATAAGAGCACACTAGCGTATGTATTGAGAAAGCCCCCATACCAGGATGGGTACTTTCTCAAAAAAACTATGCCAGGTTCCCACGTGGTGTAGAAGGAGTGGAATATACATAATATTCATGGTGGAAAAATGGTGCCATGAAGTTACACCACCACGCAAAAATTAGTATCTCATAACGCAATAATATACGAAATTGCGCATAAATATTTAATTTTCAGCACAACTGTGAGCATATTTATAGAATTATGGTATATTCCGTAAATTTTGTCTCTCTGGAAATCGTGTGACGGTCAAAAGCCGTCCGAGGGTTCGAATCCCTCCTGCTGCGCCACGTCGGAGCAAAGTCCGCTTTGCTCCGACGTCTTTTTATGCCTGCGGCAAAAAAGACGTCATCCGCCCGCTCCCTTGCTCCTCCTTTCCAACTGCGACCCGCTGCGCTGGGCTCGCAGTTGGTGGGCCGCCCTGCGGGCGGCCTTTTTCTCGATTAAGAAATATCGATTTTAACCGCCCCGTCCAGCAAAGCCTTGGAAACACTGGGTTTCCAAGGCTTTTTCTTTTCCTTTCGCAGACATCGGAGCAGCGGGCAAAACGCCAAAAATCGCAATATTACAATATAAATAGTGGAAAACACGGCTCATCTGCAGAGCAAAAGCTGCCGCATGGCGTCTCGGCCATGCGGCAGCTGCTGCAAAAGATATGAGAAAAATCCCGGGTCTGGGGGACCAAGGCCCCCGCCGGCTGACGGATGCGGGGCTCACCGCATCAGCAGGGCCATGACGGCCTTCTGAGCGTGGAGGCGGTTCTCCGCCTCCTCAAAGATCTCGCCGGCGTGAGCCTCGAACACCGCCTCGGTGATCTCCTCTTCCCGGTGGGCGGGGAGGCAGTGCTGGACCATGCAGTCGGGCTTGGCCACGGCCATGAGGGCATCGTTGACCTGGTATCCGGCGAAGGCGCGCTCCCGCTGGGCTTTCTCCTGCTCCTGGCCCATGGAGGCCCACACGTCGGTGAACACCACGTCCGCGTCCCGGGCGGCCTCCATGGGGTCGCCGGTGAGGACGAATTTGGCGTCAGTAACGGTCTTGGCGAAGTCCAGGACCTTCCCGTCCGGGTGGTAGCCCTCGGGGCAGGCCGCGGACACGTCCATGCCGCACTTCAGGCCGCCGACGATGATGGAGTTGGCCATATTGTTGCCGTCGCCGATGTAGCAGATCTTCAGCCCCTCCAGCTTGGCTTTCCGCTCCCGGATGGTCATCAGATCCGCCAGGACCTGGCAGGGGTGGCAGAAGTCGGTGAGGCCGTTGATGACGGGAATGGAACCATATTTGGCCAGGTCCTCTACCTCCTGCTGGGCGTAGGTGCGAATCATGATACCGTCGCAGTAGCGGCTCAGGACCCGGGCAGTGTCCTGGACCGGCTCGCCCCGGCCGATCTGGCTGGCCGCGTTGCTGAGGAACAGGGCGTGGCCTCCCAGCTGGAACATGCCCACCTCAAAGCTTACCCGGGTGCGGGTGGAGTTCTTGGAAAAGATCATGGCCAGGGTCTTGCCCTTGAGGAGCTCGTGGGGGATGCCGTGCTTGCTCTCGTATTTCAGCTGATCCGCCGTGTCCAGGATCTCGTGGATCTCCTCCCGGCTCAGGTCCAGCAGCTTCAGCAGGTGCTTGTTGTTCATGCCTTGTCCTTCCTTTCTTACTTCATGACCTGGGCCATGATGGCCAGGCCCTTGTCCATCTCTTCTCTGCTGATGACCAGGGGCGGCAGCAGCCGCAGGGTATCCTTTCCAGCGGTGAGGGTCAGCAGCCCCGCCGCCATGAGCTTGTCCTTCAGCTCCCTGTGGGTCATGCCCTGGACCCCCACGCCGATCATCAGGCCCATGCCCCGGACGCCGGAGACGTAGGGGCTGTTCAGGGCGGCGATGCCGTCCCGGAGGTACTGGCCCTTGGCCTTCACCTGCTCCAAAAACTCCGGCGTCAAGGTATCCAGCACCACGCAGCCGGCGGCGGCGGCCATGGGGTTGCCGCCGAAGGTGCTGCCGTGGTCCCCGGGGCCCAGGACGGCCCGGCACTTCTCGTTGGTCATGAAGCCGCCGAAGGGCAGCCCCCCGGCGATGCCCTTGGCGAAGGACACCACGTCGGGCTGGACGCCGAACTGCTGGTAGGCGAAGAGGGTTCCGGTGCGGCCCACGCCGGTCTGGACCTCGTCGATGAGGAGGAGCCAGTCCTTGTCCGCGCAGAGCTTCGCCACCGCCTGGACGTAGTCCGCGTCCAGGGGATTCACGCCGCCCTCCCCCTGGATCAGCTCCATCATCACCGCGCACACGTCGTCCCCGGCGGCGGCCTGGAGGCTCGCCATGTCGTTGGCGTCGGCGTAGCGGAAACCCTCGGTGAAGGGGAAGAAAAACTCGTGAAAGTGGTCCTGGCCGGTGGCCTTCAGGGTGGTGATGGTCCGGCCGTGGAAGGAATTGTTTAAGGTGATGATGGTGGACCGGCCGGGGCCGTACTTGTCATAGGAGTACTTCCGGGCGGTCTTGATCATGCCCTCGTTGGCCTCGGCGCCGGAGTTGCCGAAGAATACGGCGGCCATACCCGCGGCGGGGACCAGCTTGGATGCCAGCCGGGCGTAGCGCTCGGTGTAGAAAAGATTGGAGATGTGCCCCAGCTTCATGGCCTGGTCATAGATGGCCCGGGCCCAGTCGGCATTGCCGTAGCCCAGGGAGCAGACGCCGATGCCGGAGGTGAAGTCGATATACTCCTTCCCCTCGGTGTCCCAGAGGGTCGCCCCCCTGCCGTGGTCGATGGCCACCGGATTGCGGCTGTAGGTCTGGAGCACGTATCGCTGGTCCAATTCCTTGATCTGGGTGAAATTCATGGCTGCTCCTTTCCGGCGGAGGTCCGGCCTCCGCGATGATGGTTTTACAGGATCATGGTGCCGATGCCCGCGTGGGACAGGACCTCGATGAGGATGGAGTGAGGGATGCGTCCGTCCAGAATGTGGGTGCGGCTGACGCCGTTTCGCACCGCGTCCACGCAGCAGTCCACCTTGGGGATCATGCCCCCGGAGATGACCCCCTCCCGGACCAGGAGAGGCACCTCGCTCAGGCGGACCTGGGAGATCAGGGTGCTCTCGTCGTTCCGATCCCGGAGCAGGCCCCGGACGTCGGTGAGCAGGATCAGCTTCTCTGCCCCCAGAGCCACAGCGATCCTGGCCGCGGCGGTGTCGGCGTTGACGTTGTAGGAGGTGTCCTCGTCCACCCCCTGGGCCACAGTGGAGATCACAGGGATAAACCCGTCCTGGATGGCGTCCAGGATGGCCTTGGGCTGGACGGCCACGATGTCCCCCACCAGGCCGTAGTCCACCCCGTCCCTGTTCATCCGCACAGCCTGGAGCATTCCGCCGTCCAGGCCGCACAGCCCCACGGCGCTGCCCCCCGCCCGGTTCAGGGTAGCCACCAGGTCCTTGTTCACCTTGCCGCACAGGACCATTTGGACAATGTCCATCGTCTCCCGATCTGTGTAGCGCAGGCCGCCCACAAAGCGGCTCTCCTTGCCCACCCGGGAGAGCATCTCGTTGATCTCCGGGCCGCCGCCGTGGACCACCACCACATTGATGCCCACCAGCTTCAGCAATATGATGTCGCTGATGACGGCTCGCCGTAGCTCGTCGGAGACCATGGCATTGCCGCCGTACTTGACCACAATGGTCTTACCGCTGTACTTTTGGATATAGGGCAGGGCCTCCGCCAGAACCTTGGCCCGGTCGGCATAGCTGAATTCCATTTCCACGGCCTCCTCAGGTACGGTAGTCGCCGTTGATCTTGATGTAGTCGTAGGTGATGTCGCAGCCCCAGCAGGTGCAGGCCGCGTCCCCCTCCCCCATCCGGACCCGGATCTCCACCTCGTCCTCGGTGAGAATCCTCTTGGCCAGGTCCTCGTCGAAGTCCAGGCCCCGGCCCTGCCGGCACACCGGGATCTCCCCGGCGGCGGAGGCGAAGGCCACGTCCACCTTGTCCGGGTCGAATTCCTCCCCGGAGTAGCCCATGGCGCACAGCACCCGGCCCCAGTTGGCGTCGCAGCCGAAGATGGCCGCCTTGGTGAGGGTGGAGGAGATGACGCTCTTGGCGATGGTCTGGGCGCTCTCCTCATCCTTCGCCCCGGAGACGGTGCAGGTGATGAGGTGCCGGGCCCCCTCCCCGTCCTTGGCCATCATCCGGGCCAGGCGGACGCACAGGGCCTTTAGCGCCTCCAGGAAGGCGGCGTAGTCCTCGCCCTCCCCGGTGATGGTCTCGTTTCCCGCCAGACCGTTAGCCAGGACCAGGCAGGTGTCGTTGGTGGAGGTGTCCCCGTCCACGCTGATGCGGTTGAAGCTGACATGGGCGGTGTCCACCAGGGCTTCGCGGATCATTTCCGGGGAAATGGCGCAGTCGGTGGTGATGAAGCAGAGCATGGTGCCCATGTTGGGGTGGATCATACCGCTGCCCTTGGCGATGCCGCCGATGCGAACGGTCTTCCCTCCCACGGTGGTCTCCACCGCCGCCTCCTTCTTCACCGTGTCGGTGGTCATGATGGCGTGGGCTGCGGCGTCGCTGGCGGCCCCGCTCCGCTCCAGGAGGCTTGCCAGCTCTTCCATGCCCTCCTCGATGACATTCACCCTCAGGGTCTGGCCGATGACGCCGGTGGAGCACACCAGCACGTCCTCCGCGCCGCAGCCGATGGCTTTGGCGGCGGCGGCGCACATCCGCTCCGCGTTCTCCTCCCCCAGAGGGGCGCAGGCGTTGGCGTTGCCGCTGTTGGCCACCACCGCCCGGGCCCGGCCGTTCGCCAGGTGGGCCTTCGTCACGTGGATGGGGGCCGCCTTCACCACGTTGGTGGTGAACACCGCCGCCGCTGCGCAGTCCGAGTCGGAGACGATGAGGGCCACATCCTTCTTATTTACATTGTGGGTCTTGACCCCCACGTGGAGCCCGGCGGCCCGGAACCCCTGGGCGGCGCACACGCCGCCGTCGATCCATGATACCATGTATCTCACTCCCAACTTATCCCAGCCCGGCCGTCTCGTCAAAGCCGAGCATCAGATTCATATTCTGCACTGCGGCGCCGGAGGCTCCCTTACCTAAGTTATCCAATCGGGCCGCCAGCATCACCTGCTCGTCGTTGCCGCAGACGAAGATCTGCAGCTCGTTGCTCCCCGCCAGGTTATTGGAGCCGACAAATCCGCAGGCAGGGGCGTCGGCGGGCCGGAGCTTCACAAAGGCCGCCCCCCGGTAGTAGTCGTCGTATACCGCCCGCAGGCTCCCGACGCTCTGTTCCCCCCTGAGCTGGTCGAGGTACAGAGGCACCGTCACCACCATGCCCTGGGGGAAATCGCAGATGATGGGCATAAAGATGGGCCGGCGCTCCAGGCCGCACACCGCCATCATCTCCGGGATGTGCTTGTGGTTTAAGTTCACGGCGTAGTGCCGGGGACTGACCAGCTCCGGCTCCCGGTCCGCCGCCTCATACTGGGCGATGGTCTTCTTCCCGCCGCCGGTATAGCCGGAGAGGGCGTGGGCCGTGAGGGCCGCGTCCGCCGGCAGGATGCCCTGCTCCACCAATGGCCGAGCCAGGGCGATGAACCCGGTGGCATAGCACCCAGGGTTGGCCACCCGCCTGGCCGCGGCAATGACCTCCCGCTGGCCGCCCCCCAGCTCCGGGAAGCCGTAGACCCAGCCCGGGGCGGTTCGGTGGGCGGTGGAGGCATCAATGATCCTTGTGTGATCGTTTGTGACAAGGGAAACCGCTTCACGGGCCGCCTGGTCCGGCAGGCACAGGAACACCAGGTCCGCCTGGTTCATCAGCCGCCGGCGCTCCTCGACGTCCTTCCGCTTCTCCTCGTCGATGAGCAGGAGCTGGATATCTTCACGGCCCGCCAGGCGGTCGTAGATCTGCAGGCCGGTAGTGCCCTCCTTGCCGTCGATGTAAACCAGGGGCCTCATGCCTCGCTCGCCTCCCTGCTGTCCCGGATAAATGCCTCCAGGGACTGGATCTGCCGGGCGGTCTCCTCCGGGGCGGGGCCGCCCCAGCTCTTCCGCTGGCCCATGCAGGCCTCCAGGCCCAGGGCCTCGTACACATCCCCGTCAAAGAGGGGCGAGATCTGCCGCAGCTCCTCCAGGGACAGGTCCTCCAGGCCCTTCCCCCGCTCCGTGCAGTAGTAGACCAGATTCCCCACGGCGGTGTAGGCGTCCCGGAAGGGCAGGCCCTTTTTCGTCAGGTAGTCGGCACAGTCGGTGGCGTTGATGAACCCGGCGGAGGCCGCCCGGCGCATGTTCTCCGGCAGGACCTTCATGGTGGCGATCATCCCGGTGAACACCGGCAGGCACAGCTTTACCGTGTCCACCGCGTCGAACACAGGCTCCTTGTCCTCCTGCATATCCTTGTTGTAGGCCAGGGGCAGGCCCTTCATGGTGGTTAGCAGGCCCATCAGGTGGCCGTAAACCCGGCCGGTCTTCCCCCGGACCAGCTCCGCCACGTCCGGGTTCTTCTTCTGGGGCATGATGGAGGAGCCGGTGGAGTAGGCGTCGTCCAGCTCGATGAACTTAAACTCCCAGGAGCACCAGAGGATGATCTCCTCGGAGAAGCGGCTCAGGTGCATCATCAGCACGGAGAGGGCTGAGAGGAGCTCGATGGCATAGTCCCGGTCGCTGACTCCGTCTAAGCTGTTGCCCATGGGCGCTGTAAAGCCCAGCGCCTTGGCGGTCTCCCACCGGTCGATGGGGTAGGTGGTCCCCGCCAGGGCCCCGCTGCCCAGGGGGCACTCGTTCATCCGCGCCCGGCAGTCCAGGAGCCGCCCCACGTCCCGGCGGAGCATGGCGCCGTAGGCCAGCAGGTGCTGGGCGAAGGAGATGGGCTGGGCACGCTGGAGGTGGGTGTAGCCGGGCATCACCGTGTTCTGGTGCTCCTTGGCCTTGGCCAGGATGGCCTCCTGGAGGTCCAGGATCTGGTCCACGATCTCCCCGATCTCACGGCGGAGGTACAGCCGCAGATCCACGGCCACCTGATCGTTACGGCTGCGGGCGGTGTGGAGCCGCTTCCCCGCCGCCCCGATCCGCTCCGTCAGCAGGGCCTCCACGTTCATGTGGATGTCCTCGTTGTCGGCGGTGAACTCCACCTTCCCCGCCTCGATGTCCGCCAGAATTCCCTCCAGCCCGGCCCGGATGGCCGCCTCGTCCTCTCGGGAGATGATGCCGCAGTCCGCCAGCATGGCGGCGTGGGCCAGACTGCCCTGGATGTCCTCCCGGTACAGCCGGCAGTCGAACTGGATGGAGGAGTTGAAATCGTTCACTAAGTCGTCGGTCTCCTTCCGAAACCGCCCGCCCCATAGCTTCATAGTATGTTACCTCATATTACACGGTATACATCCTTTTTCTTGAAAGAAAAAGGATCAAAAAGAACTTTTGCGCGAAACAAAGTTTCGCGTATCGCGTAGCATATTTTAATGCTTTGCGGCTGGATAAAAGAACTTCAGCGCGAAACTCCGCCTTGCCCCTGGGCGTGGACCGGGACAGCGCCCGACCCCATTCCCATAAGCGAAACGAAGTTTCGCGCTAAAAGTTTCTTTTGATACTTTTCTTTTCAAAGAAAAGTATGTAGACCAAAAAGTTACTTCTTCAGTTTCCCCTGCTCACGGAGGGCCTGGACGGTATCGGGGAGGCCCCAGAGGTTGATGAAGCCGGTGGCGTCGGCCTGGTTGTAGTCGCTCTCCTCGAAGGTGACCAGGCTCTCGGAGTACAGGCTCTCGGGGGAGGTGACGCCGGCGGTGATGATGTTGCCCTTGTAGAGCTTCAGCTTCACCTGGCCGGTGACGTGCTCCTGGGTCTTCACGGCGAAGGCCTGGAGGCACTCCCGGAGGGTGGAGAACCACTTGCCGTTGTACACCAGATCGGCGAAGTCCACCGCCAGCTTGCTCTTCATGTGCTTGGTGTCCTTGTCCAGGGTGATCATCTCCAGCACCTCGTGGGCGCGATAGAGGATGGTGCCGCCAGGGGTCTCGTATACGCCGCGATCCTTCATACCCACCAGACGGTTCTCCACGATGTCCAGCAGGCCGATGCCGTTCTCGCCGCCCAGCTTGTTGAGCTTGCGGATGATGTCGCTGGCCTTCATCTGCTCACCGTCCAGGGCCACGGGCACGCCCTTGACGAAGTCGATGGTCACGTAGGTGGGCTCCTCCGGCGCCTGGAAGGGGGACACGCTCATCTCCAGGAAGCCGGGCTTGTCGTACTGGGGCTCGTTGGCGGGGTCCTCCAGATCCAGGCCCTCGTGGCTCAGGTGCCACAGGTTCTTGTCCTTGGAGTAGTTGGTCTCCCGGGAGATCTTCAGAGGCACGTTGTGGGCCTCGGCGTAGTCGATCTCCTCCTCACGGCCCTTGATGTCCCACTCCCGCCAGGGGGCGATGATCTTCATCTCGGGCGCCAGGCGCTTTACCGCCAGCTCAAAGCGGACCTGGTCGTTGCCCTTGCCGGTGCAGCCGTGGGCTATCGCGTCTGCCCCCTCCTTCTTGGCGATCTCCACCAGGTGCTTGGCGATGATGGGCCGGGCGAAGGCGGTGCCCAGCAGATAGTCCTCATACTTGGCCCCCATCATCATGGAGGGGATGATGACGTCGTCCACCATCTCGTCCACCATGTCCTCGATGTACAGCTTGGAGGCGCCGGTCTTGATGGCCTTCTCCTCCAGGCCGTCCAGCTCGTCGCCCTGTCCCACGTCGGCGGCCATGGCGATGATCTCGGGGTTGTTGTAGTTCTCCTTCAGCCAGGGGATGATGATGGACGTATCCAGCCCGCCGGAATAGGCCAGAACAATCTTCTTGATGTCCTTCTTGCTCATATCTCGATCCTCCAAGGTCGTTTGTGTTTGATGTGTATATATATTACATCTTGCCGTTTATTTATGCAATGCAAATTTCCTCCAAATCTGATTCGCCGATTCCCGGCCTTTCTTGTGCGCTATGCCGGAATTTTTTGGTGTTTTCCGAAAAAAGCCGGAGGTCCCTCGGGAAGGGCCTCCGGCGTGTCGCTGGAAGTTTTTGCATATAGAATGAATATTTTCACGCAGGCTGCCCCGGGCAGGCAATCAGGGACAGTCCTCCCCCATGGCCCGGCCAAGGGCGGAGAGCAGCTCCTCCCTGCCGTCGCCCCGCTCGGCGGAGAAGGGGATCAACCGATCCTCCTCCCGGAGGGACAGGGTCTCCCGGATGCGGGCCAGATTGGGCTCGATCTCCGACTTTTTCAGCTTGTCCAGCTTGTTGGCCACCAGGATCAGGGGGCAGCCGGTCTGAAAAAACCAGTTGGCCATGGTCACGTCGTCGGCGGTGGGCTTGTGGCGGGCATCCACGATCATCACACCCCAGGTGATGAGCCCCGAGGCGAAGTAGTCCTCCATGAGCCGCCCCCAGCGGTCCCGCTCCGCCTTAGACACCTTGGCGTAGCCGTAGCCCGGCAGGTCCACCAGGTAGCCCCTGTCCTGAATGCGGAAGTAGTTGATCTGGCTGGTCTTTCCGGGGGAGGCCCCCACCCGGGCGAAGTTCTTCCGCCCGGTGATGCGGTTGATTACAGAGCTCTTGCCCACGTTGGACCGGCCGGCGAAGGCCACCTGCGGAAGGCCGTCCCGAAGAAAGGCGGCAGGGGTGACGGCGGAGAGCACAAACTCCGCCCGGCTGAAATCTGCGGCCATGGGTTACCTCCTGGTCGGTAAAGTTGATAGAACCGTGCTATGTATCACTGGCAGAGCGCCGACTCCTGCCGCCCGGCGTCCGCCGGGACGAAGGCCGTCACGATCTCCTCCCGGCCCTGCTGGGGGGCAGGCAGGCACAGGGCCTCGGCCAACACGGCGTCGATGGTCTCCACAGGGACGAAGCGCAGGCTCTCCCGGACCGTGGGGTCGATCTCCGCCAGATCCCGCTGGTTCTCCTTGGGAATGATGACGATACGGATGCCACTGCGCTTGGCGGCCATGGTCTTCTCCTTCAGCCCGCCGATGGCCAAAACACGGCCCCGGAGGGTGATCTCCCCGGTCATGGCCACATCGGAGCGGACCTTCTGGCCGGTGAGGGCGGAGACCACAGCGGTGGTAATGGCGATGCCGGCGGAGGGGCCGTCCTTGGGCACGGCGCCCTCGGGGAAGTGGATGTGGATGTCCTTTGTCTTGTAGAAGTCCGGGGCGACGCCCAGCTGGGCGCAGCGGCTGCGGATGCAGCTGATGGCGGCGTGGGCGGACTCCTTCATCACGTCCCCCAGGTTGCCGGTGAGCTCCAGCTTGCCGGAGCCCTCCATGACGTTGACCTCCACCTCCAGCAGCTCGCCCCCCACCTCGGTCCAGGCCAGGCCGTTGACCACGCCCACCGGATCCTTGTCCAGTGCCGGCGGCAGATACCGCCGTGGACCCAGCAGGGCCTCCAGGTCGTCAGGTGTAATGGTCACCCGCTTTACCTTCTCTGTCACCAGGCGCATGGCCGCCTTGCGGCACAGGGCACCCATCTGCCGCTCCAGGGAACGGACGCCGGACTCCCGGGTGTAGCCGGAGATCACCGCCCGGATGGCCTCGTCGCTGACCCGGAGAGCCGTCTTTTTGATGCCGTGCTCCTTCATCTGCTTGGGCAGCAGGTAGCGGTGGGCGATTTGAAGCTTCTCCTCGTCGGTGTAGCTGGTCAGCTCGATGACCTCCATCCGGTCCAGCAGGGGCCGGGGGATGGTGGAGGTGGTGTTGGCGGTTGTGATGAACAGGACCTTGCTCAGGTCCAGGGGGATCTCCAGGAAGTGGTCCCGGAAGGCGTAGTTCTGCTCGCCGTCCAGCACCTCCAGCAGGGCGGAGGCCGGATCTCCCCGGTAGTCGTTGCCCAGCTTGTCGATCTCATCCAGGAGCAGCAGGGGATTCATGCTGCCGCTCTGGGAGATTGCGTTGACGATCCGGCCGGGCATGGCCCCCACATAGGTCCGCCGGTGGCCCCGGATGTCGGCCTCGTCCCGGACGCCGCCCAGGCTCAGCCGGGCCAGCTTCCGGTTCAGGGCGGAGGCCACGGAGATGGCGATGGAGGTCTTGCCCACGCCAGGAGGACCCACCAGGCAGATGATCTGTCCCTTGGCATCGGGGTTCATCTGCCGCACGGCGATGAACTCCAGGATGCGCTCCTTCACCTTCTCCAGGCCGAAGTGGTCCCGGTCCAGGATCTTTCGGGCGGCGGACACGCTGGCCCGCTCCCGGGTCTCCACGCCCCAGGGCATCTCCAGGCACACATCCAGATAATTGCGGATGACGGAGGCCTCCGCACTGGCGAAGGGCTGCTTGGCCAGCCGGTCCACCTCCTTGAGGAGCTTCTCCCGGACCTCCTCCGCCAGGTCCAGCTCCTCGATCCTCTGGCGGTACTCGTTCAGCTCGCTGTCGTCATCCTCCCCCAGCTCCCGCTGGAGCAGGCGGATCTGCTCCCGGATGATGTTGTCCCGCTGGACCTCACCCATCTGCTGGCGGATCTTGCCCTCCAGCTCCTGCTCCACGGAGAGGACCTCCGCCTCCCGGGCCAGCAGCTCATTGACCTTCCGCAGCCGGGGCACAGGGCGGATCTCCTCCAGGATCATCTGCTTGTCCTGGTGGCGCAGGGCGATGTTCTGTGCGATGAAGTCCGCCAGGTGGCCGGGGTCCCGGTCATCCATCACCGCCGCCGCCAGCTCCTCGCTGATCCGGGGGGCATGGGAGGCGTACTCGCCGAAATTCACATAGGTCTGCCGCAGCAGGGCCTCCAGCTGGGAGTCGGAGATCCGGGCATGGAGCTCACCCATGGGCTCCACATTGGCCTGGAGGTAGGGCTCCGTCTGCCACAGGCGGCGCATCCGGGCCCGGCTCTTGCCCTCGGTCATCACCCGGACGGCGGTCTCGCTGATCCGGAGGATCTGGCGGATCACCGAGATGGTCCCCACCTGGTAGAGATCCCGTTCCCCCGGCAGTGCAACCCCCACCTCCCGCTGGGCCACCAGAAAGACCTGCTGGTCGGACTCCATGGCCCGCTCCAGGGCCCGGATGGAGATCTCACGCTCCACATCGAAGGTCAGAATGCAGCCGGGAAAAATCGTCAGGCCCCGGAGGGCAAGGACCGGCAGATTCATCGTTGTCATTTCCATTTGTTCCATAGTTGGGTCTCCTTACCATTGGCAAAAAGGGAGGCAGAAATAACTCTCTGCCCCCCTCTTCCTCTTGTTGGCTGCGGCTTCAGCTGGCGGTGCCCGGCGCCTTGCGCCACTTGGCAGGTTCCGCCTCCCGCTGCTCGCTGCCGCGGACGATATCCGGTCCCCTCTCCCCCCGCACGCACTCCGGGGTGACCACCACCTTCTCCACAGTGGGGTCGGAGGGAATTTCAAACATGATCTCCGTCAGGATGCCCTCCATGACGGCCCGCAGGCCCCGGGCGCCGATGTTGCGCTCGATGGCCTTGTCGGCCACGGCCTCCAGGGCCCCCTCGGTGAACTCCAGCTCCACATGGTCGTAATCCAGCAGCTTTTTATACTGCTTGACCAGCGCGTTCTTCGGCTCCGTCAGGATGCGGACCAGGTCCTCCCGCTTCAGGGAGTCCAGCGGCGCAATGACGGGCAGGCGGCCCACCAGCTCGGGGATGATGCCGAACTTCAGCAGGTCGTGGGGCTGAACCTCCTTGAGGATAGCCCCCACGTCCCGGTCCTTCTTGCTCTGGAGCTGGGAGTCGAAGCCGATGCCCCGCTTGTCGGTGCGCCGCTCGATGATCTTCTCCAGGCCGTCGAAAGCGCCGCCGCAGATGAAGAGGATGTTCCGGGTGTTGATCTGGATGAACTCCTGGTGGGGATGCTTTCGGCCGCCCTGAGGGGGAACGTTGGCCACGGTGCCCTCCAGGATCTTCAACAGGGCCTGCTGCACACCCTCGCCGGAGACGTCCCGGGTAATGGAGGTGTTCTCGCTCTTCCGGGCGATCTTGTCGATCTCGTCCACATAGATGATGCCGTGCTCCGCCAGCTCCACATCGTAGTCCGCGGCCTGGAGCAGACGCAGCAGAATGTTCTCCACGTCGTCGCCCACATATCCGGCCTCGGTGAGGGTGGTGGCGTCGGCAATGGCGAAGGGGACCTGCAGAATCCGGGCCAGGGTCTGGGCAAAGAGGGTCTTGCCGCTGCCGGTGGGCCCGATCATCAGAATGTTGCTCTTTTGCAGCTCCACATCCTCGCCGCCGCCGTAGTAGACGCGTTTGTAGTGATTGTAGACGGACACGCTCAGCGCCACCTTGGCAGACTCCTGCCCGATGACATACTGGTCCAGAACCTCCTTGATCTCCCGGGGGGTGGGGAGACGGTCCGGCGCCGGCATCACATCGCCGCTGCTGCCGCCCAGCTCCTCCTCCAGCACGCTCATGCACAGCTGCACGCACTGGTCACAGATCCGGGCGCCGGGGGCCTGGATCATCCGCCGCACCTCCTCCTCCCGCTTGCCGCAGAAGGAACAGCGCAGGGATTTTTTTGTCTCGTCGCTCATGGGCAAATTTTCCCTTCTCGCTTATCTGGAATAGATGACCTTGTCGATCAGGCCGTACTCCTTGGCCTCCTCGGCGGTCATAAAGTTGTCCCGCTCACAGTCGGCGGTGACGGTCTCCACGCTTCTGCCGGTGTTGTCCGCCAGGATGTGGTTCAGCCGCCGCTTGATGACCTCCAGCCGCTTGAGGTGGATGGCCATGTCGGTGATCTGCCCCTGGGTGCCGGCGGAGGGCTGGTGGATCATGATCTCCGCGTTGGGCAGGGCCAAACGCTTGCCCTTGGCCCCGGAGGAGAGCAGGAACGCCCCCATGCTGGCGGCCATGCCCACACAGATGGTGGACACGTCGCACTTGACATACTGCATGGTGTCGTAGATGGCCATGCCCGCGGTGACGGAGCCGCCGGGGCTGTTGATATACATCTGGATGTCCTTGTCGGGGTCCTGAGCCTCCAGGTACAGAAGCTGGGCCACCACCAGGCTGGCGGTGGTGTCGTTGATCTCTTCCCCCAGAAAGATGATGCGGTCATTGAGCAGCCTGGAGAAAATGTCATAGGACCGCTCGCCCCGGTTGGTCTGCTCCACTACGTACGGAACTAAGCTCATAATTCATACCTCCTGATCGGATCTGTCTCCTCCTGCGCCGGTCATCCGGCGCGGACAGCACACCGCCACACTAGGATACCCACTTCCCGGCAGCTTTAGTACCGGAATATGGCAGAACACATATGACTTTACTCAGCGGCCTCGGGGGCGCTCTCGGAGGCCTCGGCGGGCTCCTCGGCGGTCTTCTTCTTCCGGGTCCGCTTGGCCTTGGGCTTCTCCTCAGCCGGGGCCTCCTCAGCGGGAGCCTGGGCGGGCTCCTCCGCCTGGATCACCGGCTCCACCGCCACGGCGCTGTCCACCACCACGCGGATGGCCTTGTCCCGGAGCACCTGCTCGCGGATCACCTCGGCGTCCATGTACTTCTTGATCTCCTCGGCCTCCATGCCGTACTGCTTGGCCATCTTCTCGTACTCGGCGTCCACGTCCTCGTCGGTGGCCTCCAGGCCCTCGGCCTTGATGATGGCGCCCACGGCCAGGTCCATCTTCACCTGGCGGGCGGCGGGCTCCTTGGCCTGCTCCAGCAGGCTGTCCTCGTCCATTTTAGTCATCTCCAGGTACTTGTCAAAGGGCAGGCCCTGGGACTGGATCTGCATCCGGAAGTTGTCCACAAAGCGCTGGGCCTGGGCCTCCACCATGGCGTCGGGGATCTCGCCGGTGAGACCGTCAGCCACCTTGCCCATGAGGATGTCCTCAAAGGCCCGGCCGGCCGCCGCCTCCCGCTCGGCGGTGATCTTGCCGCGGACGTCGGCCTTCAGCTCATCCAGAGTGTCAAACTCGCTGACGTCCTTGGCGAACTCGTCGTCAATGGCGGGGACCTCCTTGACCTTCACGGCGTTGACCTTCACGTGGAACACCACGGCCTTGCCGGCCAGGTCCGCGTGGTAGTCCTCGGGGAAGGTGATGTTGATGTCCCGCTCCTCCTCGGCCTTCATGCCGATGAGCTGGTCCTCAAAGCCGGGGACGAAGCTGCCGGAGCCGATCTCCAGGTCGTGGTCCTCGCCCTTGCCGCCGTCAAAGGGCTCGCCGTCCAGGAAGCCCTCGAAGTTGATGTTGGCGATGTCGCCCTTCTCCACCGCCCGGTCCACGCTGACCATGCGGCTGTTGCGCTCAGCCATCTCCTTGAGCCGGGCGTCCACGTCCTCGTCGGTGACCTTGGCCTCGGCCTTGGGGGCCTCCAGGCCCTTGTACTGGCCCAGGGTCATCTCCGGGAACACAGCTACGGTAGCCTTGAAGGAGAAGCCCTCCTTGCCCACGTCCAGAAGCTCCACCTGGGGATAGCCCACCACCTGCAGCTCCTGCTCCTTCACGGCCTCCTCGTAGGCGTCGGGCAGGGCGATGTTCACCGCCTCCTCATAGAACACCTGGGCGCCGAACATGGCCTCGATCATCTTCCGGGGGGCCTTGCCGGGGCGGAAGCCGGGGACGCGGATCTGGCCGCGCTGCTTTTTATAGGCCTTCTCAACAGCGGCCTCAAAATCGGCTGCGCCCACCTCCACGGTCAGCGCGACCATGCTTTTCTCTAATTTCTCGCAGTTTTTCACACTCATTTTCGTTTCCTCCGTATACTGTCGGCCTTATACAGCCAGCCAGCATTGTATTGTAACACAACAATATAAAAAATTCCAGTAATTTTTCAACTATTCCAGGATTTTTTTCGGGACAAACCGCAGATAATCGGCGGATACCAGGTGGTATCCCACCGTTCCCACCGTCCCCTCGATGGCCCGGCGGTGGGTGGGGCCGTGGAGGTGGCCGTAGAAGCAGTCCTTCACGCCGTACGCCTCCAGCTTGGCGATGATCTCCGGGCAGCGGTAGCCGGTGTAGAGGGGCGGGTAGTGGAGGAAGGCCAGGATGGGCCGGTCCCCCGCCGCCTTCAGCGACGCCTCCAGCCGGATCACCTCTCGGTTGAAGACCTTCTCGTTGTGGCCCGACTGCTCTTCCTCGTAGAACCACCCCCGGGTGCCGCAGACGGCCCAGTCCCCATAGAAGTGGCAGTTGTTGTGGAGGATGTCGATGGTGGTCAGGCCGTTGTCCTGAAAAAAGCGCCGCATCTTGGAGGCGGTGCTCCACCAGTAATCGTGGTTGCCCTTCACCAGCAGCTTCTTCCCCGGCAAGCGGTCAATAAAGCGGAAGTCCTCCAGGCTCTGGGACAAGTCGATGCCCCAGGAGGTGTCGCCGCACAGCACGGTGACGTCCTCCTCCCCCAGGGAGGAAAACGCCTCCTCCAGCCGCTGAACATGGTTGGCCCAGCCGGGGCCGAATACGTCCATGGGCTTGTTGGTCCCCAGGGACAGGTGCAGGTCTCCAATGGCATAGAGGGCCATGGCATCCTCCTTTCTTTTTTCACGTGTGGGTAGAGGCTTTCTTCTTCCGAATAGGTACCATCCTATTCGGTACCTCCCGGGCTTCCCCGGCCCGGACTCGGAACTTTGTGGGGGCTACCCGCCCCCACGCCCCGGGGTTCACTTTTGGACGCCCAAAAGTGAACCGAAAAACCGCCAAAACCAAGGTTTTGGAATCCTTTTCCTAATCGGTCTTTATCAGATTTGAGACATCTCTGCACCGAATTAGGTTTTTGCCATCTAATCTGTAGTCTAATTATCGACGATACTCCGCCTGCCGGCCTCTTAAAGGGATACATGTTTCTATTGGTACTTG
>HHCFR05603__coassemble_785_pt1 | contig 21710 bp, 24 predicted proteins | sample HHCFR05603__metabat2_low_PE_030 | metagenome-assembled genome bin HHCFR05603 | reverse complement strand
TTAAAGTAGGTTTGATAGACGATTTGGTTCTCTTTGATATGGCGAAATAGTTTTAGATAGTCGTTGCTGTTATATCCCTGTGAGATCTCATCGTTGTATAAAGCAGATACCGCGATCTCAAGCTTGTCTCGTATCGCGTCAGCCAACCCGTAAATATCGGTATAGTTTGCATAAAATGTGGTCCTGTTCAGTCCGGCGCGCTTGCAGAGATCCGACACGCTGATCTCATCCAATTCTTTTCCCTGGAGCAGTTGAATAAAGACTTTCTCAATACGCTCCATCGACTCTCGTTTCCGCTTGTTGTTTGGTGTATTCATGGAAACTCCTTTATCCCAACACTTGTTGATAAATTGGTGATTGTTTTTGTTCTTCCATCCTATTATACTTGATTTACGAAGAAACAACAACTGTTGTTTTAATATTTTGGAGGTACATGTCAAATGAAAAAAAGCAGTTTTGTCGCAATGGTGTTAGGGACGGTCAGCGTCGTTTTGTTTGCGCTGGGGATGTGTATGGCGCTGATTCCGGAGTGGAACGCGTTTCAGCCGGGAATCATTTTTGGCTGCGTCGGTCTGCTGCTGGGCCTTGTCACGCTGGCCGTATGGAGAAGGATGGAGCATAAGGAGCCGATTCACATTACCGGAAAAGCTGTCCTGACGGCCCTTGTCGGCATCGCCGGCGCTTTGGCGCTGGGGGTGGGGATGTGCTTTAGCATGGTCTGGGGCAGAATGGTCGTGGGCATTGTAATCGGCCTGATTGGGATTGTCGTTTTGCTCTGCCTGATCCCCATGACAAGGGGAATGACAGATTGAACCCGAAGCAGATAGCGGTCTCGCTGCTGGCTCAAACAAAAATAGGCGAAAAGTTTGTGTCGAGCCAGCGTTACCGCGCCATCCTGTTTGCTGGGGCTGCTTTCGCGCTCAATTTGCTCTATGCCCTATACCATTGCGCGCTTGGGGTTCTGAACCGCTCGCTTTGGTTCATTGCTATGTGCGCCTTTTATGGGATTTTGGCCACGATGCGGTTTGCTGCGGTGCTGTGTGGGCGAAATCACCACAAATATCCCTCCGATGATTCTGATGATACGGAGCAGTTTGTGATGAAATTCTCCGGCATACTGTTGGTCGCATTGGGCGCCGTACTTGCGGCAGTCAACTATATCAGTTTGTCTCAGAATATCGCCGCAAAGTACGAAGAAATCATGATGATTACCATAGCGGCGTACACATTTGGCAAAATAACCATGGCGGGAGTGAAGGCTGTAAAGCAGCGCAGGAATCCATCTCCGCTGCTGCGGACAATTCGAACGATCGGCTACGCGGAGGTATCCGCCTCTCTGCTGACGTTGCAGCGTTCCATGCTGGTTTCCTTTGGCTCCATGGACCACAGGCAGATCCGCTTTATGAACGCTATGACGGGAGCCGCCGTATGCCTGTTTGTGCTGCTGCTCGGAGTGTCCATGATAGCAAAATCGAATAGAATCGAATAGAAAGGAAAATCATTATGGCAAAATCAAAATTGGTGACAGCGAACGAAAAAATAGCAGAGAAGGTTGTTGGAGGCTATCAGAAAATTGAAGATGCGGTTGTCGGCGGCTATACCAAGATCGAGGACGCCTTTGTTGACCGCTATCTGACAAGAGACGGGGAAACCGTTGAAGAAGCAAAGGCAAGACTAAAGAGTGAACAGGACGCACGGCAATAAGCGGCATGGTCGTCTGGGCCGCCCGGCAGTCAGAATGGAAATTCTCAACAAATAGCTCAGGGCGGCAGCACTCCTTGCTGCCGCTCCTTGCGTATGCCGGCAAAGGCAGGCGGGCGCGCCGTGCGAGCGTTTTGCCGCAGGCAAAACCTCGGCGCAGGCGGAATTCACCGCACAGCCGTTGGCGGCTTTGCCGCCTTACGGATGTGGCGTACCCCTTGCGGGTACTTCCGCCGAGCATTGAAATACCGAAGGGTGGAGCGGGCCAAAAGTCCGCGAAACCCAAAAAGAAAGACACGCTTTTAGCGTGTCTTTCTTTTTGGTACGCCCGACTGGATTCGAACCAGCGGCCTACAGAGTCGGAGTCTGTCACTCTATCCAGCTGAGCTACGGGCGCGTACGGTATTCATCAATGCCAACGTAGTATAGCAGACTTTTCCCAATTTGTAAAGGACCAATTTGAAAAAACTTCAAAAATTCCAGCGCAAACTTTGTTAAAAAAACATACAAGTTGAATTGACAAGAAAATTTTGATGTAGTATGATGAATAAAGATGAATAAAATTGATGGAAAACCTCGGAGGATTGAGTCACCCAATGAAAAAGCAAAATGTATCCGACGCCGTGATCCGGCGTCTTCCCCGCTACTACCGGTACTTAGATGATCTCCACGCCAAGGGCGTGGTTCGTATTTCCTCCAGCTCCCTGGGGGAGAAGATGGGCATCACCGCCTCCCAGATCCGGCAGGATCTGAGCTGCTTCGGCGAGTTCGGGCAGCAGGGCTACGGCTACAACGTCGGCGAGCTGCGCAGTGAGATCGGTCATATCCTGGGTGTGGACTGCCGCCATAGCATCATTGTGGTGGGCGCCGGCAATCTGGGGCACGCCCTGATCCGCAACTTCCATTTCGGTGACATCGGCTTCACCCTGGAGGCCGCTTTTGATGTGGACCCCGCCCTGGTGGGCACCAACATTTCCGGGGTGCCTGTACTGGACCTGGGGGAGCTGGAGACCTTCGTGGCGGAGCGGCGCCCCGACGTGGCGGTGCTCACCGTTCCCCAGTCCGTGGCCCAGAGCACTGCGGACCGCCTGATCGGCTTGGGCATCCGGGGATTCTGGAACTTTACCAACGTGGAGCTGAGCAGCTCTGAGGAGGGAGTCCGCTTTGAGGATGTCCACTTCGCCGACAGTCTGCTGACCCTCAGCTACCGTATCACCCAGCGGTGAGACGCTGACGAGGAGGCGCGATGAAGAAAGCGTATACCGCCGCCGCGGGACTGCTGGCGCTGGTTTTGTGCCTGACGGCGGCTCTGGCCTCCGGTGGATCGGACCAGGACCCACTGATCTCCCTCAGCTACTTGGAGGGGGCCTTTTCCCAGTCGGTGGACGCCGCCGTGGACAGCCGTCTGGACGAGTGGGACCGGCAGGCGGCCGCCAGCATGGAGCGGCAGCTGGACGCCATGGGTTCCGGGCAGGTGGATGAAACGGCCAGCGAGGCCGACCTGAAGGAGGGCGACGTCCTCGCCGGTGCCACCGGCCTGACGGTGACGCCTCTGGCCGGGGAGGTGCGTCTGGAGATTGCTTCCGGCGCGGTGGTGGACGCCACCGAGGGCGTGGAGGTCCCCGGCGGCACGGTCCTTGACGCCAACCATCTGTACATCGTGGCGGAGGGCTCCTCCGCCAGCTTCGTGGTGGACTCGCCCACCGCCGTGCTCTCCTACCAGGGCGGCGGAGCACTCTCCCTGTCGTACGGCGCGCCGGACTACTACGCCATCGCCCGGGCCCTGCGGCAGCTGGGCCTCTTCCGGGGCACCGGCTCCGGCATCGGGGAGGGCTTTGACCTCCACCAGTCCCCCACCCGGGGGGAGGGCCTGGTCATGTTCATCCGTATTCTGGGGGAGGAGGACCAGGCCATGGCCTGGACGGGGGAACACCCCTTCACCGATGTGCCCGCCTGGCTGGACCCCTATGTGGCGTGGGCCTGGGAGCGGGGATACACCAACGGCGTCAGCGAGACGATCTTCGGTGCCGGTGAGGCCCTCACGCCCCAGGCGTACATGGAGTTTCTCCTGCGGGCCCTGGGCTATAGCGTAGCTGGGATACACGACTACACCACCAGCCTGGACCGGGCCCTGGACTGCGGCGCCCTGACGGCGGGGGAGGCGAGAATGCTCGCCGCGGAGCCCTTCCTGCGCTGCCATGTGGCCTATGTCTCCTGGTACAGCCTGGACACTCTGGTCAGCGGCAGCGGACAGACCCTGGCCCAGCGGCTGGAAGACGCCGGGCTGTTCACCGCCGACGAGCTCGCCGCCGCCCGCTCCGGCGTCACTTCCCTTCGCCTGAGCTGACACCCCCAACAGCCTCCTGCATATGATGAACTGAGGCGCATCCCGTCTCGCATCTCACAGGAGGTAATTATCTATGTGTAACTCTAACGGCTTCGGCGGCGGCAGCTGCTGCTGGATCATCATTCTGATCATCATCCTGTTCTGCTGCTGCGGCGGCTGGGGCGGTAACAGCTGCGGCTGTGGCTGCGGCAACAACTGCGGCGGCTGCGGCTGCAACGACGGCTGCGGCTGCTGAACCCCCGCGACATAAGGCCCCCGCGCCGACCCGGCGCGGGGGCTTTTCCCATCCGATGGGGATATGTTTTCGGGGCAGAGCGGCCAGCCGGCCGTTTCGCGGCAAGGGATCAGGGACAACGCGATCGCATTTATATGGAAGCTGATAGAAGTGTCTCCAGAGAGAACTCCTCCCACAGCCCGCCCTGGGGCAGGGAGGAGAAGGCCAGAGGGCGGCCGGTTTCCGGGTGAGGGAACGCCAGACGGTAGCTCCACAGAGCGATCTCCCCGGGACCGCCGCCGTACTTCCCGTCCCCGGCCAGGGGCGTGCCCCGGCTGGCGAACTGGACCCGGATCTGGTGGGTACGGCCGGTGCGGAGGCGGACATGCACCAGAGACAGCCCCCCGGAGGAGGCCAGACAGCGGTAGTCCAGCTCCGCCTCCTTCACCCCGCCCCGCATCCGGTCCACCACGAAGGTCTTGTTCCGCTGGCGGTCGTGGAGGAGCAGGTCCCGGTAGGTGCCCGCCTCCTCCAAGGGCCGCCCCCGGACCAGACAGAGGTACTCCTTTTCAAATTTTCGCTGGGCCACGGCGGCGGAGAGGGCTGCGGCGGCGCTTTTGGACCGGGCCACGGCCATCACGCCGCCCACGCCCCGGTCCAGCCGGTGGACAGGGAGGAAGCTGCCGCCCGCCTGGCGGCTCAGGGCCTGGAGCAGATCGTCCCCGGGGCCGGCCTGGGACAGCAGGCCCGGGGGCTTCAGGCACACCAGGAAGCCCCGCTCCTCGTATAAAATGGGTATCATAAGGGAACACCACCTGTATCAAACAGCTTTTCTCGACATACCGGGAACAATTTACCACAAAATACTTGCAATATCAACGGGGATAGGATAAAATGACCTGTGGATGACTTATTTCCAATTCTAGGAGGATACAAAATATGGCAACGATTACCGCCGGTGATTTCCGCAACGGCAAGACATTCGAGATGGACGGCAAGGTGATGCAGGTCATCGAGTTCCAGCACGTCAAGCCCGGCAAGGGCGCCGCCTTCGTCCGCACCAAGATGAAGAATGTGGTGACCGGTGCGGTGACCGAGACTTCCTTCAACCCCACCGCCAAGTTTGAGGAGGCCTTCATCGAGCGCAAGGATATGGAGTACAGCTACAACGACGGCGACCTGTACTACTTCATGGACCAGGAGACCTACGACATGATCCCCCTGAGCCGTGATCTGCTGGGCGACGCCTTCCGCTTCGTCAAGGAGAACATGGTGTGCAAGGTCCTTAGCTACAAGGGCAACGTCTTCGGCGTGGAGTGCCCCAACTTTGTGGACCTGGTGGTCACCGAGACCGAGCCCGGCTTCGCCGGCAACACCGCCACCAACGTGACCAAGCCCGCCGTGCTGGAGACCGGCGCGGAGATCAAGGTGCCCCTGTTCATCGACATCGGCGACAAGATCACCATCGACACCCGGACGGGCGAGTACCTGTCCCGCTGCAAGGCGTAAATTCTGCGATTTACGGACCCGCCCGCGGCGGCGCAGGGGTGTCGATGTCCGCGCCGTCAGGCGCGTACAAGCGTTTCGCGGAGCGAAACCTTGGCCGCAGGGAGGATTCATTCCGCCCGAGGCAGTGAAATGGACAGGGCCCCCGGCAAAACAGGGTTTTGCGGGGACACCCGGACGGGCGAGTACCTGTCCCGCTGCAAGGCGTAAGCTCTGCGATTTACGGACCCGCCCGCGGCGGCGCGGGGGCAGGGGATTCCGCCGTGCCGTGTTCTTCTGCCGGTGTGCTGTGTGCGTGAGGGGAGACCAAGACCAGCGAAAGCGCTTTGAAAGGAGCAAGACAATGGAGATTCTGGAAAAGGTTGCGTATATGAAGGGTCTGGCCGAGGGCCTGGGCCTGGACACCAAGTCCAAGGAGGGCAAGCTCCTCACCGTGATGATCGACATTCTGGACGATATCGCTCTGGAGCTCCGGGACATCCGGGAGGATCAGGGTGAGCTGGAGGAGGCCCTGGATGCCGTCAGCGACGACCTCAGCGACGTGGAGGCCTGCCTCTATGAGTCGGAGGATGAGGACGAAGATGAGGAGGACGACGCGGATGAGGACGAGGAGGTCTACGAGACCACCTGCCCCAACTGCGAGGAGGAGATCTTCTTCGACGAGACCATCCTGGCCGACGGGTGCGTGGAGTGCCCCAACTGCGGCGAGAAGCTGGAGTTCGATCTGGACAGCCTGAACCAGGGTGAGGGCTGCCCGGGCTGCTGCGGCGCCTGCGGCGACAGCGACCAGGCGGACAGCGACGAGGACTGATTGCGCGGAGCAGCAAGCTTACGGACGCCTTCGCTCTATGCGAGGGCGTCCGCCGCTTTTTTGGGAGAGAGGAGAGAAAGGAAGATGCTTCTGGTGTTTCATGACGCCGGCGCTCTGGATTTTGAGGAGTTCACGGCGGTGTATCGGGGTTCCGCTCTGGAGAACTGTGAGAGGATGTATCCGAACGAGCCGGAGCCCTCGGAGGCCCTGGCCCGCTACGAGCGGGAACACAGGGCGTATATGGAGGGCCCCTTCTTCCGGGAGGAGGGGGGCGTGCTCTTTGTGGAGGCTCAGGAGGGGCGGTACCTTGCCGCTGTGAAGCTGTATCCCTGGAAGGAGCCGGGATGCTGGCATGTGGAGGCGCTGGAGACCCGCCCGGAGGAGCGGGGGAAGGGGCATGGCGCGCGGGTGCTGGGCGGAGCGGTCCGGGCCCTGGAGGAGACCGGGAACGTGATCGTTTTGTCCGACGTGGCCAAGTCCAATGAGGCGTCCCTCAGGACCCACCTGCGCTGCGGCTTTCGCCGGGAGGCGGAGCAATGGACCGCGGCGGACGGCACCGTGACAGACAGGCGCTGTACCATGGTCTACCGCGGCGGCGAAGCTGACAAAGGAAGAAGATAAAGAGGCGCGGCCCAAAGCCGCGTCTCTTCGCTATTCCGCAGCTGCTTTTTTAAAGCTGACGCTGCCCCGGGTATCCGTCCCCGTCACGGAGATGGCATATCGGCCGCCTTCGGTGATCTCCAGCTCAAATGACTCCGTCTCGGCGTCGTCATCCTCGTAAAACACGTTTCCATCTGGGCCCTCAATGACAACGGCCAGATTGCCTGTGTCCACCACAAGATCGACTTGCAGGATGTCCCTTTCTGCTAATCTGAGCTCCCAGGTATCCGTTCCACCGAGGATTTCATATTCCAATGTAAATTCCTCACTGTTGCAGAATCTGCTCCCGTTGAATGATGTTGGCCCGCCAAGGAACGCAAGAGTCAATAGGACACGGTCGAGCCAGGCGTTCCCGGCGCCGGATCCCGCCGCGCCGCAGGCGGTCATCCATGACCCGCCCCAGAGAAGCAGCGCGAGAGAGGCCAGGACCAATACGGATCGTTTCATCGTATGTTCTCCTTTCTGTTCTGCTGCTGACAGGATCTCTGCTGTGACGGTGCGTTTTTTGCTCTTTTATTTTATCATATGGTATATAATATAGCAAGAAATATATGCTTAATGAAGAGGAAACAATCGGCTGCCGGTATCCAGCGGCTCCCTGTTGACAAGGGAAAAAAGTGTGATATAATACGAAAAGAATCAAAAAATGCTATGAGGAAACGAGGATCGTTTGGCGGCCTGAAGCGAGCGGGGGAGGGTGCGAGCCCCGCGGCGGCGAGCGGCGGTCCGGCCACTTCCGAGCGGACGGCGAGGAGCCGTACGGTTTTGCCCCCGTTACCGGGCGCCTGAGATATCCCCTGTGGGGATCAATTAGGGTGGTACCGCGAGAACCTTCGCCCCTATGTGGTGGCGGAGGCTTTTTCTTTGTAGAGACCCTGGATGGAAAGGCGGAAAGGAACTGGTATGGGAAGCAAAAAGCGGTTGGCGGCTCTGCTGCTGTGCCTGTTTCTCCTGGCGGGATGTCAGGGGAAGGCCCTGCCGTCGGGAATGGAGGAGGAGGCGCTGCTCTCCGGCGGCCGGGAGGTCCTGCTCCTGGTGGTGAACGGCGACTACGAGGCGGTCCATGAGAGGCTCCGGGCGGACCAGCGGGAGGCGGTGTCGGTGGAAGACATTCAGTCCATGGCCCTCTCCGCTCTGGATGGCGCGGGGGACTACGTGGAGATCCAAGACTCCATGGTCACCGGCCAGTCCTCCGACGGGGAGAGCTACGGCGTGGCGGTGTTCTACTGCGGCTATACCGACGCCGATGTGATCTTCCGCCTGGCCTTTGATCCTGATATGGAATTGATCGGCATTTCGATGCAGCAGCGATAACACATTTGGTTTGGAGGATACCGATTGACAAATGTACTGACCCGGCGGGGCGGGGCGCTCCTGGAGCGGTGCCGCCGCTGGTTTTCCCGCTACTTCGCCGGCGCGGAGCCGGCCCTCTGCCAGATGGCCCTGGCGATTTCCGCCCTGGTGGCCGGCGTCACCCTGGCTTCCACCTACTGGCCCCAGCCCTGGGGATACGCCTGCCTTTCCGCCGCCCTTCTGGCGCTGCTGGAGCTGGGGCTGTGGCTGGCCCGGAAGCTCCTGAAGCGCCTGCTGGACCACGGCCTGGGCTGGCTCATGGCCCTGGGGCTTCTGCTGGCGGCGGTGAGCGATACGGTGAAGCGGGGCGCCGGGGAGGGGTGGACCTGGCGGGTGTGGGTCTTCTCCGCCCTGGTGACGGCGGCGCTGTGGCTGCTGGCGGGGTCCTGGTGGAGCCTGCTGAGGCGGCGGGTGGTGGCCCCGGTGACGGTGTGCGCTGGAGTGCTGTCCCTTGGAATGACAGCCCTGCTGGCGGTGTTCCTCTTCACCGACGGCTTTGATGACCACATCATCCGCCGCTACCTGGACCTCTCCCCAAACCGGGAGGCCGGGGAGGAGGCTTTGGAGCCATCCCTGGCCGACGGGCCCTACGAGGTCCTGACCTTGGACTACGGCCCCGGGGAGGCCCTGGAGGCCGGCACCGTCAGCCTGACCCGTTATATGAGCCGGGACACCGGCAGCCTCACCGGCAGCTACGTGGACGCCTACTGGGACTACGACCTGAGCCGCGTCCCCCTCCGGGGCAGGGTCTGGTACCCGGCGGAGGGGGAGAGCTGCCCGGTGCTCTTCATCGCCCACGGCAACCACGAGATCACCACCGAGTCCTACCTGGGCTACGCCTACCTGGGGGAGTACCTGGCCAGCCACGGCTACGTGGTGGTCAGTGTGGACCAGAACGCCTGCAACATGCTCACCGGGGAGAATGATGGCCGGGCGGTGCTGCTCTTAGAGCACATCGGCCTGCTGCTGGAGTATAACGAGGAGCCGGACAGCCCACTGTACGGGCGGCTGGACGGGGATAACATCGCCATCGCCGGCCACAGCCGGGGCGGGGAGATGGTGGCCACCGCCTATCTCTTCAACGATCTGGACCAGTACCCGGAGAACGGCTCCGTGGACTTCGACTACCACTACAACATCAAGTCCCTCATCGCCATCGCCCCCACGGTGGACCAGTACAAGCCCGCCGACCACAGCGTGGAGCTGGAGGATGTGAACTACCTGCTCCTCCACGGGGCGGCGGACCGGGACGTCAGCAATTTCCAGGGGATGGCCCAGTATGAGAACATCTCCTTCACCGGTCAGGGGGACTATTTGAAGTCCGCCCTCTACATAGCCGGCGCCAACCACGGGCAGTTCAACTCCCTGTGGGGAGCTTATGACCAGAGCGGGCCCTTCAGCCGGCTGTTGAACACCGAAGGGCTCCTCGGCGAGGCGGACCAGCAGTTCATTGCCCAAATTTTCATCAAGGTGTTTCTGGACGTGACCCTCCGGGGGGACGAGAGCTGCCGGGACCTGCTCACAGACTGGGACAGCTGCGCCGGCCAGCTGCCGGACACGGTGTATGTCCAGTGCTGGGAGAGCAGCCGCTTCTCCCTTCTGGCGGACTTCGAGGAGGACGCGGACCTGTCCACCGCCAGCGTGGAGGGGGTGACCCTGGAGGCGGTGGGGACCAGCCTGTGGACGGAGGAGCTCATGGGCTTCGCCGGCAGCAACCGGGAGGACACCCACGCCCTGCGGCTGCGCTGGCGGGGCGGCGCCTCCTACCGACTGGCCGTGGAGGAGGTGCTGGACATGACCGGCGCGTCCCTGGCCTTCGACATCTGCGACCTGGACAGCGATGCCGTGGAGGAGGGGGACCTGTCCCTGGTGGACGGGGAGGTTGTCCTCACCGACGCCGACGGGAACACCGCCTCCGCCCGGATCAGCGATTTTGCCACCGTCTACCCCATCCTGCCGGTGCGGACGGACAAGCTGGACTTCCTCTTTGACACCTGCGTGTACAAGAAGGCCATGGCCACCGTGGCCATCCCGGCGGCGGCCTTCGCGGCGGAGGGGGAGGCCTTTGACCTGGAAGCCGTGGCGGAGATCGCCTTTCGGTTTGAGGAGGGCGGCGAGATCGCCCTGGACAATATCGGCCTGGAGCCGGCGCGAGAGGGGATGGAAGAAAATGCGTGAGCTGGAGAGGGTGGAGCTGACCACCCTGACCATGGTGACTGACGGACGGGGGAACGTGCTGGTCCAGGACCGTCGGGACAGAAGCTGGCCGGGGATCACCTTCCCCGGCGGCCATGTGGAGCCGGGGGAGTCCTTCGTGAAGGCGGCGATCCGGGAGGTATACGAGGAGACAGGGCTGACCATCCGGGACCCGGTCCTCTGCGGCGTGAAGCAGTTCACGGAGAACGGGCGGCGCTATGTGGTGCTGTTTTTCAAAACGACCCAGTTTTCCGGTGAGCTGAGAGCTTCTGAGGAGGGGCCTGTGTTCTGGCTGCCCCGGTCGGCGCTGCCAGAGCAAAATCTGGCCTTGGATATGATGGATATGGTCCGGGTATTTGAGGACGATGCGATCAGCGAATTTTTCTACTGCAAAGATGAAAGTAACGCGTGGCGGCATCAGCTGCTGTGATTCAATGCCTAAATATAAATGTTTATCATACAAAGGAGAGAGAATTTCATGCACAAGTCTTACGGCGTAAACGAGCTGCGGGAGATGTTCCTGCGCTTCTTTGAGACAAAAGGGCACCTGCGCCTGCCCAGCTTTTCCCTGATCCCCCAGAACGACGCGTCATTGCTGCTCATCAACTCCGGCATGGCCCCCATGAAGCCCTGGTTCACCGGGGAACAGGAGCCCCCCCGCCACCGGGTCTGCACCTGCCAGAAGTGCATCCGCACCGGCGACATCGAGAACATCGGCAAGACCGCCCGCCACGGCACCTATTTTGAGATGCTGGGCAACTTCTCCTTCGGGGACTACTTCAAGCGCGAGGCCATCGCCTGGGCCTGGGAGTTCCTGACCAGCCCGGAGTGGGTGGGTCTAGACCCTGACCGCCTCTACCCCTCCGTCTTCGAGGGCAATGAGACCACCCCCGCCGACGACGAGGCCTTCCGCATCTGGAACGAGGAGATCGGCATCCCCGCTGACCGCATCTTCAAGTTCGGCAAGGAGGACAACTTCTGGGAGCACGGCTCCGGCCCCTGCGGCCCCTGCTCCGAGATCTACTACGACCGGGGCCCCGAGTGGGGCTGCGGCAAGCCCGGGTGCACCGTGGGCTGCGACTGTGACCGGTATATCGAGGTGTGGAACATCGTCTTCTCCCAGTTCGACAACGACGGGGAGGGCCACTACACCGAGCTCAAGCAGAAGAACATCGACACCGGCATGGGCCTGGAGCGGCTGGCCTGCGTGTGCCAGAACGTGCCCTCCCTGTTCGACGTGGACACCGTCATGAACATCACCAACAAGGTCAGCGAAATCACCGGGGCCAGGTACGGCCAGAGCCACGAGAAGGACGTGTCCCTCCGGGTGATCACCGACCACATCCGCTCCGCCACCTTCATGATCTGCGACGGGGTGCTGCCCTCCAACGAGGGCCGGGGCTATGTGCTCCGCCGCCTGCTCCGCCGGGCCGCCCGCCACGGCAAGCTGCTGGGCGTCAACGAGCCCTTCCTCTACCAGGTGTGCGACACCGTCATCCACGAGAACGAGGGCCACTACCCCGAGCTGCGGGAGCGGCAGGACTATATCACCAAGGTCATCCGGGTGGAGGAGGAGAACTTCGCCAAAACCATCGACGGCGGCCTGAAGATCTTCAGCGACATGCTGGAGGGCCACAAGGCCAAGGGCGAGCAGGTCTTCTCCGGCACCGACGCCTTCAAGCTCTACGACACCTACGGCTTCCCCATGGACCTGACCATGGAGATGGTGGCCGAGCAGGGCATGACCTTGGACGAAGAGGGCTTCCGCAAGCTCATGGAGGAGCAGCGCCAGCGGGCCCGGAAGGCCCGGGAGGCCCTGGGCGACCTGGGCTGGGCCGGCGTGGAGTTCGGCAAGGACGTGCCGGAGACGGAGTTCGTGGGCTACACGGAGAACACCATCACCGACGCCAAGGTGGTGGCCCTGGTGGTGGAGAACGAGCAGGCCGAGGAGCTGATGCCCGGCGTGGAGGGTATCGTGGTGCTGGACAAGACCCCCTTCTACGCTGAGATGGGCGGCCAGGTGGCCGACCACGGCACCATTGCCGTCAGCGGGGAGAGCGGCTGCCTGTTCCAGGTGACCGACGTGCAGAAGAACAAGGGCGGCAAGTATATGCACTACGGCAAGGTGACCGAGGGCGTCCTCAAGCTGGGGGACACCGTCACCGCGGCTATCGACCAGGACCGCCGGAAGGCGGTCATGCGGGCCCACTCCGCCACCCACCTGCTGGACAAGGCCCTGCGCACCGTGCTGGGAGATCATGTCCACCAGGCGGGCTCCCTGGTGGAGGCCGACCGGCTGCGTTTCGACTTCACCCACTTCTCCGCCATGACAGCGGAGGAGCTCAGCCAGGTCAACGCCATCGTCAACGAGGCCATTCTGGCTGGCTATGACATTGAGACAAAGGTCATGAGCCTGGAGGACGCCAAGAAGACCGGGGCCATCGCCCTGTTCGGCGAGAAGTACGGCGACACCGTCCGGGTGGTGGACATGGGCGAGGGCTACTCCGTGGAGTTCTGCGGCGGCACCCACCTGGACAACACCGCCAAGGTGGGAGTGTTCCACATCCAGAGCGAGTTCTCCGTGGCCTCCGGCGTGCGCCGGATCGAGGCTACCACCGGCAAGGCCTCCCTGGAGACGATGAACCGGAACCAGGATCTGATCTTCCAGGCCGCCGCGGCATTGAAGGCCAAGCCCGGCGAGCTGCGGGAGCGGGCGGAGGCCGTGATGAACGACGTCAAGCAGCTCAACCAGCTGGTGGAGCGGTTCAAGGCCCGGGAGGCGGTCAGCGAGGCGGAGCGGTTCCTCTTCGCCGCCCACGACGTGGGCGGGCTGAAAGTCCTCACCGCCACGGTGCCCGAGGCGGACGCCGACCGGCTGCGGAAGATGGGCGACTTCCTCCGGGACAAGGACCCCTCTGTGGCGGCGGTGCTGGCTGCGGTCAACGGGGATAAGATCACCTTCCTGGCCGTCTGCGGCAAGGACGCTGTTGCCAAGGGCGTGAAGGCCGGGGATATCATCAAGGCCATCGCCCCCATCTGCGGCGGCAAGGGGGGCGGCAAGCCCGACTCCGCCATGGGCGGCGGCAGCGACGTAGTGAAGCTGGATAATGCTTTGGCTGCCGTAGATGATTTTGTGTCTCAAAAACTGGGCTTGTGAGCCGCCCATGGCGCTGGGGACCCCACGCAAACCCAGCGACAGCGGTTTGTGTGGGGAGAGGAGGCGCAACGGAGCGGTACGGAATTTTCGCCGCAGGCGGAAATGGAGTGAGCGGAGTTTGCGCCGACGAGGGCGGCGGCAGCGATGTGGTGAAGCTGGACGACGCGCTGGCGGCTGTGGATAACTTCGTCGCGGAGAAACTGGGAGTATAAGCTATGACCCGTGATGACCTGGCGCGGTTCGCCGCCCTGCCCATCGACCATGAGGCCATCGGCCTCATGGAGCCCGGCGTGCCGCAGGAGCCTTACTTCTGCGACCCGGTGGGCGGGGAGCCGGTGGGCCGCATCGGCTGCGACGGGGTCCACTTCATCCTCCTGCCGGGGGATGAGCGGGTGTTCTGCGTGGACCCCGCCATGGGGGAGCCGGGGACCTATGTGCTGCCGGTGGCGGAAGATCTCCGGCAGTTCCTATCCTTCGTCCTCTACTGCGGGGACGCCAGCCCCATCGCGCAGATCTGGTGGCTCTCCCGGCCCCGGTTTGACGCGCTGCTGGAGGAGGGATGGCAGACAGCGTGGCCCCAGCGGGACGCGGCGCTGGAAGCCATCGCCGCCGCCTTCGGCCTGGAGAGCGCCGACCCCTATGAGAAAGTCAAGGCTCTCCAGGCCGGCTTTGATCCGGCCTGTCTGCGTTTCTCCGCGGAATATTATGACATCCTGGGCCTGGAGGGCCCGGAGCGGGAGGGACCATGATACCCAAAGACCCAGTGATCCTGCTGAGCTTCGTGAACATGAAGCTGCGGGATGAGTATGACAGTTTAGAGGACCTCTGCGCCGCCCTGGATGCGGACCAGGGGGAGATCATTGCGGACCTGTCGGCCCTGTCTTACCACTATGACAGAATAAGAAATCAGTTTGTCGCCGCCTGAGCGGCGGAAGGAGGAGCGGAACCGTATGCGGATCGACTTTGACGCCATGGAGGAGACCATCATTCCCCACATGCGGGGCGGGGGGAAGGAGGTGGCCGCCCGGATGTATACCGACGAGCTGGGCAAGATCATGCGGGGGCGGCTGATCCCCGGGGCCTCCATCGGCCTGCACACCCACGAGGACAGCAGCGAGATCATCTATCTCCTGTCCGGCCGCGGCAAGGTGCTGTGCGACGGCGTGTACGAGGACCTGGCCCCCGGCGGCTGCCACTATTGCCCCAAGGGCCACACCCACAGTCTCATCAACGACGGGACCGAGCCGCTGGAATTCTTCGCGGTGGTCCCCAACCAGTAAAGGAGGCAAACGCGTATGTCCGATGTTCTGAACTACAACCCTGACTGCCTGTTCTGCAAGATCATCAAGGGGGACATCCCCTCCAACAAGGTCTATGAGGACGACCTGTGCTACGCCTTTTACGACATCGACCCCCAGGCGCCCACCCACTTCCTGGTGATCCCCAAGGCCCACATCCAGTCCTGCGGGGAGGTTACCAAGGGGAACGCCGCCCTGGTGGGCCATATGTTCCAGGTCATCGCCCAGGTGACGAAGGAGCTGGGCATCACCGACTTCCGGGTGGTGTCCAACTGCGGCGCCCAGGCGGGCCAGACCGTGCCCCACCTGCACTTCCACGTGCTGGCGGGCCGGGATATGACCTGGCCTCCGGGCTGATTAACTTTGCGGAAAAGGCTGACACCTTTTCCGCAAAAAGAGTTTCGCTTCGCTCTGCGCCTTGGGGCCGCTTCCAGCGGCCCCTGCGACGCTCGCTCCGCGCGAAGTGTTTTTCCGACGCCGCAGCGTAAGCAAACATGCCGGCGGCATGTTTGCAGCGTAGGCCGCAGCGGCTACGCCGCAAGGAGGGAACCCTGCGGTTGCAACCTTTCTTCCGCCGCCTCCGGGCGGCGGAACTCTGCGAGGCCTTTTTGAGATACTGAGAGCGCCCCGGCAGCGTAGCTGCCGGGGCGCTCATTTGTCTTTTGTGTTCTCTTTTCTCAGGCCTTCAGCACCAGCTCGTCCCTCTGCCGCCGCTTTTCATCCCGCTCCCGGCGGCACTGCGCCACGGCGCTGTCCAGCCGGTAGAGGATGGTCTGCACAGACCGCTCCGCCTGTTCCATCTGGCTCTGGGACCGGCGGATGCGGTCCAGGACCGCCCAGTCGGTGAAGATGTTGTCGAAGAAGTAGTCGGCAAAGCGGAGGAAGCCGTCCACCTGAAGCTGTAGGTCTGCCTGGATGGACACATCCGCTAGCTCCGCGCGGAACCGGGACAGGGTCCGCTGGAGGGACTGGATCCGCCGCTGTGCCTCGTCCATGTGGGAGTATTTGGCCATGTCGCTGATCATTCCGCCGCCGAACACGTCCCAGGTGCCCCAGCCCTCGGCGGAGGAGAGGGAGCGCTGGATAGACTGGATCTCACCCAGGGCCATGTTCCCGGCGCTGATCGCCTCCCTCAGCTCCCGCTCCTGGGCGTCCAGGTAGGCGATGCGCTCCTCCAGGGCGTCCAGCTGGTTCTCGTAGTAGCTGTTGGCGGACTTCATGGCCCGGGCCTTCTCCTCCAGGAGCCGGGCGTACTCCCTTTCGCAGCCGGCCAGAGCGTCCAGCTCCCGGCGGCGCTCCTCCAGATCCGCCTCCAGGGCATGCAGCTCCTTCCGCTTCCCGTCGTAACGCAGCGCGGCGGCGTACAGCTCCGCCTGCTCCTTCTCCAGCTGGCCCTCCAACCGGCCGGTGATCTGGTAGAAGAGCTTGGCGGCGCTCATATTTTCCAGCCTGTCAACGTCCAGCTGCTCCTGGTAGGTCTGCTCCTTCAGCGCCTGGACCTGATCCGCCAGCTTCCGGCGCTGCTCCTCCAGGTCAGAGACCACGGCCTTGAGCTTGTGCCGCCGGGCCATCTGGTCCACCAGCTCCCGGAGCCGGGCGTTGTACTGTTCTATGGTCATGGTAGGTACCTCCTTGCGGGGCTGCCGGAGCGTGTCCCGGCAGATACAGCGGGGCGGACGCGTCTCCGTCCGCCCCGCTCGTGATGATTATTTCTTCAGGGTGTCCACCCACGCGCCGTACTTGGCGACGTTGGCGTCCCGCTCCGCGGCGTCGGCGCCCTTGGTCAGAATGTAGACCTTGATCTTGGGCTCCGTGCCGGAGGGCCGGACGATGATGCTGGTGCCGTCGGCCAGCTCAAAGCGCAGCACATTGGAGCCGCTGAGCTCCATGGCGGTCTTCCCGCCGGTGGCGAGATCCACCACGCTGCCGTCTAAGTAGTCCTTGAACTGGACCACGTCCACCCCGGCGATCTGGGCGGGAGGAGCCTCCCGCAGGGACTTCATCAGCCTGGCCATATCCGCCAGACCGTCCAGGCCGGGCATCACCAGGTTGAAGGTCTTCTCGCCGTACCAGCCGTACTTCTCATAGAGGGCCTGGAGGGCCTCCAGCACGGTCATGCCCTTGCCGGCGTAGTAGGCGGCCATCTCCGTGAGCAGCAGGGAGGCGGTGACGGCGTCCTTGTCCCGGACGAAGTCCCCCAGCATGTAGCCGTAGCTCTCCTCGTAGGAGAAGACAACCTTGCCCTCCCCGGCGGCCTCCAGCTTGTCCTTCTTCTCCGCCAGGAACTTAAAGCCGGTGAAAGTGTCGTAGCAGGCGGCGCCGTGGGCCTCCGCCACGGCCCGGGCCATCTCCGTGGTGACGATGGTCTTCAAAGCCACGGGCTTCTCCGGCAGGCGGCCGGTGCGGGCCATGGCCCCCATCAGGTAGTCCAGCAGCAGCACGCCGGTCTGGTTGCCGGTGACGGTCTTGTATGTCCCGTCCTTGTCCCGGACCATGATGCCCACCCGGTCGCTGTCCGGGTCGGTGCCCAGGATGAAGTCCACGTCGTTGGCCTTGGCCAGGTCCACCGCCAAATAGAAGCCCTCCGGATTCTCTGGGTTGGGGGAGACCACGGTGGGGAAGTTGCCGTCGATGACCATCTGCTCCGGTACGCAAAGCAGGTGCTTGATCCCCGCCCGGCGCAGGGCCTCGGGCACCAGCTTGTAGCCGCAGCCGTGGAAGGGGGTGTAGACCAGCTTGAAGCTGTCCGCCACGGCGGGGATGGCCTGGGGGTCGGTGACCATGGCCATGACCTCCTGGAGGAAGGCCTCGTCGGTCTCCTGGCCGATGACCTCGATGAGGCCCTGGGCCACGGCGTCGTCATAGGCCATGGTTTTGATACCGGTGAAGATGTCGATCTTCTCCAGCTCCCTGGCAATGGCCTCGGCGTGGTGGGGGGGCAGCTGGGCGCCGTCGGACCAGTAGACCTTGTAGCCGTTGTACTCCTTGGGGTTGTGGCTGGCGGTGACGTTGATGCCCGCCTGGCAGCCGTAGTGCCGCACGGCGAAGCTCAGCTCCGGGGTGGGGCGCAGGGCGTCAAAGATACGCACGTGGATGCCGTTGGCGGCGCAGACCTCGGCGGCGGCCCGGGCGAAGGTCATACTGTTGTTGCGGCAGTCCATGCAGACGGCCACACCTCTGCGCTTCGCCTCCTCGCCCTCGGCGGCGATGACGTTGGCGAAGGCCTGGGTGGCGTGCCGGATGACATAGATGTTCATATGGTGCAGCCCCACGGCCATGGTGCCCCGCAGGCCGGCGGTGCCGAACTCCAGAGGGCCGTAAAACCGGCTCTCGATCTCCTTGGGGTCGTCCTTAATGGCCTCCAGCTCCGCCTGCTCCTCCGCGGTCAGCGCGCCGCTGGTCAGCCACTTCTGGTATTCCTGCATATAGTCCATGTGCGATTCCTCCTGTATGGTAAGTTCAGGGTGTTTCCGCTATGAACCTATTGTAGCAAGTCTGTCCCGCCGGTTCAAGAGGGATTTGAAAAAACAGGCGGGCAGTTCGTGAAACTGCCCGCCTGTTGGAGAGAAGCTGTTTACTTGTGATAGCGGCTGCCCGCCTGGATCTGGTAGGCCCGGTAGAGCTGCTCTAAGAGCATGACCCGGGCCAGGTGGTGGGGGAAGGTCATGGGGGACATGCTCAGCCGCAGGTCGGCCTGGGCCTTCAGGGAGGGGTGGAGCCCCACGCTGCCGCCGATGAGAAAGGTGAGCTGGCTCTGGCCCGCCAGGCCGAAGTCCATCAGGCGCTTTGCCAGCTCCGGGCTGGACAGCATCTTCCCCTCCACGCACAGGGCGACCAGGGCGCCGCCTCTGGGCAGCTTCTCCCGGACGGCGGCGGCCTCCCGCTCCAGGGCGGCGGAGATCTCACCGGGAGTAGGGTCCTCCGGAAGCCGCTGCTCAGGGAGCTCCAGGATCTCCAGGCGGCAGTGGCGGCTCAGGCGCTTGGCGTATTCCGCCGCCGCGTCTATGTAGAACCGCTCCTTCAGCTTTCCCACGCACAGGACGGTCACCTTCTGCATAGCGCGCCCTCCAGCCGGTACTCCTCCCCGGGGCAGGACCGGGGAGCGGCGGCGAGGCGGACATCACAGCCCGTCTCCGCCAGGGCCTGCCCCACCGTTTCCAGAGCCAGGGCGGGCAGGTTGTTCTCCTGGCTCAGGTGGGCCAGAATGACGGCCCGGGTCCCCGCCCGGGCGGAGTCCGCCGCGAAGGCCGCCGCCGTCTCATTGCTCAGGTGCCCCTGGTCCCCCAGCACCCGGCGCTTCAGGTGGTAGGGGTAGGGCCCCGCCAGGAGCATGTTCACGTCGTGGTTGCTCTCCAGCACCAGCAGGTCGCTGCCCAGCAGGCCCTCCGCTGTCTCCTGGGGGATGTACCCGGTGTCGGTGAGGTAGCCCAGGGAGCCGTCGGGGGTGTCGAAGCGGAAGGCGGCGCTCTCCGCGCAGTCGTGACTGGTGGGAAGAAGCCTGACGGACAGATCCCCCCACCGGGCCTCCTCCATGGGGACGCTCCACAGCAGGGGGGCCACCCCCGCCAGACGGTAGTGGAGCTGCCGGGCGGTGCCGGGGGTGGAGAGGATGGGGGTGCGGTATTTCTTGATGTAGGTGGCCAGGCCGCTGATGTGGTCCGTGTGCTCATGGGTGATGAGCACGGCGGACAGGTCCTCGGGCCGCAGGCCCTGGCCCGCCAGGGCCTGGCAGATCCGCCGGCAGGAGATGCCCATGTCGATGAGCAGATGGACGCCGTTCCAGGACAGAAGGGCGGCGTTGCCGGAGGAGCCGCTGGCAATGGTGCGGAAGCTGAGCATGGAATACCTCCAGAAAATAGCTGGAAAACCTGAGAAAGCCCGACGACATGCCGTCATCGGGCGAAAAGACGAAAACGGGACAAAGATCAGCCGGCGCTGCTGATGACCGGCTCCTCCTCGGGAATTTCCACCGCGCGGATGCGGCCGCCGATGGCGCGGATCTTACCGATCACGTCCTCATAGCCCCGCTCGATGTACTGCACATTGGTGATCTCACTGATGCCCCGGGCGGCCAGGGCGGCAATGAGCATGGCTGCGCCGGCCCGCAGGTCGCAGGCCTCCAGCTGGGCGCCGGTCAGACGGTCCACGCCCTCAATGATGGCCAGGTTCCCGTCCACCTGGATCTGGGCCCCCATGCGCTTGAACTCATCGGTGTAGCGGAAGCGGCTGGACCACACGCTGTCGGTGATGATGCTGGTCCCCTGGGCCAGGCACAGGGCGGCGGCCATCTGGGGCTGCATGTCGGTGGGGAAGCCGGGGTAGGGCAGGGCCTTGATGTTGGTGCGGATCAGCGGGCCGATGCGGCTGACCAGAAGGCTGTCGTCCACCTCCTGAATGTCCACCCCCATCTCGCACATCTTGGCGGAAATACAATCCATGTGCTTGGGGATGATGTTGCAGATCTTCACCTCGCCGCCGCAGGCGGCCACAGCGGCCATGTAGGTCCCCGCCTCGATCTGGTCGGGAATGATGGAGTAGGTGCCGCCCCGGAGCTGGGGCACGCCCCGCACCTTGATGACGTCGGTGCCGGCGCCCATGATGTTGGCGCCCATGGAGTTGAGGAAGTTGGCCACGTCCACGATGTGGGGCTCCTTGGCCACGTTCTCGATGACTGTCAGCCCCTCCGCCATAGAGGCGGCCAGCATGATGTTGATGGTGGCCCCCACAGAGACCTTGTCCAGGAAGATGCTGGTGCCCTTCAGCCGTCCGCCGACGGCCTCGGCCATGACAAAGCCCCCCTGGGTGTCCACCTGGGCCCCCAGGGCCCGGAAGCCCTTCAGGTGCTGGTCGATGGGACGGGTGCCGCCGAAGTCGCAGCCGCCGGGGAGGGCCACATCCGCCAGGCCGAACCGGCCCAGCAGCGCCCCCAGCATGTAGTAGGACGCCCGGCAGCGGCGGGCGGACTCGTAGGGAACCCGGCCGTTGCGGAGCTTGGTGGAGTCGATCTCTACGGTGTGGAGGTTGACATAACGCACATTCGCGCCCAAATCCTGCAAAATCCCCAGCAGCAGCTTCACGTCGCTGATCTGGGGAATGTTTTCGATCCGGCAGGGGCCGCTCACCATGAGAGCGGCGGGAATGATGGCAACGGCGGCGTTTTTCGCGCCGCTGATATGGACTTCACCAAACAAAGGACGACCGCCCTCGACAATATACTTGGTCAAAAGTTTGCACCTCTTTGTTAATATATCGGCCTGTAGGTACAGTTTACCCAGGTCTGAACACTTCATACCGCAAATTAACGGTATAAAGTAGACATAATCATAGACGATACCTAGTATAACAGATTTTTCCGCAAAATCAATGGGCGTCGAGGGAAAGTCTTCATAAAATTTTAATAATTTGGCCGGGGAATTTCTCTTATTCCGGCAATTGAGCCTGAAAAGCTTGACGGATATATTGTTTCA
>HHCFR05603__coassemble_780_pt1 | contig 21848 bp, 19 predicted proteins | sample HHCFR05603__metabat2_low_PE_030 | metagenome-assembled genome bin HHCFR05603 | reverse complement strand
TTTTTGTGAAATCTGTCGATCATCCAGTGGGGGCCGCAGAGCTTTCGGGCGGCTCCGCCCCGCGTTTCGCCCTTCCGGCGGGAAATTCCCCAGCCCTCCTTGACAAAAGCGGCAAATTCCCTTACAATGTAGCTCGCAAAACGGCGATGAGGGAGAAAACGCGCGGAGGTCCTGCCCCAAGAGAGCCGGCGGCTGGTGGAAGCCGGCGGAGGCCCCGCGTGATACTGGCTCCTGAGCCTTCCGCCTGAGGGGCAACCCTAGGGCGGGACGGTCCGGCCCCGTTACCGGCCCCGGGCCCTATGGGCCCCTTGAGCGCGGGGACGCCCCGCGGAAGCAGGGTGGTACCGCGAAACGTCTTTTCGCCCCTGACCGGTGTTCCGGCCAGGGGCTTTTCCTGTTTTTGGAAGAACGAAAAACTTTATCATAGAAAGCGAGAGGGACCATGAAGTACGATTTTACCGCCATTGAGAAGAAATGGCAGAAGAAGTGGCTGGAGGAGAAGACCTTCGCCGCCAGGACCGGGGAGACGGACAAGCCCAAGTTCTACGGCCTGGTGGAGTTCCCCTACCCCTCCGGCCAGGGCCTCCATGTGGGCCACGCCCGGCCCTACACCGCCATGGACGTGGTGGCCCGGAAGAAGAGGATGGACGGGTACAACGTCCTCTTCCCCATCGGGTACGACGCCTTCGGCCTGCCCACGGAGAACTACGCCATCAAAAACCACATCCACCCCGCCAAGGTGACCCACGACAACATCGTCAATTTCCGCTCCCAGCTCCAGATGCTGGGCTACTCCTTCGACTGGGACCGGGAGGTCAACACCACCGACCCCAGCTACTACAAGTGGACCCAGTGGATCTTCCTCCAGCTCTACAAGCACGGCCTGGCCTACAAGACCACCATGCCCGTGAACTGGTGCACCTCCTGCAAGTGCGTGCTGGCCAACGAGGAGGTGGTGGAGGGGGTCTGCGAGCGGTGCGGCTCCCCGGTGATCCGCAAGGAGAAGAGCCAGTGGATGCTGAAGATCACCCAGTACGCCCAGCGGCTCATCGACGATCTGGACGACCTGGACTTCATCGAGCGGGTGAAGATCCAGCAGCGCAACTGGATCGGCCGGTCCACCGGCGCGGAGGTCACCTTCAAGGCCACCGCCGGGGACGACATCGTGGTGTTCACCACCCGGCCGGACACCCTCTTCGGCGCCACCTACATGGTGCTGTCCCCCGAGCACGCCCTCATCAAGAAGTGGATGGAGGCCGGGCTCATCGCCAACGCCGATGAGGTCACCGCCTACCAGGCCGCCGCCGCCTCCAAGTCCGACCTGGAGCGCACGGAGCTCAACAAGGAGAAGACCGGCGTGTGCCTGGACGGCGTGAAGGGCGTCAATCCGGTCAACGGCAAGGAGATTCCCATCTTCATCTCCGACTACGTCCTGGCCACCTACGGCACCGGCGCCATCATGGCCGTCCCCGCCCACGACGACCGGGACTGGGAGTTTGCCAAGAAGTTCGGCTGCGAGATCATTGAGGTGGTGTCCGGCGGCGAGGACGTGCAGAAGGCCGCCTTCACCGCCAAGGACGAGACCGGCATCCTGGTCAACTCCGACTTTCTCAACGGCCTGACCGTCAAGGACGCCATCCCCGTCATCACCAAGTGGCTGGAGGAGAAGGGCATCGGTAAGGCCAAGGTCAACTACAAGCTCCGGGACTGGGTGTTCTCCCGCCAGCGGTACTGGGGCGAGCCCATCCCCATGGTGTGGTGCGACAAGTGCGGCTGGCAGCCCCTGCCGGAGGACCAGCTGCCCCTTCTGCTGCCCGACGTGGAGAGCTATGAACCCACCGACGACGGCGAGAGCCCCCTCAGTAAGATGACCGACTGGGTGAACACCACCTGCCCCTGCTGCGGCGGCCCCGCCAAGCGGGAGACGGACACCATGCCCCAGTGGGCGGGGTCCAGCTGGTACTTCCTGCGGTATATGGACCCCCACAACGACAAGGCCCTGGCCTCCAAGGAGGCGCTGGACTACTGGTCCCCGGTGGACTGGTACAACGGCGGCATGGAGCACACCACCCTCCACCTGCTCTACTCCCGGTTCTGGCACAAGTTCCTCTATGACATCGGCGTGGTGCCCACCAAGGAGCCCTACCAGAAGCGGACCAGCCACGGCATGATCCTGGGCGAGGGCGGCGAGAAGATGAGCAAGAGCCGGGGCAACGTCATCAACCCCAACGACATCATCGCCCAGTACGGCGCGGACACCATGCGGACCTACATCATGTTCATCGGCGACTTTGAGAAGGCCGCCGCCTGGTCCGCCAACGCGGTGAAGGGCTGCAAGCGGTTTTTGGACCGGGTGTGGAACCTGGGCGAGATGGACCACGCTGGGGAGGACTACTCCCAGGCCAACGAGGCCGCCGTCCACAAAGCCATCAAGAAGGTCAGCGAGGACATCGAGGCCATGAAGTTCAACACCGCCATCGCCGCCCTCATGGCGCTGGTCAACGACTACTACGCCAACGGCGCCAGCCGTGGGGACATGAAGGCCCTGATCCTCATGCTCGCCCCCTTCGCCCCCCACATCTGCGAGGAGATGTGGGAGATGATGGGCTTTGCCGCCGAGACCGGGAAGATGGCCTGCCAGATGGCATGGCCCGTCTACGACGAGAGCAAGACCGTGGCCGCCTCTGTGGAGATGGCCGTCCAGGTCCAGGGCAAGCTCCGTGGCACCGTGGTGGTCCCCATGGACAGCGACCAGGACGATGTGATCGCCGCCGCCAAGTCCAACGAGAAGGTGGCCCGGTTCCTGGAGGGTATGGACATCATGAAAGTCATTCACGTGCCCAATAAGCTGATCAATCTCATCGTCAAGCCCGCCAAGTAAGACAGAACCGCCGCCGGAAGTCCGGCGTACGAGTGTTTGCGAAGCAAACCTCGGAAGAGGCCGGATTCATTCCGGCCTCTTCAAGTGAAATGGCGGGGTCCCCGCGGGATGGGACATCCCGTGGGGCAAGGTCATTCACGTGCCCAATAAGTTGATCAATCTCATCGTCAAGCCCGCCAAGTAAGACAGAACCGCCGCCGGAAGTCCGGCGTACGAGCGTTTGCGAAGCAAACCTCCGAAATTTGCGGACTTTTGCGCGATCCAGCCTTGACAAAAGCGGCGGATGTGGCTATAATATCATCCGTTAAGCCATGTAGTTGGCCCTTAAAGAGTATCCTGGATGAAGCCGGATATATCGGAGGGAGGGAAATAGATGTCTGAAGTTCATGTCAAGGAGGGCGAGAGCCTGGACAGCGCGCTCAAGCGTTTTAAGCGCAGCTGCGCCAAGGCTGGCGTGATCGCCGAGGTGCGCCGCCGGGAGCACTACGAGAGCCCCAGCGTGAAGCGCCGGAAGAAGTCCGAGGCAGCTCGGAAGAACCGCAACAAGCGTTTCTATTGATGACCAAAGAGGGTCCCATCCGTGTGGGGCCCTCTTTCTTTTTTGAAGGGAGGAACTTACCGATGCTGCGACTGAGACCCTACAAGCCGTCAGACGCTGCAAAGATTGTCGCCTGGGTATCGGACTGGGACGGCTTTTCCGCCTGGTGCGCGGACCTGCTGGACTGGCCCCTGACCGAAGCGTCCCTGGAAAAGCTGCGGCTGGAATTTGAGCGGGAGGCGGACCGCTGGCTCATGACCGCCCTGGACCAGTCGGGAACGCCCACCGGCTTTTTGATGATGACCCGGGCGGACTATCAGGCCAACTCCATCCACCTGGGGCTCATCATCGTGGACCCCGCCCGCCGGGGCCAGGGCTTTGGACAGGAGATGGTGTCCCTGGCCCTCCGCTATGCCCGGGAGATCCTGGGCATGGAGCGGGCCACCCTGCGGGTCTTCGCCCACAACCGGGCCGCCCTGGCCTGCTACCGCCGCTGCGGCTTCCGGGAGACAGGGCTGGAGGATGCATCCTTTCCCCACGGGGACCAGATGTGGGACTGCTATTCCATGGAGGCCCGGCTCTGACGTGCCGCATACGAGGAAACGCCGCTCCGCCTGTCTGGCGGGGCGGCGCTTTTGTGCGGGCGCTACCGACGGCGGGGCTGAAAGAGGGCGGGCAACAGGTCCTCCGCCTCCGGGTACATGAGGAAGGCTGTCTCGATCCCCAGGGACTGCCCCGCCTGGAGCTTCCGGCGGAGGGTGGCGGCGTCGTCAAAGAGGACGAAGTGGCTCTCCCCCTCCCGGGTGTAGGTGAAGTACTTGGCGCACAGGTCCGAGGAGTAGAAGACGCTGGGCTGCTCCCGCTCCATCAAGCTGTCCAGCTCCCCCACCGGGAGGGGACGGCCCTCGCCGCTGGGACAGGGGAGGGGAAAATCCATCCGCAGCCGCTGGAGGTCCAGGGCCAGCCTCCGGCCAAAGCGGCTCTGGGCCTCCTCCAGCCGCTGGCGGAGGACGCCGCCGGAGAGGGCGGTGCAGATCAAAACGGCGGCATGGTCCACCGCCTGGCCGTAGGGCTCCGGCACGAACAACCGCCGGTTATTTCGGCTGAGCACCCGCCCCAGGTCGGACAGAAAGCCGGTCCGGTCCGGGCTGGGAGGCAACTCAAAGTCCGCCAGCACGCCGCTGTAGCCCCGGGCGCCGCACTCCCGCCACACGTCCCGGCACAGGGCGGCGCTGTCCCGGACCGGACCGCAGCCCTGGTCCCCCAGAACCATCATCCCGCCCCGGGTGGACACCAGCAGGTTGCGGCGGGTCAGGCGGCCCTCGGGTCCGATCCGGTAGGCCACGTGGGCCAGCCGGTCGGTGAAGCGGGCGGCCTGGCGGAGCTTGTCGGGCGAGACGGCCAAATAGAGCTGCACGGTGTGGATCCCCCCTTGTGAAACCGGCGAAGCCGTGTTATACTGTGCTAAACTATGCGACCGAGGAGGACGCTATGCCTTTTTCCCTGATCCCGGACCGGGTGCTGGACCGGTACTCCGACGTGACGCCCCAGCTGCTGGAGTCCTGCGGCGTGAAGCTGCTGCTGTGCGACCTGGACTACACCCTGGCCCCCAAGTCCGTCCCCAAGCCGGACAGAGCGCTGCTGGCGTGGCTGGAGAGCTGCCGCCGGAGCGGCGTCACCGTTATGATCCTCTCCAACAACCGCTCCTCCCGCCGGGTGGAGACCTTCTGCGGGGAGCTGGGGATCGACTACGTGGGCCACGCCGGGAAGCCCTCTGTCCGGGGCTACCGCCAGGCCATGGACCGGGCGGGGATAGGGCCGGAGCGGACCGCCATGCTGGGGGACAAGCTCCTCACCGACGTGCTGGGGGCCAGGCGCTGCGGCGTGCTGGCCCTGATGGTGGAACCCCTTGGGGGGCCGGTGGGGGCCTGGAACCACGTGCTGCACCTGCTGCAGCGTCCCTTCAAGGCCATTGCGAAAAGGAGATATGAAAAACATGAGCAGATTTGACAAGATCGCCGCCAGGCTGGACGCCTTCGGCCTGGACGCCATGCTGGTCACCAGCGGCCCCAACCGGCTCTACGCCGCTGGTTTCCCCTCCTCCGCCGGACTGGCGGTCATCACCAAGGACGGCAGCTGGTTCTTCACCGACAGCCGCTACATCGAGGCGGCGGGGAAGGCCATCACCGGGGCGGAGGTCCGGGAGAGCACCCGGGAGAACCCCGCCTCCAAGCAGGCCGCCCAGATTCTGGAGAAGCACGGCGTGAAGCGCCTGGGCTACGAGGAGGACTACATGACCGTCGGGGAGTATGAGTCCCTGCGGAAGGCCCTGCCCTGCGAGATGGTCCCCGCCACCAAGCTGGTGATGGACCTGCGCTCCGTAAAGGACCAGGCGGAGATCGACTGCCTCATCGCCGCCCAGCGCATTGCGGAGAAGGCCCTGACGGAGACGCTGAACTTCATCCAGGTGGGGCGCACGGAGCGGGAGATCGCCGCCTACCTCCAGTATAAGATGCTGTCCTACGGCGGGGAGAAGATGTCCTTTGAACCCATCGTGGTCAGCGGCCCCAACAGCAGCATGCCCCACGGCGTGCCCTCGGACAAGCCGGTGGCGGCGGGGGACTTCATCACCATGGACTTCGGCTGCGTCAAGTACGGCTACTGCTCCGACATGACCCGCACCGTGGCCGTGGGCCACGTCACCGAGGAGATGGAGAAGGTCTACCACACGGTGCTGGCGGCCCAGCAGGCGGGCATCGCCACGGCCAAGGCCGGCGTCCCCGGTAAGGCCGTCCACGAGGCGGGGGCCAAGGTCATCGCCGACGCGGGCTACGGCGCCTACTTCGGCCACGGCTTCGGCCACGGTCTGGGCGTGGAGGTTCATGAGCAGCCCGGGGCGGCTCCCTCCTGCGCCGATCCCCTGCCTGTGGGGGCGGTGATCTCCGCCGAGCCGGGCATCTATCTGCCCGGGAAGTTCGGCGTACGGATCGAGGATATTATTATTATTGAGGAGGGCGGCTGCCGGGATATTATGGAGGCCCCCAAAGACCTGTTGATCCTCTGATCTCCGCAGCGGCGGTCCCCTCCCCCCAAGCAGTGAACATTGTGAGATTTTGTCCTTGCAATTTGGGGATCTGCGGTGTTATACTGTATGGTGAGGTATATTTGGGAGGTTAATCGCAAATGGAAGTATCGAATTTGTTCGTCTGCCTTATGGGTATGGGCGTTACCTTTATCGGACTGATCTGCCTGATCCTGCTGATCACTCTGATGGGCAAGATCGTCGGCGGCGGGACTGCGGCCAAAACGGCCGAGCCCTCCCCCTCCGCCGCCCCGGCAGCTCCCGCGGCCCCCGCTTCCGTCTCCCCCGCAGTCCGGGCGATCCCCAACCGGGGGGAGCTGGTGGCCGCCGTGTCCGCCGCCATCGCTGAGGAGCTGGGGACTGACATTTCCGCCATCCGCATTCTCTCCCTCACCCCTGTGGGCGGTGCAGCCTATACTGTACCCAATCGGGGCGAGGTGGTGGCCGCCGTGTCCGCCGCCATTGCCGAGGAGCTGGGAACTGACATTTCCGCCATCCGCATTCTCTCCCTCACCCCTGTGGGCGGCGCCGCCTACGCTGTACCCAACCGGGGTGAAGTTGTGGCCGCCGTGTCCGCCGCCATTGCCGAGGAGCTGGGCACCGACGTCTCCGCCATCCGCATCCTCTCTCTCACTCCTGTGGGCGGCGTCTCCCGTGCCGCGTCTGACCGGGGAGCCCTGGTGGCCGCCGTATCCGCCGCCATCGCCGAGGATCTGGGCACCGATGTGTCCGCCATCCGCGTCCTCTCCATGCGGCAGGCGGCCTGACATAGCCGCAAATTCCGGGGGAGCGCGCGCCAAAAGCGCGCGCCCCTCTTTTTCAAGTCGGCGTTAAGATTTTAACGTTAACACAGCGAATTCCTATAGTACACTGGGACCGGCGCCGCGGCGCTTTTCGCCCTGAGAGGAGGTGGTGCGATGCTCTCACCCAGAAAACAGGAGCGTCGGCACATCCTGCGGGACATCCTGATCACCGCCGGACTTCTGTTGCTGGGAGTTCTGCTCAGCACCCTGCTGATGATCGTGGACCACACCGGCGGGTTCGCCTCCATGATCTTCGTGCTGATGGTGGTCCTGGTGGCCCGGCTCACCGACGGATACGTCTACGGCGTCGCCGCCTCCTTCTTCAGCGTCATTCTCGTCAATTACGCCTTCACCTACCCCTACGGAGCCGTGGACTTCACCATCGCCGGCTACCCGCTGACCTTCCTCACCATGCTGTCCGTGTCCCTCATCGTCAGCGCCATGACCAGCCAGATCAAGCGGCAGGAAAAGCAGCGGATCGAGGCGGAACGGGAGGCCCTGCGGGCCAATCTTCTCCGGGCGGTGAGCCACGATCTGCGCACACCGCTCACCTCGATCGTGGGCTCCACCTCCGCGATTCTGGAGAACGCCGACGTGCTGTCCCGCCAGCAGAAGGCGGAGCTTCTCAGGGGCGTCCGGGACGAGGCCCAGTGGCTGATCCGCATGGTGGAGAATCTGCTGTCCATCACCCGCATGGGGGACCCCGCCGCCCGGATCGACAAGGAGCTCCAGGCGGTGGAGGAGGTGCTGGCCAGCGTGGCGGCCAAGTTCCAACAGAGATTTCCCGCCATCCATCTGGAGCTGGCGGCGCCGGAGGAGCCCCTGTTCGTGCCCATGGACGCCATCCTCATCGAGCAGGTGCTGATGAACCTGCTGGAAAACGCCGCCTGCCACGGGCACTGCGCCCATATCCGGCTTTTCGTGGAGCTGGAGGGCCAAATGGCGGTTTTTACCGTCCAGGACGACGGCCAGGGCATTTCTCCCGACGTCCTCCCGACCATTTTCACCCCCCATCTGCGAAGCCAGACGCACTCCACCGACGCCCGGCGGAACATGGGCATCGGCCTGTCGGTCTGCCTGTCCATCGTCAAGGCCCACGGCGGCGTCATGTCCGCCGCCAACGCCCCGGAGGGCGGCGCCGTCTTCCGCTTCACCCTGCCGGTGGAGGAACTCTCTATGGAGGATACAAGCCATGAAGATCAAGGAAAAGATCCTCATCATCGAGGATGAGGCCAATATCAGCAGCTTCATCGCCGCGGTGCTGGAGGCCAACGACTACGACACCATGGCCTCCCCCACCGGGAGCAAAGCCATCACCATGATCACCTCCCACTGCCCGGACCTGATCCTGCTGGACCTGGGTCTTCCGGACATGGACGGCATCAGCATCATCCGGTTCGTCCGGGAGTGGTCCACCTGCCCCATCATCGTCATCTCCGCCCGCAACCACGAGCGGGACAAGGTGGAGGCCCTGGACGCCGGGGCTGACGACTACATCGTCAAGCCCTTCGGCACCTCGGAGCTGCTGGCCCGGATCCGCACCGCCATCCGCCACACCCGTACCCACCTGCCCAACGGCAGCATCGCCCAGTCCGGCCAGTTCAAGGCCATGGGCCTGGTCATCGACTATGACAAGCACCAGGTCCTGGTGGACGGCCAAAGCGTCCACCTGACCCAGAACGAGTACAAGCTGGTGTCCCTGCTGGGGAAGTATGCCGGGCGGGTGCTGACCTACGATTTCATCATCCGTCAGCTCTGGGGCCCCAAGGCCAAGAGCGACAACCAGATCCTGCGGGTGAACATGGCAAATATCCGCAGAAAGATTGAAAAGAACCCGGCGGAGCCAAAATATATCTTTACGGAGATCGGCGTGGGCTACCGCATGGTGGACCCGGACTGATTCCAAAACCGCAGAGAGGCCCCGGCCGGCGCTTTGATTTCAGCGCCGGCCGGGGCCTTCTTAGTTGTCCTACAGCACAACCTGGACAGGCGCCCGGATGGTCAGGCTGTCCGGGGTGACGCGGCAGTCCCAGGCCAGGACCTGGACGCCGGCCGCGGCGGCCTCCCGCAGAGCCCGGCCGAAAGCGGGGTGGGTCTGGTCGTTGGGCCGAAACAGCCGGGGGCCCTCCATCTGGACCACGAAGACCACCGCAGCCCGCAGCCCCGCCTCCACCGCCCGCCGCAGCCCGTGGAGGTGCTTGACCCCCCGCTCCGTGGGGGCGTCGGGGAACAGGACCTCCCCCTCCCGCTCCAGGGTCACCCCCTTCACCTCCACCAGGATGGGGCCCTTTCCGTCCTCCAGGAGGAAATCAAAGCGAGAGTCCTCCCAGACATGCTCCGGCCGGAGAGCCGTCAGCCCCGGCAGGAAGCCGCCGGCGGCGGCAAACTCCCCAAACACTTTATTCGGAGCCTGCGCGTCCATGTTGATGAGCAGATTTCCCTTCTCCACAGCCACCAGATCGCAGGCCGTCTTTCGCTTCGGATTTGACGCCTGTTCCAGGTAGACCACGGCTCCGGGGACCAGCAGTTCCCGGCAGCGCCCCGTGTTCTTGACGTGGCAGACCACCTCCGCCCCGTCGATCTCTACCCGGGCTACAAACCGGTTGGGCCGGGCCAGGAATCTGCCCCGGCAGATGTTCTCGTAGCGCACAGCGCACCTCTCCCCTTTCTCCGCGCGGTGATCGCGGCCCAGCTCCCGCGCCTGCTCCGCCCGCTGTCTCGGGCCGCAGCGCGGGGGGACTGCTTTCCAACAGCATACCACAGCGGCGCAAAAATGCAAACCCGGAAACTTCATGCGCTAAGAGCGCGCCACGATAACAGGCAAAAGTAAGCGGCGCATGAAGTTTCGCGCATGTGGGCCGTCCCCGGCCCACGCGCTAAAACTCCACGCCGTGCCGTCAGAGACGGCACATGGCGCTTTTGCTATGCTTTCGCATAGCAAAAATAATGGAAAACTTGTGGGAAATGTGGCATCGAATGGCTTGAATTACCGAACATCCTCTGTTATAATGATTGTAACTTTGCGCAAGCGGTATATGTCACAAATTTCACAGGCAATCGCTGCCGCTCCGCAGCCGCCGGCAGGGGGAATTCTCCGGAGTTTTCCCGCCGTCCCCGCTGCGGTATCACAGAGGACTATTTATTTGTAAGGAGAGAAACGCGATGAAAAAGTACAGAGTGAATGTGAACGGCACTGTCTATGAGGTCGCCATTGAAGTCATGGACGGCTCCGCCCCCGTGGCGGCCCCTGCCGCTCCCGTAGCGGCCCCCGCCGCCCCTGCCGCCCCTGCCGCCCCTGTGGCCGCCCCCGCGCCGGCTCCCGCTCCGGCCCCTGCCGCCGGCCCCGCCAGCGGTGAGAAGGTGACCGCCCCCATGCCCGGCACCATCCTGTCTGTCAACGTCTCCAACGGCGCCGCCGTAAAGAAGGGCGATGTGCTGTTTATTCTGGAGGCCATGAAGATGGAGAACGAGATCATGGCCCCCTGCGACGGTACTGTCGGCGGCGTCAACGTCACCAAGGGCACCTCCGTGGAGTCCGGTATGCTCCTGTGTGTGATCGGCTAACGCCGGCCACGGGAGGAAACATACATGGAAGCTATCTGGACGTTTATTCAGGATACAGGCTTCTATCGCATTGCCGTGGGGGACTGGAAGGTCTTGATCATGATGGTCATTGCCTTCGTCCTCCTGTACCTGGCCATTGTCAAGAAGTTTGAACCGCTTCTTTTGGTCCCTATCGCTTTCGGAATGCTGATTACCAACCTGCCGGGAGCAGATATGTACCACGAGATCCTCTTTGCCGGCGGCCATGTCAACTGGGAGCTCTTCGGCGGTACGCCCATCACCCCCGAATTCCTGGCGGAGCTGCAGTCCCTTGGGGTCAGCCAGGCCGTGCTGGATACCGTGGAGGTGGGGCAGACCATCTCAGTGGGACTCATTGATGTGCTGTATCTGGGCGTGAAGCTGGGCGTCTACCCCTGCCTCATCTTCATGGGCGTGGGCGCGCAGACCGACTTTGGCCCCCTGATCGCCAACCCCAAGACCCTGCTGCTGGGCGCCGCCGCCCAGCTGGGCATCTTCATGACCTATGTAGGCTGCCGCCTGATGGACTTTACCGCGCAGCAGGCGGCCTCCATCGGCATCATCGGCGGCGCCGACGGCCCCACCGCTATCTTCGTCACCACCCGGCTGGCTCCTGAGCTGCTGGGCCCCATCGCCGTGGCCGCCTACAGCTACATGGCCCTGGTGCCTGTCATTCAGCCGCCCATCATGCGTGCTCTCACCACCAAGGCCGAGCGCCAGATCGTCATGCGGCCCCTGCGGGAAGTCAGCAAGCGTGAGAAGATCGTCTTCCCCGTGGTGGTCACCGTGTTCGTGGCCCTGCTGGTGCCTTCCGCCGCCCCCCTGATCGCCTGCCTGATGCTGGGCAACCTGTTCAAGGAGTCCGGCGTGGTGGACCGGCTGACCAAGACCTCCGCCAACGAGCTGATGAACATCGTCGTCATCTTCCTGGGGATCTCCGTGGGCGCCACCGCCACCGCCACCACCTTCCTCAGCGTGCAGACCCTGCAGATCCTGGCCATGGGCGTGGTGGCCTTCGGCTTCGGCACCGCCGGCGGCGTGCTGCTGGCCAAGTTCATGAACCTCTTCCTGAAGGAGAAGATCAATCCCCTCATCGGCTCCGCCGGCGTCTCCGCCGTGCCCATGGCCGCCCGGGTCTCCCAGGTGGAGGGGCAGAAGGCCAACCCCGGCAACTTCCTGCTGATGCACGCCATGGGTCCCAATGTGGCCGGCGTCATCGGCTCCGCCATCGCCGCCGGCGTACTGATGGCGCTGTTCGGCTAATCGAGAGGAGAATGAATCTATGGAAACTATGGAATTTCTGTCCAATAAGCCCCTGAAGATCACGGACACCATCCTCCGTGACGCCCACCAGTCCCAGGCCGCCACCCGTATGCGGATCGAGGACATGCTCCCCGCCTGCGAGGTGCTGGACTCCATCGGCTATTACTCCCTGGAGTGCTGGGGCGGCGCCACCTTCGATGTGTGTATGCGCTTTCTGAAGGAGGACCCCTGGGAGCGGCTGCGGACCCTGCGCAAGCACCTGCCCAACACCAAGCTGCAGATGCTCTTCCGTGGCCAGAACATCCTGGGCTACAAGCACTACGCCGACGACGTGGTGGACGCCTTCTGCCGCAAGTCCATTGAGAACGGCATCGACATCATCCGTATCTTCGATGCCCTCAACGACGTGCGGAACCTGGAGCAGGCCATCAAGTCCACCAAGAAGTACGGCGGCATCGTGGAGGCCACCCTCTCCTACACCATCTCCCCCATCCACAACGAGGACTACTTCGTGAAGCTGGCCAAGGAGCTGGAGCAGATGGGCGCCGACACCCTGTGCATCAAGGACATGGCCAACCTGCTGCTGCCCATGGACGCCTACTCCCTGGTCAAGCGGCTGAAGGAGAGCGTGGACATGCCCATCCACCTCCACACCCACAACACCACCGGCACCGGCGACATGGTCTACCTCATGGCCGCCTACGCCGGCGTGGACATCGTGGACACCGCCCTCAGCCCCCTGGCCAACGGCACCTCCCAGCCCGCCACCGAGTCCCTGGTGGCCACCCTGAAGGGTACCGCCCGGGATACCGGTCTGGACCTGAACAAGATGAGCGACGCCGCCGCCCACTTCCGCAAGGTGGCCCAGCGGCTGAAGGACGAGGGCTCCCTGGACCCCAAGGTCCTGAACGTGGACACCAACACCCTGCTCTACCAGGTGCCCGGCGGCATGCTGTCCAACCTGATCAGCCAGCTCAAGCAGGCCGGCAAGGAGGACAAGTACTACGATGTGCTGGCTGAGATCCCCCGTGTCCGGGAGGACTTCGGCTATCCCCCGCTGGTGACCCCCACCTCCCAGATCGTGGGCACCCAGGCCGTCATGAACATCATTATGGGCGAGCGGTACAAGACCTTCACCAAGGAGTCCCGGGCTGTTCTGAAGGGCGAGTACGGCGCCCTGCCCGGCAAGGTCAACGAGGAGGTCCGGGCCAAGGCCGGCATCAAGCCGGAGGAGGTCATCCACTGCCGCCCCGCCGACCTGCTGGAGCCCGAGCTGGAGAAGTACAAGGCCGAGTTCAAGGATCTGGCCAAGAGCGAGGAGGACGTGCTGAGCTTGGCCCTCTTCCCCCAGGTGGCCCCCAAGTTCCTGGCCTGGCGGGACGGCCCCAAGGAGGAGCCCGCCGCCCCGGCGGCCGCGGCTCCCGCTCCCGCGCCCGCCCCTGCCCCTGCGCCTGCGCCTGCGCCCGCGGCCCCTGCCGCTTCCGGCGGCGTCCGGGAGCTGTATGTGGAGGACCTGGGCATCTGATCCAAGCTCATATCAACGCGGAAAAAGCCCCGCTGCCAAGTGGCAGCGGGGCTCTTTGATTCCTCCCCCTCCCCTCCTTCCCCAGCCCCGGGGCTTTTCTGCCTGTTTCCTTTAAACATGCGGAAGCCCTCCGGCGTCCCTGTTGAAGCCGGAGGGCTTTTGTATGCTCACCTAGGGCGGGAAAATCACTTCTTGTTCAGGATCTCCATAAACTCCTCGCCGGTGATGGTCTCCTTCTCGCAGAGGTACTGGGCCAGCTCGTGGAGCTTGGCCTCGTTGTCCCGCAGGAGCCGGAGGGCCTTCTCATGCTGCTGCCGCACGATCTGGACCACCATGTCGTCGATCTTGGCGGCGGTGTCGGCGGCGCAGACCAGGGAGGTGTCCCCGCCCATGTACTGGTTGGTGACGGTCTCCAGGGCCACCATATCGAACTCGTCGCTCATGCCGTACCGGGTGATCATGGCCCGGGCCAGCTTGGTAGCCTTCTCGATGTCGTTGGACGCGCCGGTGGTAATGGAGTGGAAGATGATCTCTTCGGCGGCACGGCCGCCGGTAAGGGTAGCGATCTGGTCCAGGATCTCCTCCTTGCTCATCAGGTTCCGCTCCTCCTGCTCCACCTGCATGGTGTACCCCAGAGCGCCGGAAGTCCGGGGGATGATGGTGATCTTGGCCACAGGAGCGGAGTGGGACTGGAGGGCGGTGACCAGGGCGTGGCCGATCTCGTGGTAGGACACGATCTTCCGCTCCTGGTCGGAGAGGATCTTGTTCTTTTTCTGGTAGCCGGCGATGACCACCTCGATGCTCTCCTGAAGGTCGGACTGGTTGACGTACTGCCGGCCCTGGCGGACAGCCCGGAGGGCAGCCTCGTTGATCATGTTGGCCAGCTCCGCGCCGGAGGCGCCGGAGGCGGCCCGGGCGATGGCGTTCAGGTCCACATCGTCCCCTAGCTTCACCTTCTTGGCGTGGACCTTCAGGATGTCCTCACGGCCCCGCAGGTCCGGCAGCTCCACGGGCACCCGCCGGTCGAACCGCCCGGGCCGCAGCAGGGCGGGGTCCAGGGTCTCCGGCCGGTTGGTCGCGGCCAGGATCACCACACCCTTGGAGGCCTCGAAGCCGTCCATCTCGGTGAGGAGCTGGTTCAGGGTCTGCTCCCGCTCGTCGTTCCCGCCCATGCCGGAGCCGTCCCGCTTCTTGCCAATGGTATCGATCTCGTCGATGAACACGATGCAGGGGGCCTTCTCGTTGGCCTGGCGGAACAGGTCGCGGACCTTGTTGGCGCCCATACCCACGAACATCTCCACGAACTCAGACCCGGAGATAGAAAAGAAGGGGACGTCGGCCTCGCCGGCCACAGCCTTGGCCAGCAGCGTCTTGCCCGTTCCCGGAGGGCCTACCAGAAGGGCTCCCTTCGGAATCTTGGCGCCCAGCTCGCGGTACTTGTCGGCCTTCTTGAGGAAGTCGACGATTTCCATGATTTCGACCTTCGCCTCGGCCAGACCGGCCACATCCTTGAAGGTCACGCGCTTGGCGTTGTCCTTGTCGAAGACCTGGGCCTTGGCCTTGCCGACGTTCATGATGCCGCCGCCGGCACCGCCGCCTCCGCGAGCCATCGAACGCATGAGGAAAATCCACACGCCGATGATAAGCACCCACGGAAGGACGTTCACCAGAATGTTGGTCCAGTTGTTGCGCTGGGTCTCGTATACGACCGGAATCTCCGTTCCGGTGCGCTGCTCGACCTCCTTCAAATCCTCACGGAAGGAGTCCACCGAACCGATGGTGAAGATGAGCTGAATGCCCTGCTCGGGCATGTGGCGGTAGAGCGGCTGCTCCGCGTCGTTGCGGTACTTTTCGATGGCCTCCTTCTTGAGGAAGACCTGGGCCTCCTCGCGGTTCACCACCTGGATTTTCTCGACCTCGCCCTGTTCGACCATCTTTTCGACGGCCGTCCAGTCGCTCGGCAGCGGAGCGTCGCTTCCGCCGTTGAGGAAGTACCATCCCAGAATCATCACGGCGATGATTCCGTAAATCCACATCCACGAGGGACGGGGCATATTCATATTGGGGCGTTTGTTCCCGTTCTGTACGTTTGCCATAAAATTCCGTTACTCTTCGTATTCATAACGCGTCATCGGCGCATCGGCCCACAGCTCCTCCAGGCGGTAGAAGCTGCGCAGCTCGGTCTGGAAGATATGCACCACCACGTCGACATAGTCCATTGCAATCCAGAAGGCGTTCTGCTGTCCCTCGACGCGCCAGACCTTTTCGCCCAGCTTCTCAAGCACCTTCTCCTCCACACCGGCGGCGATGGCCGCTACCTGGGTAGTCGAGTCGGCGTTGCAGACCACGAACTTCGAGCAGATGGCGCCGTCGAAGCCCGAAAGGTCCAATGAGACGATGTTCTTGCCCTTCTTATCCTCGATTGCGCTGACAATGGTTTCAATCAGTTTGTCCATAAATAAATGATAGGTGTCTATAACTTCGCAAAGATAGGAATAAGAATTCAAAATTCACAATCCGTGCCTCAAAATCGGGCAACGGAGGGTGTTCGGCGGAGGCAGGAGGAGGGAAGAGGCTGTACCGGAGGGCCGGAAGACGGGCCGAATCGGGCCGGTTGCAGGACAAAACGATGCCCCCAAACACAAACAGGCGCGGCACCCGCTCCGAAGCAGGATGCCGTGCCCGACCGGAAGGCCCGCGCAGCGGCGGGGCTACGACTTTTTGACGTTGTCCAGAATGGTCTGTGTCAGCGCCTTGATAATCGAACTCTTGACGTAGGTGCGCCGCACGGCCACGGCGATTTTGCGCGACGTGGCCCCCTTGGCCAGCATCTTGAGGCGGTCGCGGTGGTCGGCCGGAATGTACTCGATGGCCATCTCGGGAATAATCGTCAGGCAGGAGGTGCAGTCGACAATACGCATCAGCGTGTCGAGCGAGCCCGACTCGAAGGTGAAGTGCGACGGCATGTTGCGCTTGGCCTGGCAGAGCTCGATAATCTGGTCGCGCATGCAGTTGCCGGCGCTCAGAATCACCAGGTCGCGCAGGTCGATATCCTCGATGCGGATGTTCGAACGCTCGTAGAGCGGATTCTCGGGCGAGACGTAGGCGAAGAAGCGGTCGTTGAAGAGCTCCTGTTCGAGGATGCCCTCGCCGCAGGTGCCGCTGGCTACCAGCGCCGCATCGATGCGGTCGCGCCGCAGCGCCTCGACGATGTCGGCCGTAATCATCTCGGAAATCTCCAGTTCAACCTTCGGATAGTCATGCACGAACGAGGGGATGAACTTGTGGAGCAGGTAGGGGGCGATGGTCGGGATGACACCCAGCCGCAGCCGCCCGGCCGTCTCGCCCTTCAGCTCGGCCACCGACTCCTTGATGTTGTTGTAGGCGCGCAGCGTCTCGCGGGCCCGTTCGAGCACCACCTCGCCCGCCTCGGTCGGGATGACGGGTTTCTTCGAACGGTCGAGCAGCACCACGCCCAACTCCTCCTCGAGCGACTTGACCTGCATGCTCAACGAGGGCTGCGTGACGAAACAGTGCTCCGCCGCCAGCGAAAAGCTGCCGCAGTTGGCCACGGCCAACAGGTATTCGAGCTGAATGATTGTCATAATGGGGTTCTATTTGCGAAGACGAAAATATAAAAAAAATCTATATTCCACAAATTTTTGCGCCCCGCATCGGGATTTTCGTATTTTTGCCCGTAAAAGCGGCCGTACCTGCCGAAGGAAACGCCGCACAAATGACGCGAACGGCTTCACCGTGAGCCGCCCGCGGCAGCGAGCGCCGCCCCCGGATGCGGGTGACGGGGAACGTGCGGAGTGCGCCGTGTGCGCACCCGCGGCAGGACGCTCCGCAACAACCCCTCAAGCAAGGAAGAACGAAACACCACACCCGCCGGAAAACAACAGATATGGGAAAAATCATACTCACGGGGGACCGCCCCACCGGAAAACTTCACTTGGGACACTACGTAGGCTCGCTGCGCCGCCGCGTCGAGCTGCAGAATTCGGGCGAATACGAGCGCGTCTTCGTCATGATTGCCGACGCGCAGGCGCTCACCGACAACGCCGACAACCCCGAAAAGGTGCGCCAGAACATCATCGAGGTGGCGCTCGACTACCTCTCGTGCGGCCTCGACCCCGAGCGCACCACCATCTTCATCCAGTCGCAGATTCCCGAGCTGTGCGAGCTGGCCTTCTACTACATGAACCTGGTCACCGTGGCCCGTCTGCAGCGCAACCCGACGGTGAAGGCCGAAATCCAGCTCCGCGGCTTCTCGGATGCCAACGCCGAGGAGGAGGGTCCGCAGCGCCAGGGCATTCCCGTGGGCTTCTTCACCTACCCCATCAGCCAGGCCTCGGACATCACGGCCTTCCGCGCCACCACCGTGCCGGCCGGACAGGACCAGGAGCCGATGATTGAGCAGACGCGCGAAATCGTCCACAAGTTCAATGCGGTCTACGGTCCGACGCTCGTCGAGCCGGAGATTCTGCTCCCCGAAAATGCCGTCTGCATGCGGCTTCCGGGCACCGACGGCAAGGCCAAGATGTCCAAGTCGCTGGGCAACTGCATCTACCTCTCGGATTCGGCCGAGGAGCTGCGCAAGAAGGTGATGGGCATGTATACCGACCCCGACCATCTGCGCATCGACGACCCGGGCAAGGTCGAGGGCAACACCGTCTTCACCTACCTCGACGCCTTCTGCTGTCCGGAGCACTTCGCCAAGTACCTGCCCGACTACCAGTCGCTCGACGAGCTGAAGGCCCACTACCGCCGCGGCGGCCTGGGCGACGTGAAGGTCAAGAAGTTCCTCATCGCCATCCTCAACGAGACGCTCGAGCCGATTCGCGAACGCCGGGCCTACTTCGAAGAGCACATCGGCGACGTATACGAGATGCTGCGCGCCGGTTCGGAATCGGCCCGCAAGGTGGCTGCCCAGACGCTCCACGACGTGCGCAACGCCATGCGCATCAACTACTTCGACGACAAGGAGCTCATCGAGGCTCAGGCCCGTCACTACAGCCACCACGCATAGCGGCCGCCCGATGGCACAATACCGAAGGTCATGAAGAGAATCCGCCCGGAACGCATCTACCTGCTCTTCCTGAAGCTCACCAAGCGGCTGAACGACCGCCAGATGCTGATGCTTCTGGCCGTCATCGTGGGTGCGCTGGCCGGCGTGGGCACCTACCTCTTCGAGATTCTGCTCTACGCCATCAAGAACGGACTGACGCAGTGGTTCCCGGTCGACAGCGCCCACTTCCTCTTCCTGGTCTACCCGGTGGTGGGCATCGTGCTGGCGTCGCTCTTCGTCAAGTACATCGTCCGCGACAACATCTCCGAAGGGGTCACGCGCGTACTCTATGCCATGTCGCGCCGCAATTCGCGCATCGCCGCCCACAACTGCTGGACGTCGGTCGTCGGCGGCGCCACGACCATCGGATTCGGCGGTTCGGTGGGTCCCGAGGCCCCCATCGTGCTGACGGGTGCCGCCATCGGCTCGAACGTCGGACGCCTCGCCCGCCTCAACTACAAGCATACGACGCTGCTGCTCTGCTGCGGCGCCGGCGCAGCGCTGGCCGCCATCTTCAAGGCCCCCATCACGGGCGTGGTCTTCGTGCTCGAGATTCTGATGCTCGACATCACCGCCGGCTCGGTCATTCCGCTGCTGATTGCCTCCATCACGGCCACCACCTTCGCCTTCATGCTGCGGGGCTTCGACCCCATTCTGGCCGTCACGCTGCAGCCGGCCGACGCCTTCGAGCTGTGGCAGATTCCGCTCTTCATCCTGCTGGGGGTCTGCTGCGGACTGATGGCGTGGTACTTCACCACGATGAACACCCGCGTGGGCAACATCTTCAAGCGCATCGACCGGCAGTACAAGCGCTGGATACTGGGCGGCGCCGTGCTCGGCATCCTGATTTTCATCTTCCCGCCCCTCTACGGCGAAGGCTACGAGGGCTTCACCTCGCTCATGCACGGCAACGCGCAGGCGCTCTTCGACAACTCGTTCTTCTACCGTTTCCGCGACATTGACTGGGTGGTGCTGCTCTTCGTCGCCGCCACGATGTTCTTCAAGGTCATCGCCATGGCCTCGACCAACGCCGCAGGCGGCGTGGGCGGAACCTTCGCCCCATCGCTCTTCGTCGGCGCCTTCACGGGGGCGCTGCTCGCACTGCTCTGCAACCTGCTCTTCGACTGGCAGGTCTCGCTCGTCTCGTTCACGCTCGTGGGCATGGCCGGCGTGATGGCCGGCGTGATGAAGGCGCCGCTCACCTCCATCTTCCTCATCGCTGAGCTGTCGAACGGCTACGGGCTCTTCATCCCGCTGATGATTACGGCCTGCATCTCCTTCGCGGTGGATTACTACCTCGACCCCGACTCCATCTACACCAAGCAGCTGCGCCAGCGCGGCGAGCTGCTCACCCACGACAAGGACCAGTCGGTCTTCGTCTTCCTGAAGCTCGACGAGTTGATGGAGACCGACTTCTACCGCATCAAGGAGAACTACACGCTGGGCGACATCGTCCACATCATCTCGACGGCGCGGCGCAACATCTTCCCCGTCATCGACAACTTCGGCCGGCTACAGGGCATCGTCCAGCTGGACGACCTGCGCGAGGACATGTTCAAGCGCGAGAAGTACGGCACGCTCATCTCGCACTACATGATTGACCCGCCCGACCGCATCATGGAGCATGAGGCCATCCAGAGCGTGCTCCAGAAGTTCGAGGACAAGCACACGTGGATGCTGCCCGTGGTGGACAAGCAGGGCCACTACCTGGGCTTCATCTCCAAGTCGCGGATTCTGAACGCCTACCGCGAACAGCTGGTCAAGATTCAGCAGTAGCCCCCACGGCACGCCAGCCGGATGAGGCGAAGCAGCGGAAAGGTTGCAAAGAGGCTGCGGTGAGGCTGCGCGCGGCTCCGGTCCGGACCCGTCACCAAAACCGGCACCGAAACCGGCCTCGAAACCGGCCTCGGCGCCGGAGTGCAAAGCAAACAGGAACCAACAACCCATAACGTCATGGAACCCGAATTCAACGCCCCGTCGTGGAGCGACGAGCTGGACTGCGCCGTCACGCTCTGCGACACCGAAGGGGTCGTGCTCTACCAGAACGAACGCTCGATAGCCGTCAACGGCGACGTGCGTGGACGGTCGATGCTCCCCTGCCACAACGAACGCTCGCGCGCCATCATCGCCCGCCTCATCGCCGAGGGGGGCCGCAACGTCTACACCATCGAGAAGCGCGGCGTACACAAGCTGATTTACCAGACCGCGTGGCGCCGCAAGGGGGTCATCGGCGGACTGGTCGAGTTCTCGCTCGAACTGCCCGACAAGATGCCCCACTACGTACGAAGCTGATTCCATCCAATTAAAAAACGCTGCACGATGCTCCATTTCGATTGCGACTACATGGAGGGGGCCCATCCCGAAGTGATGCGCCGTCTGGTCGAGACCAACCTGGAACAGAGCCCGGGATACGGGCTCGACCCCCACACGGCCCACGCCCGCGAACTCATCCGCCGGGCATGCGGCGCTCCCGATGCCGAGGTCTACCTGCTGGTGGGCGGCACGCAGACCAACGCCACGGTCATCGACGGCCTGCTGCGCCGTCACGAAGGGGTGCTGGCCGCTACGACGGGTCACATCAACGTCCACGAGGCGGGTGCCATCGAGGCGGCGGGCCACAAGGTGCTCACGCTGCCCGAACACGAGGGCAAGGTGCGGGTCGAGGAGGTGGAGCGCTACATCGACGACTTCTACCGCGACGAGACCTGCGAGCACATGGTGGCCCCCGGGATGCTCTACATCTCGCACCCCACGGAACTCGGCACGCTCTACACCCTCACGGAACTGGAGGCGCTGCACGAGGTCTGCCGCCGGCACGCGATTCCGCTCTACATGGACGGCGCCCGACTCTCCTACGCCCTAGCTGCGGAGGAGAACACGCTCTCGCTGCACGACATCGCCCGGCTGTGCGACGTCTTCTACATCGGCGGCACCAAGACCGGCCTGCTCTTCGGCGAGGCGGTCGTCGCCCACCCGGGACTGCTGCCCCACTTCTTCACCCTCGTCAAGCAGCACGGCGCCCTGCTGGCCAAGGGGCGGCTGCTGGGCCTCCAGTTCGAGACGCTCTTCACCGACGGGCTCTATCTGCGCATCGCGCGGCAGG
>HHCFR05603__coassemble_774_pt1 | contig 22056 bp, 18 predicted proteins | sample HHCFR05603__metabat2_low_PE_030 | metagenome-assembled genome bin HHCFR05603 | reverse complement strand
TGGTCACTTTTTCGCCGTGGAAAAAGTGACCCGGGTCCGGGCCGGGGAGGCCCGGGAGCCATCAAACAGCATGGCACCTATTCGGGAGAAAAATCCCCCTTGCCGGCGGAGCCGACAGCAAACCCAATGAAAAAGGAAGATACCATATGGATAGACTAGTAAGAGCCATCACCACCGACGGCATGGTCCAGGCCGTGGCCGTCTCCACCCGGGACCTGACGGAGCGGGCCCGGAACATCCACACCACCCTGCCGGTGGCCACGGCGGCCCTGGGCCGCGCCCTGGCGGCGGCCTCCATGATGGGCAATGCCCTGAAGGTGGAGGATGCCAGCCTGACCCTCCAGATCAAGGGCGGCGGCCCCCTGGGGACGGTGCTGACGGTGTCCGACGCCCAGGGCAACGTCCGGGGCTACGTCCAGCAGCCCCACGTGAACCTGCCCCTGCGCCCGGACGGCAAGCTGGACGTGGGCTCCGCTGTGGGCAGCGACGGCACCCTGACGGTCATCAAGGACCTGGGGATGAAGGAGCCCTATATCGGCAGCGTCCAGCTCCTGGGGGGCGAGATCGCCGAGGACCTGGCGGCCTACTTCGTGGAGAGCGAGCAGATCCCCACCGCCTGCGCCCTGGGGGTCCTGGTGGACCGGGACCAGAGCGTGAAAGCAGCCGGAGGCTACATCATCCAGCTCCTGCCCGGGGCGGGGGAGGACGTGATCGGCAAGGTGGAGGGCGGCGTCATGGCCGCCGGGGCCGTCACCGCCCTGCTGGACCAAAACGACGACCCGGAGGCCCTCCTGCGGACCGTCCTGTCGGATTTCGAGCTGGAGATCCTGGAGACCTGCCCCGTGGAGTACCGCTGCTACTGCAGCCGGGAGCGGGTGGAGCGGGCCCTCATCAGCCTGGGGAGGGACGAGCTGGAGAGCATCCTCCGGGAGCAGGGGGGCTGCGAGCTCACCTGCCAGTTCTGCGACAAGGTCCACATCTTCACCGCCGAAGAGCTCCAGGCCCTCATCGACCAGCTCTGAGACGCTGGGGGCGCCGCCATCCCAGGGGCGCTGCCCCTGGACCCCGCCCGCTTTTTGGAAAAAAGCGGGGCAAAAACATTTGGGCAAAACTGCGTTTTGCCAGAGAATGAAATAGAGATTTTCTATGAAGGATAGGATATTCAGCCCGGTCGGGATGCTTCTGTCCGGGTGCGTGATGGGGGCGCTGGCCAAGTTCAGCGACGTGTATTTCCGGGTCAGCTATTTTCAGATGTCCCTCTCCGAGCTCACGTCCCAGATGTCGATTTGGATCGTGCTGGGGGTGGCCATCAGCCTGTTCAGCGGGAGCCGGAAGCTGGCCATGGCGAATGTGTTCCTCTTCTGTGCCGGGATGCTGGCGGCCTACTACGTCACGGCGGAGCTCACCCACGCCGTATACGGCTGGACCTTCATCAAGGGCTGGGCTGTCTTCGCCTGCTGCTCCCCGGTGATGGCCTATCTGGTGACGCTGACCAAGGGGAGGGGTCTCCTGCCGCTCCTCATCAAGCTGGGCGTTTTGGCCGTCTATGTGGGGATTGACCTCCTGCTCTTCGGCGGCCCCCAGATCTATGACCTTGTGCTTCTGATCCCTCTTGTATATCTGCTGTTTGTCAGGAAATACGATAGATAAACGAAGCAATACGGCGGCACGCTGCCCTTTTGGGCGCGTGCCGCCGTATTGCGTGTTATATGTAAGTGAGGCGATTTATAGGGGCTGGTAGGCCTCGATGCCGATGCCGTCGAAGGAGGGCATGTCGAAGTAGACCCGCAGGGCCATGTCAATCAGAGGCATGGCGCTGACCGCCCCGGTGCCCTCCCCCAGGGCCATCCCCAGCTTCAGCAGGGGGGTGAAGCCCAAAGCCTCCATTACCGGCCCGGCCCCCGGCTCCGCCGACAGGTGGGAGGGGATGAGGGCATCCCGTGCCGCCGGGCACAGCCGCGCCGCCGCCAGGGCCGCCACCGTGGAGATGAACCCGTCCATGACCACAGGGACCCGGTACCGGGCGCAGCCCAGGTAGAAGCCGGTCATGGCGGCGATGTCGAAGCCGCCCACCTTGGATAGGACGTCGATGGGGTCCGCCGGGTCCGGGCGGTGGAGGGCGATGGCCCCGTCGATGACGGCGATCTTTTTCCGCAGACCCTCGTTGGTGAGCCCCGCCCCCTTGCCGGTCATCTCCGCCGCAGGGCGGCCCAGCAGGGCGGCGGCCACGGCGCTGGAGGTGGTGGTGTTGCCGATGCCCATCTCCCCGGCGGCCAGCAGGCCGCAGCCCATCTCGCTGAGCTCCCGGGCGATGTCCATTCCCGCCAGCAGCACCGACAGGCACTCCTGCCGGGTCATGGCCGGCTCCTGGGACAGGTCCCGGGTGCCCCGGCGGACCTTGATGGACCGCAGGCCCTCCACCTCCGTGACCATCCCGGCGTCCACGGGAAACACTTCCGCCCCGGCCACCCGGCTCATGCAGCATACGCTGGCTTTTCCCGTCAGCATGTTCCCCGCCACCACGGCGGTGACGGAGCTGTCCGTCTGGGTGACTCCCTGGGCCACCACGCCGTTGTCCGCGCAGAAGGCGGCCACCGCCTTTTTCAGATCCCGGCCCAGTGGGGCCACTCCCGCCATCCGGACGACCACGTCCTCCAGCAGCCCCAGGCCGTGGAGAGGCTTGGCCACCGCGTCCCAGTGCCGCCTGGCCTGGGTCATCCGCTCCTCGTCCGCCGGCCGGATCTCCTCCAGGGCCCTGGCCAGTTCCCGTTCCAATATCGCTGTCTCACACATGATATAGACGCCTCCGCCTGAAAGATTCAACGCCAATATCATAGCGCGGCAGGCGGGAAATTGCAATGGCGAAAGTGCGGCCTACAGCCCCAGCAGGAGGGCGGCGAAGGCGAAGTAGATCAGCAGGGACAGCACGTCTACAATGGTGGAGATGAAGGGGCTGGCCATGACGGCGGGGTCCAGGCCCACCTTCTCCGCCAGAAGGGGCAGCATACAGCCTACCACCTTGGCGCAGAACACCGTGCAGATCAGGGTCAGGCAGATCACCAGGGCCACCGGGATGGTCAGGTCCGGGTTCTGCATCAGCCAGCGGTCCACCACCATGAGCTTGACAAAGTTGGCGCAGGCCAGCAGCACGCCGCAGATCACCGCCACCCGGCACTCCTTCCACACCACGGAGAACAGGTCCCCGAAGTCGATCTCATTCAGGCTCAGCCCGCGGATCACCGCCACGGAGCTCTGGGACCCGCTGTTGCCGCCGGTGCCGGTGAGCATGGGAATGAATCCGATGAGCACCGAATAGGTGGCCAGGGACTCCTCGAAGCTGTTGATGACCAGCCCCGAGAGGGTGGCGGAGAGCATCAGCAGCATCAGCCAGGGCAGGCGGCTGCGCACCGTCTCCATCACCCCGGTGCGGAGATAGGGCTTGTCAGTGGGGGTGATGGCGGCCATCAGCTCGAAGTCCTCGGTGGCCTCCTCCTCCATGACGTCGATGGCGTCGTCGATGGTGACGATGCCCACCAGCCGCCCCTCCTTGTCCACCACCGGCATGGCCAGGAAGTCGTACTTGCTCAGGTCCTGGGCCACGTCCTCCTTGTCCTCCAGGGTGGTGGCGAAGATGACGTTGGTCTCCATGATATCCTCGATGATATCCTCCTCATCTGCCAGGAGAAGGGTGCGGATGGACACCAGGCCCAGCAGGTGGCGGCTGGTGTCGGTGACGTAGCAGATGTTGATGGTCTCCTTGTCCACGCCGGTGCGCCGGATGCGCTTAAAGGCGTCCTCCACCGTCATGTCCCGCTTCAGGTCCACAAACTCCGTGGTCATGATGGACCCGGCGGAATCCTCCGGGTATTTGAGGATCTCATTGACGCTTTTCCGCGTCTCCGGGTCCGCGTGCTGGAGGATGCGCTTGACCACCGAGGCGGGCATCTCTTCGATGATATCCACGGTGTCGTCCACGTACAGCTCCTCCAGGACCTCCTTCAGCTCCGTGTCGGAGAAGGACTTGATGAGCAGCTCCTGCTCCTCCGGCTCCATCTCCACGAACACCTCCGCCGCCAGCTCCTTGGGCAGCAGCCGGTACAGCAGGGGCAGCCGGTCCTCCGGCAGCTCCGAGAGGATGGCGGAGATATCCGCCGGCTCCAGCAGGCACAGCATATCCCGCAGGTCCGGCCATCGCTTCCGCTCCACCAGATCCTCCACCTGTTCCATGAATACGCCGTTTTCCAGATCGACCACGGACAGCCGCCTCCCCTCTTCTGAAATGCTCTGTTTCGATAAAAAAAGCAGCCCCCGGACGATCCCGGCGGCAGCCAAGGCTCCGCGTACAGGCCGCGCGGGGCCTCTTGTCTACCCATTATAGTATGCCCTCCCGCCGCCGCTGTCAACCCTTTTCCGCCGCGGTTCGGGTAAAATCGCCGTAAAATTCCGCCAGGGGGAGCCTCCGGGGAAAATCATCTTGTGGATGCGCAGGGGAGTGTGATACAATAACAAAGTAGAATTTTGCTCCGTCTGCGGGCGGACTGGAAGGGGGGAGCGCCATGGGGACCCACGACGGGCATCGGGAGCGGAAGCGGCGGCAGTTCCGGGAGCACGGCATCGACGCCTTCGCCGACCACGAGGTGCTGGAGCTGCTGCTGTACTACGCCATCCCCCGCCGGGACGTGAACCCCATCGCCCACGCCCTGATCGAGCGGTTTGGAAACCTGGAGGCGGTGCTGGCCGCGCCCCTGGAGGAGCTGGAGCTGGTGCCGGGGATGGGCCCCGGGGCCGCCACCCTCATCAAGCTGGTGCCCCAGGTGACCCGCCGGGCCCGGATCTCCGCCGCCGCCCACGAGAAGGTCCTGGACACCACCGAGCGGATCGGGGCCTTTTTCCTGGAGCAGTTCGTGGCCCAGACCCAGGAGGTGGTCTACCAGCTCTGCCTGGACGCCAAGGGCCGGATGATCTGCTGCCGGAAGGTGTCGGAGGGGGACGTGGCCGGGGTGGGGCTGAACCTGCGGCGGATCGTGGAGAACGCCCTGCGGTGCAACGCGGTGCTGGTGGCCCTGGCCCACAACCACCCCAGCGGCGTGGCTCTGCCCTCCCACGAGGACGAGATCGCCACCATCCAGATCCGGGACGCCCTGGCGGCGGTGGATGTGCACTTGGTGGACCACATCATCGTGGCCGACGACGACTACGTCTCCCTCCGCCACGAGGGGTTGCTATGAAGATGAGACGGCTCCGGGCGCTTTGGCGCCCGGGGCCGTCTCAGGCTGTTGAAAAAGTCTTGTCAGACTTTTTCACAGCCTAAAAATGCCGTTACTTTCCCACTGCTCCGCAGTGTGAAAGTCCTCACTTCGTGAGCCGCACGCCTTGCGCGGCAAGGCTTTGCGGGGCATTTGATTGGATTCGAGGCGGGCTTTGCCCCCTCGAGCTCCCCCTGCGCTGTGCAGCCTTTTACTTCTGAAAGGTTTTTTTCGACACGCTGAGACGGCCCCGGGCGCTTTGGCGCCTGGGGCCGTCTCTTGTTTATGGCGGTTACACCATTTTTTCCGGGACCACCACCTGATCGTACTCCTCCGGAGAGAGGAGCTCCAGGCGGAGCACCGCCTCCCGAAGGGTCAGGCCCTCCCTGTGGGCCAGCTTGGCGGCCTCCGCCGCCCGCTCGTAGCCCACCCTGGGGGTCAGGCAGGTGACCAGCATCAGGGACCGCTCCAGGTACTCCGCCATCCGCCGCCGGTCCGCCTTCAGGCCCTCCAGACAGTTCCTGTTGAAGGAATCCATCGCGTCCGCCAGCAGCCGGGCGGACTGGAGGAAGTTGTAGGCGATCACCGGCAGGAACACGTTCAGCTCAAAGTTCCCCTGGCTGGCGGCGAAGCCCACAGCGGCGTCGTTGCCCATGACCTGGACGGCGACCATGGTCACCGCCTCGCACTGGGTGGGGTTGACCTTGCCGGGCATGATGGAGCTGCCCGGCTCGTTTTCAGGGATGGTGATCTCCCCCAGGCCGCACCGGGGGCCGCTGGCCAGCCAGCGCACGTCGTTGGCGATCTTCATCAGGTCTCCGGTCAGGGCCTTCAGGGCCCCGTGAGCAAAGACAGCGGCGTCCCGGCTGGTGAGGGAGTGGAACTTGTTCTCCGCCGGGCGGAAGGGGCAGCCGGTGAGCTGGGCGATGTACCCGGCGGCAGCCTGGTCAAAGCCCGCAGGGCAGTTGAGCCCCGTGCCCACGGCGGTGCCCCCCAGGGCCAGGGCCTCCAGGGGCGGAAGGGCTCCGGCCAGCATCCCGGCGCATTCCTCCGCCATGGCCCGCCAGCCGCTGATCTCCTGGCCGAAGCGGATGGGCACCGCGTCCTGGAGGTGGGTGCGGCCGATCTTGACCACCTCCCAGTTCTCCGCCTCCAGCCGCCCCAGGGTGTCCCGCAGCCGCCCCAGAGCCGGGAGGACCTGCTCCCGGATGGCCAGGGCGGCGGCGACGTGGAGGGCGGTGGGGAAGGTGTCGTTGGAGGACTGGGACATGTTCACGTGGTCGTTGGGGTGGACCGGCAGGGCCGGGTCCAGCCGGGCGCACAGGTGGGCGATGACATCGTTGACGTTCATGTTGGACTGGGTGCCGCTGCCGGTCTGCCAGACCTTCAGGGGGAACTCCCCCGGCCAGCGCCCCGCCAGGATCTGGTCGCAGGCGGCGGTGATGAGGCCGCATCTGGCCTCGTCCAGCTTGCCGCTGTCCCGGTTGGCCAGGGCCGCGGCCTTCTTCAAAAGGGCAAAGGCCCGAATGATCCCCTCCGGCATGGTCTCCGTGCCGATGGCAAAGTTCTGAAAGCTCCGCTGGGTCTGGGCGCCCCACAGGTGGTCCGCCGGGACCCGGACTTCCCCCATGGTGTCGTGCTCCACCCGAAACAGCTCGCCGTTCTCCATATACCGATCCTCCGTTTTTTGAGATATCCGTTTCAGGATAGCAGATTCCCGGAAAAAACACAACAGGGCCGCCGGGAAATATGCTGGGACTTACTTTGAGGCGGGGAAGAAGGGGCGGAGGGTGCCGGCCACGGCGCTGATGGGCATCGTCTGGAGGTAGATCTTCCCGGGACCGGTGACTACCGTGTTGAACACGCCCTCGCCGCCGAAGAGCATGTTCTTTACCCCCGGCACTGCCTGGATGTCCATGGAGCAGGTGGCGTCCATGGCCGCCAGGTATCCGGTGTCCACGATCATGGACTGGCCGGGCGCCAGGTCATACTCCATCACGTGGCCGTCGAACTCTGTAAAGGCGACGCCGCTGCCGCTGAGCTTCTGCATGATGAAGCCCTCGCCGCCGAAGAAGCCGGAAGCCAGCTTCTTCTGGAAGGTGACGGACAGGGTCACCGACTCCTCGGCAGCCAGGAACCCGCTCTTTTGGACGATGATCTCCCGGCCCGGGGCAATGGTGAAGGCCCGGATGCTGCCGGGGAAGCTGGAAGCGAAGGCGATCATGCCCGGACCGCCCTGGGCGGTGTAGCGGTTCTGGAACATGGCCTCCCCGGCGAACATCCGGCCCAGAGCCCGGCCGATGCCGCCGCCGGTGGTGGTCTCCATGCGCATGTTGGGGCTCATCCAGCTCATGCTGCCCCGCTCCGTGATCATGGCCTCGCCGTCTCGCAGCTGGCAGATCACAACGGGCAGTGTGCCGCCCTCAATTTTGTACTCCATAGACGTTACCCTCCTTATACGTTTGGCCGTGGTGCGGCCTCTGCCGCCAGTATACCAGAGCGGCCGGATCTTGTCGAGCAAAACAGCGGAGCGCCGGCGCTTGGAATGCCCTTGCCTGCCGCGCTGTTTTTCGCTATAATGCTTCTGGAACGAACAAGGTGGAGCGGATGCCCGCGTTCACAGCTGTGAAGGCGGGCTGTAAGGGAGGATTGAAGATGAAACGGATCATACTGGCTCCGGACTCCTTTAAGGGGACCCTCAGCGCCCGGGAGGTGTGCCGGGTGGAGGCCCGGGCCATCCGCCGCCTCTGCCCCGGGGCGGAGGTGGTGGAGCTGCCCATGGCCGACGGCGGAGAGGGCCTGGTGGACGCCTGCTGCCGCCTGACCGGCGGCACACAGACGACGGTCCGGGTGTCGGGCCCTCTTGGGGACACGGTAGAGGCGTGCTACGGCCTGCTGCCTGACGGCGGCGCGGTGGTGGAGATGGCCGCCGCCGCGGGGTTGCCCCTGGTCCAGGGACGGGAGGACCCCTTGAACGCCACCACCCGGGGGGTGGGGGAGCTGCTGCTGGATGCCGCCGGTCGTGGGGCCCGCAGCATCCTGCTGGGCCTGGGGGGCAGCTGCACCAACGACTGTGGGATCGGCATGGCCGCGGCCCTGGGCTTCCGCTTTCTGGACGGGGCTGGGGCGGAGGTGGAACCCCTGGCGAAAAACCTGGGACGGATCGCGGAAATTCTTCCCCCGGCGGAAAACCGGCTCCCGCCCATCCGGGCGGCCTGCGACGTGACCAACCCCCTCCTGGGACCCCGCGGGGCCACCTACACCTTCGGGCCCCAGAAGGGGGCGGACGGCCCCGCCCTGGAGGCTTTGGAGGAGGGAATGACCTCCTTCGCCCAGGTCCTGGCCCGGTATGCCGGGGTGGAGGACGTCCAGATCCCCGGCGCCGGGGCGGCGGGCGGTCTGGGGGCCGCCGTGATCTTCCTCCTGGGCGGAACCTTGACCCCCGGGGCGGAGCTGCTCCTGGACCAGGCCGGGTTCGACGGCCTGCTGGAGGGGGCGGACCTTGTCATCACCGGCGAGGGACGGATGGACGGCCAGAGCGCCGCCGGAAAGGTCCCCGGCGCCGTGGCCGCCCGGTGCCGCCGGGCAGGGGTGCCCTGCCTGGCCCTGTGCGGGTCCGTGGGGGATGGAGCCGAGATTCTCTACGGCCAGGGAATCACCGCCATCTTCAGCGCCGTCCGGGGGGCGGCGGACTTTGCCGCCATTCAGAGGCGGGCGGGGAAGGACCTGGAATTTCTCACCGAAGCCGCCATCCGCTTGTTCTTAGCCGGCGGAGGTCGTCACGCATGACGGTGTATTTGATCCGCCACGGCCAGACCCAGGGCAACCTGGAGCGCCGCTACATCGGCTCCACCGACCAGCCCCTCTGCCCGCAGGGGAGGGAGGCCCTGGAGGGCAGGGAGATGCCGTCGGTGGATGGGCTCTATGTCTCCCCCCTCCTCCGCTGCCGCCAGACGGCGGCCATCCTCTTTCCCAACCGGAAAATGGAGGTGGTGGAGGACCTGCGGGAGTGCGATTTCGGGGCCTTTGAGGGCCGCACCTACGAGGAGCTGAAGGACGACCCCGCCTACCGGGCCTGGCTGGATACTGCCGGGACCGCCCCGCCCCCCGGCGGGGAGAGCCGGGAGGCGCAGCGGGAGCGGACGGTCCAGGCCTTTCTGGACCTGGCCGCCCGGCGGCGGAGCGGCGACGCCATAGCCCTGGTGGTCCACGGCGGGACCATCATGTGCCTGCTGGAGGCCCTGGAGCCCAGCCATGACTTTTACCGCTGGCAGTGTTCCAACGGCGGCGGCTTCCGCTGCGGATGGGACGGCGCGGCGCTGACCGTGGAGGAGGCGCTGTGAGGGCGGATGTTTCGCCCGTCCCCTTTTCAGTGAACCTTGGTGTGACAAGTTTTTTATATTATGTTATGGGAAGGATGATTGTTTATGCAAAAAATGAGCTGTGTTGGGAGGATGCACAAAAACTAATCCTCCAATCAAATTTTACGGAGGATCAGAGATGAATTTTGTAAAAATCAAAACAGAAGATTTTGAGGAACTGATGATATTACAGAAGGCGTACAAAGTAGAAATTGGAGAAAGTATGCCTACAAATGCGGAACTTGAGAATTTGAAAAAAGCTATCGAAAACGAACAAATACATTTTTATGGATGTAAATGTGATAACTCACTCGTAGCGTGTTGTTCTATATGCTACATATACTCGACTTTCAATTATGATAAATCCGGAGTGTTTGAAGATTTTTATATCCAACCAAAGTATCGTCATACGGGTATCGCACGAAAACTTGTTTCCTTTGCGTATGAACAAAGCGGTGTAGGCTCTCTTATCGTCGGATGTGCAGATTGCGATATGCCAATGTATCAATCCATTGGTTTTAGAATTACATTGGGAAATATGTTGGCGTTTGGAGAGTAAAAGTTACATTGTCTGCTTGTAAGACGGATTGTACTGCAATTCCAATTTTCCCCCGGGATAGCATAGCCAGCCGAACAGGCAACAAATTTTGCAAAAGCAGAAAACTGAAAGGTTCCGGGAAACCTGTAATATCAAGGCTTGAAGGCTTTTGAAGGGAAATTAAGAGATATGACAAGGATTCTGTTCGTTTGCCACGGAAACATCTGCCGCAGTCCAATGGCTGAATTTGTCATGAAGGACCTGGTGAAGAAGGCCGGGCTGGAGAAGGACTTCTCCATCGCCTCCGCCGCCACCAGCGCCGAGGAGCTGGGCAACCCCGTCTACCCGCCCGCCCGGCGGAAGCTGGCGGAGCACGGCATTCGGTGCGACGGCAAGACGGCCCGGCAGCTCCGCCGGGAGGACTACCGGGCGTACGACCTGCTCATCGGCATGGACCAGGCCAACCTCCGCAACATGGGCCGCATCTGCGGCGGCGATCCGGATGGAAAGATCCACCTGCTGCTGGACTACGCCGGCCGCCCGGGCCGGGAGGTTGCCGATCCCTGGTACACCGGGGACTTCGACGCCACCTGGCGGGACGTGGAGGCGGGCTGCCAGGGGCTGCTCCGGGAACTCACAGGAAAAACAGAATAAGTGGGCGAAGCCCGGAAAGCTCCTAAGAGGGAGCTTTCCGGGCTGTTCGTTTTCCTGCGCGGAGAGGGCGTCCGGGTCAGGAATTGTCCTTGCTGATGGGCCGCCGCACCAGCAGGCGGCCCAGGGCCTTGCGGTCAAAGGGCAAGAGGGGGTAGAGGTAGCCCTTGCCCAGAATGGGCTTGGTGGTGGCCAGGAGAAAGACGAACAGTGCCAGCCCCAGGACCAGACCCCACACGTCCAGGGCCGCGATGAGCAGCAGCATCACCATCCGCAGCAGCTTCAGGGCGTAGCCCAGCTCGAAGGAGGGCTGGGCGAAGTTGGCGATGGCTACGAAGGCCATGTATACCAGCACCTCCGGCACCAGCCACCGGGCCTGTACGGCGAAGTCCCCCAGGATCAGGGCCCCCAGCATGCTGAAGGAGCTGCTCAGGGCATCGGGGGTGTTCAGGGAGGCCAGCTTCAGCAGGTCCACCACGAACTCCACCAGCAGCATCTGGACCAGGAGGGGCACATAGCCCGCCTCCTCCGGGGCGATGAAGGAGAGGAATTCCGGCACCCGGCCCGCATCCTTCACCAGCAGGTACCACAGCGGGGTGATCAGCAGGCTCAGCAGCATCACCCCCACCCGCAGGTACCGCAGGTAGGTGCCCACCAGGGGCGGGAAGTAGTAGTCGTTGGCCTCCTCCAGAAAGTCGAAGAAGTTTGTGGGCAGGAGCATCGCCGACGGGGAGTTGTCCACAAACAGGACGATGTCCCCCTCCATGACGCAGGCGGTGGCGGCGTCGGGCCGCTCGGTGTAGCGGACCTTGGGGAAGGGGTTGTACCACTGGGGCTTCATCATGGCCTCCGCCACGCTCTCCTGGCTCATGGCGATGGAGCCTACGTCGATGGCGTCCAGCTTCCGCCGCAGGGTCTCCAGCTCCCGCCGGTCCACCTTGCTCTCCAGGTAGGCCAGTACCACGTCCGTCTGGCTCCGCCCGCCGATCTTCCGGTTCTCCAGGGTCAGGTCCGGGGTGCGGACGCGGCGGCGGAGGAGAGCGGTGTTCTGCACCAGGGTCTCGGTGAAGCCGTCGTGGCTGCCCCGGAGGACCTTGCCGTCGGAGGGTTCCTCCACGCCCCGGCCCGGGAACTGTTTGGCGTCGATGAGGGCGCAGTGGTCGAAGCCCTCCAGCAGCAGCGCCGTCTTCCCAAGAAAGACGCCGGTGAGGATGGCGTCCAGCTTGTTCTCGCAGTTTACCTCGCAGAAGGAGACGCACCGGTCAATGAATTGCTGCATGTCCCCGGCTCCGTCCGCCAGCTGGGCCCCGGGGCCCAGGAGGAAGGCGGTGAGCCGCTCCAGGACCCCGTCGTCGCCGTAGCCGTCGATGACGTACATCCGTCCCCGCCGCCGTCCGATGTCGATGTCCCGGGATATGATGTCGTAGTTCCGCCCTACCCCCAGCAGGCTGTCCAGGGCCTGCCGGTTCTCCTGGAGCTGGGTCGTCAGTGTTTCCATAGGGATACCTCCCGATTGATTTTCTCCGAATTTCCCCTAGTATGAGCGGAACGGGTGAAAATTATATTTTTCTCCGGCGAACTCTTGCTTTTTCTCCCGCCTGGGGTACAATGGAAGCGACAGTATGACGATCCTTCATGGAGGAGATGGGATATGGAGACAAAAAAGTGGGAGGCCATGGTGACGGCGGTGGAGCTGGGCAGCTTTACCCGGGCGGCGGAGCGGCTGGGGGTCACCCAGTCGGGCCTCACCCACATGATGAACAGCCTGGAGAAGGAGGTGGGCTTTCCCCTGCTGGTCCGTGACCACTACGGCGTGCGCCTGACCCCTGCGGGGGAAGGGGTGCTGCCCGCCGTTCGGGACCTGCTCCGGGCGGGGCGGCGTCTGGAGGAGCGGATCGCCGCCCAGAACGGCGCCAAGCGGGAGAACATCCGGGTGGCGGCCTACTCCAGCATCTGTATGCACTGGCTGCCCACCATTGTCCAGCAGTTCCGCAACGACTTTCCCGACGTCTCCGTGGACATCCGCATGGGCAGCGTGGACGAGATGTACCGCTGGCTCCAGGAGGACAAGGTGGATCTGAGCTTTGCCAGCCGCCAGGACAAGGGCCGCTACGACTGGGTCCCCCTATGGGACGACCCTCTGCTGGCCATCCTGCCTCCCGGCTACCCTGTCAGGGGAAGGAAGGCGTTTCCGGTGGAGGAGTTCGACGGCCAGGAGTTTCTCATGCCCTCCCTGGGCTTTGACCTGGACATTCTGGGGGTGTTTGAGGGCCGGGGGGTTCACCCCGCCATCACCAACACCTCCGTGGAGGACGCGGCCATCCTCTCCATGGTGGAGCACGGCCTGGGGGTGAGCATCCTCTCGGAGCTGGTGCTCCAGGGCCGGCGGGACAACGTGCTGCGCCTGCCCCTGGACCCGCCGGCCTGCCGCCGCATCGGCATCGCCGTCCAGTCCCTGGAGGAGGCGGCCCCGGCGGTGGAGGAGTTCATCCGCTACTCCCGGCGGATCGTGGCGGAGCTCCACCAGTAGGGCGGGCCCGGCCTGGGGTGGATGCAAGCTGCATTCTTGCGGGATTTTGGGATGATTTGGTATACTTATATGGGTTTGAGTGCGGCGAGCAGACAAAAACAGACGAATGGAGGGAATACGCGGTGACAGGGAAATGGGACGAGGTATCCACCGGGACGCTCCAGCGCCAGCTCTTTCGGACCCATGATCTTCCGGCTTTTTTCCGGCAGAACCAGCGTGCCATGGAGGTTCCGGCGCTGACAGAGTACCTGCGGCAGCTGTGTGAGGCCCGGGGGCTGGTGCCGGAACGGGTGATCCGCGCCGCGTCCATTGACCGCACCTACGGCCACCAGATCTTCAACGGCACCCGCAGGCCCTCCCGGGACAAGGTGCTGCAGCTGGCCTTCGGCCTGGGGGCGGAGGTGGAGGAGACCCAGCGCCTGCTGCGCCTGGCGGACAGGAGCCCACTGTACCCCAAGCTCCGGCGGGACGCCGCCATCCTCCACTGCCTGCATGAGAGGAAGAGTCTGCTGGAGACCCAGGAGCTGCTCCAGGCGCTGGGCATGACGATCCTGGGCGGGGACAGATTCTATGACGGCGGTTGAGCGGAGGGGCATGTCCGGGCTGGGGGAGGAGGAGCGCTATCCCCAGGGGCTGACGGAGCGGTGCGAGCTGCTGGAGCTGCTGAGCGAAAACAGCCGGGGTGAGACCCTGTTGGTCCGGGAGCGGGACAGCGGGCGGCTGCTGGTGGCCAAATGCAGGCAGAAGGCGGGGGTGGACTTTGACGCCGGCGAGGCGGAGATCCTGCGCCGCCTGGGTGGCCCCGGGGTGCCTGCGCTGGCGGGTGTCTACGAGAGCGAGACCATGTACTGTCTTCTGCGGGAGTACATTCCCGGAGAGACCCTGGACAAGGCTGCCCGGGGCAGGATGACGGAGGCCCAGGCGAGGCAGATCGGCCTGAGCCTGTGCCGGGTCCTCCGCCGTCTCCACAGCCAGGACCCGCCCATTATCCACCGGGACATCAAGCCCCAGAACGTGGTCCTGGGGGAGGACGGCCGGGTCTGGCTCATCGATTTCGACATCTCCCGGCGATACAGCCGGGGCGCGCCGGCGGACACGGTGATCTCCGGCACCCAGGATTTCGCCGCCCCGGAGCAGTACGGCTTCTCCCAGACGGACTGCCGCTCCGACATTTTCTCCCTGGGGGTCCTGCTCTACTGGCTGGTGACGGGCCGGACGAAGGTGGGGGAGGCCTCTGCCGGAAGTCTGGACCGCTGCATCCGCCGCTGTACGGCCTTCGATCCGGAGCGGCGCTACCGGAGCGTGGCGGCGGTGGAGCGGGGCCTGCGGGCCTCGGGACGGCGGCGGGGCGGGTTGGCGGTGGCCATCCTGGCGGCGGTCATCCTTTTCTGCGGGGCAGGCGCCTGGCTCCTGGCCAGCGGGACGGAGGCGATTGCCTTCCAGGAGCCCCTGATCGAGGCAGCGGTCCGGCTGGCCCTGGACAAGGGCCCGGAGGACCCCATCACGGTAGAGGAGTTGGCGCTTGTAGAGGGGATCTACATCGTCCGGGGAGACGTGTACGGCGATCTGAGCCAGTACTGGACCTACGGAGCCGTTCATGACAGCCAGGCCCTGGCCGCCGCCGGAGGCGGCGTTGTCTCTCTGGAGGACCTGCGGATGCTGCCCAACCTGAGGGAGCTGGGGATCTCCGGGGGGAGCGTCAGCGACCTGTGCCCCCTGGCGGAGTTGGAGAAGCTGGAGCAGGTGGACCTGCGCTTCAACCAAGTAGCTTCGGTGGAGGCACTGGAGGGCCTTCCGGTCCTGTGGCTGGTGGGCCTGAGTGGGAATCCGGTGGAGGACCTGTCCCCCCTGGCCGGCTGCTCCGCCCTGGAGACTTTGGACCTGTGTGCCGTTCCGGGGCTGACGGGGGAGATGCTGGCCGTCCTGCCTGGACCATACGATCAGCTGGACATTACAGGAGCGGCGGACTGCGGCGGCGCTCTGGCGGGACGGGAGATCCACCGGCTGGTGGCCAGCGTGGACGGCGACCCCGGTCTCGCCTTTCTGGAGGGGATTATTGGGCTGGAGAGCCTGGAGCTGCGGGGGACGGAGACAGTTGATTTGACAGCCCTGGCGGAGCACCCGGGCCTCCGGGAGCTGCGGCTGGGCGCCGGCACCACGGCGGAGCTGACGCCGCTTCTGGCGCTGTCCGCTCTGGAGACAGTGATCCTGCCGCCGGAGCTGGCTGACGAGGCCGAGGCGCTGGGTGATACGCCTTTTGCGGTACAATTTGAATAAAAAATTCCCAAAACAGCGGAAAAGGATGCAGCCTGCATCCCTTTTTCGCTGTTTTATTTGCTATACTGCGGGTAACACGGGCGGTAAGGCTACAGCCGCCCAAAAAGAGACAGCAAGGAGGAACTTACATGAGACAACGCGTAATCAGCCTGTTCGCGGCCCTGTGCCTGGCGCTGGCCCTCCAGCTTCCGGCCCTGGCGGCGGAGGAGTACATCGACATGCCCCAGGAGGGGTCCTGGTCTTACGAGCCCCTGGCAGCGGCGGTGGAGAACGGCCTGCTCCAGGGCTCCGACGGGCTCCTGCAGCCCAGCGGCTCCCTGACCCGGGCTCAGCTGGCCGCCATCCTGGTCCGGGCCTTCGGCGCCACGGAGGAGGCCGCGCTGAGCTTCAGCGACGTGACCGACAGCAACTGGTTCGCCGCCGACGTGGCTAAAGCTGTGGCCATGGGTGTGTTCGGCGGCTCCGGCGGCCAGATGCGGCCCAACGACCCCCTGACCCGCCAGGAGACCTTCGTGGTCCTGGCCCGGGCCCTGTGCCTGGAGGACGGGACCGCTGAGGACCTGAGTGCCTTCACCGACGCCGACCAGGTCTCCGCCTGGGCGGTGCCCGAGGTGGCGGCCATGGTTTCCGCCGGGTATGTCAAGGGCAGCGACGGCGCCCTCAATCCCCTGGGGAATATCACCCGGGCTGAGTTCGCACAGGTGATGTACAGCGTCGTCCAGAGCTACATCACCCAGGCCGGAACCTATGAGACCGTGGCCGAGGGCACGGTGGTGGTCCGCGCCTCCGGCGTCACCCTCCGGGGCGTTACCGTCAGCGGAGACCTGATCGTAGGCGACAGCGTGGGCAGCGGCGGCGTGACCCTGGACGGCGTCACCGTCGCAGGCCGGGTGCTGATCCGCGGCGGCGATGAGAGCGCCGTCCAGATGGTGAACGGCTCCACCGCCGTCGGCGTGGTGGTCCGGGAGACCGCCGCTGACAGCGAGCCCGCGGACGAGCCTGCGGACGATGCCGCGGACGAGGTCATCGGCGACAGCGCCGTCATCAACCCCGACGCCCAGCCCGTCACCGTCACCACCGCCGAGGCGTTCATCCAGGCCCTCAGCGACCCTGACTGCTCCGCCATCACCGTCTCCGGTGAGATCGAGATCACCGGCGGCAGCTACACCATCGGTAAGCCCGTCACCACCGGCGGCCTGGACAACTCTCTCTACTTCCTGAACGCCCAGGTGGTGAACAACAGTACCATCACCGTCCTGCCCTTCGAGGTTACGGACGAGACGGTGAACAGCAGCGGCTTCTACGAGGAGGCCTACCCCTACACGGAGCCCGCCAGTTTCACCAACAACGGCACCCTGACCATCCAGGGGGGCGGCTACGCCAGCGTGGTTGTGGATACCATCACCAACACCGGCACCATTGATAACAGCGGCGATTTCTACCTTGGCGCTGTCGGGGAGACGGTCAACCGGGGTACCATCAACAACCAGGGCTATTTTTCGATCCCGATCTTCCGGCAGCTTGACGAGGAGACCCAGGAGCAGATCATCCTCCCCTGCGGCCCCGTCACCAACGCCGCCGGGGCCGCCATCAACAACAGCGGCGACTTTTTCGTGAGCTGGTCCACCGAGAGTTTCACCAATGCCGGCACCATTATTTCCAATGGTGCGTCCTTCGAGTTCATCTGCCCGGTGACCAACACCGGAACTCTGACCATCCAGGACGGGTGCTACAGCTCTGTTTTCTCGATCACCGCTGAGATGGCCGCCGACGGCAGCGACCACATCGCCGGCCTGACCAACAGCGGAACGCTTGCCATCAGCGGCAGCAGTGCCCTGGATATTATGGGAGAGGGGGCCGTTCTGGTCAACGAGGACAGCGGGCAGATCATCTGCGACATGGGAAGCATCAACATCTTCCACGGCGCCGAGATGGAGAACTACGGCAGCGTCTCCATGACCGGGACGGACCAGGCCTATGCCCACGTCATGCTGGGCGGCGATTACTATTTCGGGGATGAGGTGATTCCCGCCACCCCCGGAACCCTGGTCAACTACGGCGCCATCACCTCTGACTCCGCCAGCGAAGGCGCGGCGGTCAATATCTACAATGAGGGCAGTGTCCTGACCAACAACGGCGCCATTACCAGCGGCATTTATATCCATGAAAATGGAGCGCTGGTGAACAACGCGGAGATCACCCTGGAGGGAGAAGGAAAGGGCCTGCACGTGGACTCCGCCGCGGGTCTGATCATCAGCGGAGACGGCGCGATCACCATCGGTGAAGGCGGGTTCCTGGGGGCCTACGAAGCCGGTACCACTGTGACCAACAACGGGACCATCACGATCCTGCCCGGCGGCGGCTGGGAAATCGCGGGAGACGCGGCGATCACCGGCAGCGAGGTCGTGGACCAGAACCAGGCCGCTGAGGCGGAAGCGTAATAACACCAGACGGGGCCGGGGGAGAATTCCTCCTCTTCCCGGCTGAAATAAGGCGGCGGCGGACGTTTCTCGGGCGTCCGCCGCCTTTTGCGCCGATCGGCAAAAAAAGGAAAACGGACCTTCTCAAGCGCCAAAAGATATGATAAAATATAACTTTAGAAGCGCGCCCCTTCCCGGCGCGGCGGAAAGGAGCGCGTAAGCATGGAGACTTCTATAGATACCTCTCAGCTGGAGACAGCCCTGAAGCTGAGCTTAGGCTCTTTGACGCTGGGGAGAGTGCTGTACACCCTGATCCTGCTGGCGGTGTGCCTGCTGGTGACACGGCTGGTGAGCTCCCTGGCCAAGCGGCTGCTGGCCCGGGGAGACCTGGAGGAGCGGGTCAGGAAGTATATTTTGGGGGCCGTGCGGGCAGTGCTGTATGTGTTGACGGTGCTGATCGTGGCGGACAGCCTGGGCATCCCGGTGACGTCCCTCATCGCCCTGTTCAGCGTGTTCGGCCTGGCGATTTCCCTGGCGGCGCAGGATGTGCTGAGCAATGTGGCCGGCGGACTGGTGATCCTCTTCTCGCGGCCCTTTACCCTGGGGGACTATGTGGCCACCGACGACGGCGAGGGGACGGTGTCGGAGATCAGCCTGACCCACACCAAGCTGGACACCTATGACGGCCTGCGGGTCATGCTGCCCAACAGCAAGCTGGTGGACGGCAAGATTATCAACTACACCACCCGGGGGATTCGCCGGGTGGACCACGGCGTTTCCGCCTCCTACGACGACGGCACCGAGGCGGTGCGGGCCGCCTGCCTGCGGGCGGTGGAGCGGACGGCGGGGGTGCTGTCCGATCCGGCGCCCCAGGTGGTGCTCTCCGCCTATGGGGAGAGCGCCATCACATACCGCGTCCGGTTCTGGGCAAAGACGGAGAACTACTGGGACGCCTACAACAGCTCCCTGGAGGAGATTCGCCGCTGCTTTGCCGAGGACGGCCTGACCATGACCTACAACCACCTGAATGTCCACATTGTGGACACGGCGTTGGCGGAAAAGCCTCGCAGAGTTTCGCCGTCCGCAGACGGCGAAAACAAGTGAGATCGTTTTTCCGGCGGCGTGTACGTCGGAAAAACACTTTGCGGCCCATAGCGTCGAGGCCTAGCCGAGGCGCGGCGCTGGGCCGTGGACCTTTCTCAAAAAAGTGCTTGCACTTTTTTGAATTTTAACGAAAGAGAAGTGAACGCGATACCTGTATGTTGGATTTTAAACCTGTCCAAGTAAAAAGCGCGGCACGGCTGCGCAAGTATTATAGCGGCTGCACCTACCGGCTGTGCGAGTACTCCGTGGGGGTCAAGCTCATGTGGCGGTCCCACTGGCATCCTGTGTTCGCCGAGACCAACGGCTGCCTGGTGGTCCTCAACCACACCGAACACTCCGGCTACCTCTTCGACTACCCGGTACCCCTGCCGGGGGAGGGGGACGTCGACGCCGCCCTGGACGAGATCGACCGCTGGTGCCTGGAGAAGGGGATCGCTCCCGCCTTCGGCGTGGTGCCCGCGGAGGAGCGGGAGCACCTGATGGAGCGCTACCCCTACACCACCGTGGACAACGACCGGCTGTGGCAGGACTACCTCTACCGGGCGGAGGACTTCATCACCTTTGCCGGCCGGCGGTACTCCGGCCAGCGCAACCATATCAACAAGTTCCGCAAGCTCTATCCAGACGCCCGCTTCCGTCCCCTCACCCCGGAGGACGCGGAGGCGGTGGAAGCTTTCTGGGAGGAGTTCCACCAGATCTTCAACAAGGACAACGCCCTGGCCAAGAAGGAGCTGTGCGCCGCCCGGAAGCTCATGCGCCAGGTGGGGAAGCCCTGGGTGAAGGCCGGTGCCATCGAGCTGGAGGGGAAGTTCCTGGCCATCGCCCTGGGCGAGGTCTGCGGCGACACCTTGATCTGCCACATTGAGAAGGGCCTGCCCCAGTACGAGGGGGTCTATCCCACCATGGTCCAGTCTTTCGCCGCCTGCTTCGCCCAGGGGCTGCGGTGGATCAACCGGGAGGACGACGCTGGAGACCGGGGCCTGCGGACCAGCAAGCTCCAGTACCTGCCCGCGGACATGGGGGCCAAGATCCGCCTGCGGACCCGGAACGAGCTGTCTCTGCTGGACAAGATCCCAGCTCTGCGGTCGGAGCGCCTGACCCTGAACGCCCTCACAGAGGAGGATAGGGCGGAATACAACCGCCTGTGCCTGGACGATGAGCGCAACCGCTGGTGGGGCTACGACTACCGCCGGGACCTGAAGGGCGAGCTGACAGAGAATTATTTCCTGGACGTGGCCCGCCACGACTTTGACCACCGCCAGGCGGTGAACTTCGCCATCCGCCTGGAGGGGAAATTCATCGGGGAGGCGGTGCTCTACCGGTTCGACTACCGAGGCGGCGCAGAGCTGGGCTGCCGCATCCTGCCGGAATTTGCCGGGCAGGGCTACGGGGCCGAGGCCTTCCGCCGGGCGGCGGAGTGGAGCCTCTACGAGCTGGGCCTGTACCGGCTGGTGGCCAAGTGCTACAAGGAGAATGAGGCGTCCCGGAAGATGCTCTCCGCCTGCATGAGGGCATCCGGGGAGGATGAGACCTTTTACTACTTTGAGAAGAAGCTCTGAGTGAGACACAAAAAGCCGGGGGCGATGTTCGCCCCCGGCTTTTCGTGTCTTGTGTTGTCTGAATATGTCACCTGGCGCTGGCGTCGATGTACCGGGGCTCCAGCTTGGAGTAGACGATCTTCTGGCTGCTGTAGAGGGAGAACCGGCCGCTGAGGAGATAGCTCAGGGCGCAGGCCAGGGCAAAGAACACCGTCCCCCCGCCGAAGAGCTCCACGCTCAGCAGGATGCTGGCCAGGGGGCAGTTGACCACCCCGCAGAACAGGGCGATGAGGCCGATGGCCGCCCCAAAGGCGGGGTCCAGCCCCAGCAGAGGGGCGACGGCGGAGCCGAAGGCGGCGCCGATGAAGAAGGTGGGGACGATCTCGCCGCCCCGGAACCCGGCCCCCAGGGTCAGGGCGGTGAAGGCGATCTTGAGGAGGAAGGCCCAGGGGACCGCCTGCTCTCCGGCCAGGGCAGCGGAGATGAACGCGCTGCCCGCGCCGTTGTAGGCCCCGCTGCCCTCCACGCAGGTGAGGGCGATGACCAGCGCCGCCCCCACCAGGATGCGCACGTAGGGGTTGGGGAACATGGACTGATAGCGCTTGACGGTGGTGTGCATGGCGGTGCAGAACAGAATGGCCACCAGGGCGCACCCGATCCCCAGCCCTCCCACCTGGAGAGCGGACAGGGGGGTCAGCTCCGGCGTCCCCAGCAGGGCCCAGCCCTCCGCTTCCAGCCCCATGAGCCGGGTGACCCCCAGGGATACCAGGCTGGCGAAGAGGCCGGGGAACAGGGCGGAGTAGTGGAGGATGCCCACGCTGACCACTTCCATGCTGAACACGGTAGCGGCCACCGGGGTGCCGAACAGGGCGGTGAACAGGGCGCTCATGCCGCACAGGACGATGAGGTTCATGTTCCGCTCGTCCAGCCGCAGCCGCTTGCCCAGCGTGGCCGCCAGGGAACCGCCGATTTGAAGGGCCGCCCCCTCCCGGCCGGCGCTGCCCCCGGTGAGGTGGGTCAGGGCCGCGCCGAAAAAGATCAGCAGGGCCAGCCGCAGCCGGGGCTTCTCCCCGCTGCGGACGCTGGCGATGATCTGGTTGGTGCCGCTGTCGTTGGCCATGTCCAGAGTCTGGTAGCTCCACACGATGAACAGCCCCGCTATAGGCATGAAGAACAGCAGCCAGGGGTATGCCTCCCGCGTCTGGGTGACCCAGGCGAGAACATAGGAAAAGGCGCCGCCCGCCAGACCGCATACAAGGCCGGTCAGTCCACCCACTACCAGCCAGCGCAGCAGGGCCATCACGGCCAGCTCACCGTCCAGGAGCTGTTCGTACCAGGATCGCTTCATAGTTATGACCATTCCTTTCCGCTGCGCTTCAAGGCACCAAAGG
>HHCFR05603__coassemble_747_pt1 | contig 23011 bp, 15 predicted proteins | sample HHCFR05603__metabat2_low_PE_030 | metagenome-assembled genome bin HHCFR05603 | reverse complement strand
ACAAACAGATTGAGATCCCGTGTATACACGGTCAAAAAATATCTGATGCTTTAGATATAATAACGAGCATACCGAGCATTATTAGCTTAACAATTTTTTTAGGAATCACAACTTTGTCGCTAAATTATTTGAGAATCAAAAAGCGCAATCATCAAGTAAACTGTACTTCATATGCACAAAATGGGTCATGCAAAATCATATTTGCAGTGTATATCATGCTGGTCGCTAAAATTACAGTTTTTCCGGATTACATATTTTATGAGGCAGATCCGTATGTTTACTTACAAGATACCTTCGTTATTTTAATAGGCTTCGGTTTGTCAACTATCAACCTAGTTCCATTCAAAAGCATATTAGATGTATTTAATTATGGACTGCTATTCGGAATATATCAAAATATTGGGAATATTTTTCTTTTTATACCATTTGGATTCTTATACAAAATGGCATTTGAAAAAAACGATACTAAAAAAGTTATCATAAATGCAGTGCTTGTCAGCGGTGGAATAGAACTAGTACAATTTTTTGAACCACGCTCTGTGGATATTGATGACATTATCTTAAATACCCTAGGAGCAATTGTGGGAATTCTTCTATTTAAAAAGGGCAAAAATTTTTATGAGGCTAAGACTGCTGTAGATGGGAAAACAGAGGGGAATCGCCGGTAAATACAATTGCGGTCACCAACCATTCCCTCCTCATTACTTGCGCCAAAAACAAATTCCTGCAACACATTGGCAGCCGCCTCTCTCAGGAGGCGGCTGCCGTCTCGTTTCCGGCGCGGCGGGCGGATCGTTTGACAACGAGAGAGCGCCGGGGCCTGTGCCCCGGCGCTCTCTCTTGAAATTGGAGGATCAGATGAAAAAGAAGTCTTGTCTCTTGCAAGTATTAAGATACACAGCTTTTGTTAAGAAAACCAGCGGCAATCGTTACAAAAGTCTTAACTCTTTTTTTGCTATGCAAAAGCATAGCAAAAGTGGCCCTGTGCCGTCTCTGACGGCACAGCCTGGAATTTCAGCGCGTGGGCCGGGGACGGCCCACATGCGCGAAACTTCATGCGCCTCGCACCTCTGCTCGTTATCGCGGCGCGCTCAGGGCGCATGAAGCTTCCCCCCGCCGCTCACTCGTCGATGGTGGAGATGCGGCTGGTCACCGCCTCCAGCACGTCCAGCAGGGCACGGACGGTGTCCAGGGAGGTGAAGGTGGTCAGGTTGTTCTCGATGGCCAGGCGGCGCATGGCCACGCCGGCGTTCACGTGCTGGGTGGAGCTCAGGTCCCGTGTGTTGATGATATAGGCCACCCGGCCGCTGCGCATGAGGCCGGTGATCTCCGCCGGGTCCTCGGTGTAGTCCCGGCGGACCCGGGTGCGGATGCCGTGGTCCTTCAAAAACTGGGCGGTGCCGGTGGTGGCCTCAATATTGAAGCCCAGGCGGTAGAACCGCCCCACCAGGGGCAGGGCCTCCTCCAGGTCCTCCGGGCAGATGGACAGCAGCACCGTCCCGTGGTCCTGGAGCTTCATCCCCGCGGCCTGCATGGCCTTGTACAGGGCGTAGGGCAGCCGGTCGTCGTAGCCGATGGCCTCGCCGGTGGACTTCATCTCCGGGGAGAGATAGGCGTCAAGCCCGGAGAGCTTGCTGAAGGAGAACACCGGCACCTTGCAGTACCATCTCTTCTTCTCCGGCGGGTAGAGCTCCGTGAAGCCCTGGTCCCGCAGGCTCTCCCCCAGGATCACCTTGGTGGCGATGTCCGCCAGGGAGTAGCCCGTGGCCTTGGAGAGGAAGGGCACCGTCCGGGAGGACCGGGGGTTGACCTCGATGATGTAGACCTTGTCCTGCCGGTCCACGATGAACTGGATGTTGTACAGGCCCACGATGCCGACGCCCAGGCCCAGCTTCTTCGTGTAGTCCAGGATGGTGTCCTTCACCGCCTGGGAGATGGAGAAGGTGGGATACACGCTGACGGAGTCCCCGGAGTGGACGCCGGTGCGCTCCACCAGCTCCATGATGCCGGGGACGAACACGTCCCGCCCGTCGCAGATGGCGTCCACCTCCACCTCCTTGCCGATGATGTACTTGTCCACCAGCACGGGCTTGTCGGCGTCCACCTCCACGGCGGTCTTCAGGTAGCGGCGGAGCATCTCCTCCCCCGTCACGATCTCCATGGCCCGGCCCCCCAGCACGAAGCTGGGCCGGACCAGGACGGGGTAGCCGATGGCGGCGGCCACCTTCACGCCCTCCTCCACGCTGGTGACGGCCTCGCCCCGGGGCTGGGGGATGTCCAGGTCCCGGAGGACCTGCTCAAAGACCTTCCGGTCCTCCGCCCGCTCGATGGCGGCGCAGTCGGTGCCGATGATCTTCACCCCGTGGTCCATCAGGGGCTGGGCCAGGTTGATGGCGGTCTGGCCGCCCAGGGAGGCGATGACCCCCACGGGCTTCTCCAGCTCGATGACGTTCATCACGTCCTCCACCGTCAGGGGCTCGAAGTAGAGCTTGTCGCTGCAGGTGTAGTCGGTGGAGACGGTCTCCGGGTTGTTGTTGATGATGATGGCGTCGTAGCCGCTGGCCTTGATGGTCTGGACGGCGTGGACGGTGGAGTAGTCGAACTCCACCCCCTGGCCGATGCGGATGGGGCCGGAGCCCAGGACGACGATCTTCTTGTGGGGGGAGACGACGGACTCGTTCTCCTCCTCGTAGGTGGAGTAGAAGTAGGGGACGTAGCTGTCGAACTCGCTGGCGCAGGTGTCGATCATCTTGTACACCGGGAAGATCCCCAGCTCCCGCCGCTTCTCGTACACCTCCCGCTCCGTGCACTTCCACAGCCAGGCGATGGCCCTGTCGGAGAAGCCCTTCCGCTTGGCCTTCCGCAAGATGGTCTCGTCCCAGGGCCGGGCCTTGATCTCCCCCTCGTAGCGGACGATGTTGGAGATCTTGTCCAGGAACAGCATGTCGATCTGGGTGGCCTCCCAGATGACACCCAGGTCCGTGCCCCGGCTCATGAGCTCGGCGATTGCGAAGATCCGGTCGTCGGTGCCCAGCTTGATGTAGTCGGTGAGCTCCCGCTCGCTGTAGTGGTCGAACTTGCTCATGTAGATGTGGCCCACGCCGATCTCCAGGGACCGCACCGCCTTGAGGATGCTCTCCTGGAGGGTGCGGCCCACGGCCATCACCTCGCCGGTGGCCTTCATCTGGGTGGACAGGACGTTGCTGGCGCTGGTGAACTTGTCGAAGGGGAACCGGGGCATCTTGGTGACCACGTAGTCCAACGTGGGCTCGAAGCTGGCGGGGGTGTTGGCCAGGCGGATCTCGTCGAGGTGCATCCCCACGGAGATCTTGGCGGATACCCGGGCGATGGGGTAGCCGCTGGCCTTGCTGGCCAGGGCCGAGGACCGGGACACCCGGGGGTTGACCTCGATGACGTAGTACTGGAAAGACTGGGGGTCCAGGGCGAACTGGACGTTGCAGCCCCCCTCGATCCTCAGGGCCCGGATCAGCCGCAGGGCGCTGTCCCGCAGGAGGTGGTACTCCTTGTTGGTCAGGGTCTGGCTGGGGGCCACCACGATGGAGTCCCCGGTGTGGATGCCCACGGGGTCGATGTTCTCCATATTGCACACGGTGATGGCGGTGTCGTTGGCGTCCCGCATCACCTCGTACTCGATCTCCTTGTAGCCCTTGATGCTCTTCTCGATGAGCACCTGGTGGACCGGGGAGAGCTCCAGGGCGTTGCGCATCATGTCCCGCAGCTCTCCGTCGTTGGCGGCGAAGCCGCCGCCGGTGCCCCCCAGGGTGAAGGCCGGGCGCAATATCACCGGGTAGCCGATCTCTTCAGCGGCCTGGAGGGCCTCCTCCACGGAGTGGGTGATCTGGGAGGGCACCACCGGCTCCCCCAGGGAGAGGCACAGCTCCTTGAACAGCTCCCGGTCCTCCGCCTTCTGGATGCTCTCGTAGCTGGTGCCCAGCAGCTCCACGCCGCACTCGTCCAGCACCCCCTGGCGCTTGAGCTCCATGGCCAGGTTCAGCCCCGTCTGCCCGCCGATGCCGGGGACGATGGCGTCGGGCCGCTCAAAGCGCAGGATCTTGGCCAGATACTCCACCGTCAGGGGCTCCATGTACACCTTGTCCGCCACGGTGGTGTCGGTCATGATGGTGGCGGGGTTGGAGTTGGCCAGGACCACCTGGTACCCCTCCTCCTTCAGGGCCAGGCAGGCCTGGGTGCCGGCGTAGTCGAACTCCGCCGCCTGGCCGATGACGATGGGCCCGGAGCCGATGACCAGGATCTTCTTCAAGTCTGTCCGCTTAGGCATGGCGCTTTCCCTCCTCCATCATCTGAATGAACTGGTCGAACAGGTACCCGCTGTCCTGGGGCCCGGGGGCGCTCTCCGGGTGGTACTGGACGGAGAACACCCGGTCCCTGGGGCAGGCCAGCCCCTCCACCGTGTCGTCCAGCAGGTTGATGTGGGTCACCTCCAGGCCCGTGCCCTCCAGGGAGGCGCGGTCCACGGCGTAGCTGTGGTTCTGGCTGGTGATCTCCAGCTTTCCGGTGCCCAGGTTTTTCACCGGGTGGTTGCCTCCCCGGTGGCCGAACTTCAGCTTGTAGGTCCTGCCGCCGTAGGCCAGGGCGATCATCTGGTGGCCCAGGCAGATGCCGAAGATGGGGTAGAGCCCCCGCAGCTGCCGCACCAGGCGGATCACCGGCTCCACGTCCTCCGGGTCCCCGGGGCCGTTGGAGAGGAACACCCCGTCGGGGGCCATGCCCATGATGACGGAGGCGGGGGTGTCGTAGGGCACCACGGTGACGTTGCAGCCCCTGGCGTTCAAGGATCGGACGATGTTGAGCTTGATGCCGCAGTCCACCGCCACCACATTGTACCTGTGGTTGGAGGTCCGGGCGTACCAGCGCTTGCGGCAGCTCACCCGGGAGACCTGGTCCCGGGGCAGCTCCGTGGCCGCCAGGATGGCCAGGGCCTCCTCCCGGGGGGTGCCGATGTCCGTGATGAGGGCCTTCCGGCTGCCGTGGTCCCGGATGCTGCGGGTCAGCTTCCGGGTGTCGATGCCCTCCACGGCGGGGATATCATAGTCCTCCAGGATCTCCGAGAGGGTCTTGGTGTAGCGGAAGTTGCTGGGAATGTCGTTGTACTCCCGGACCGCCAGGCCGCCAATGGTGGGGATCTTGGTCTCAAAATCCTCGTCGGTGATGCCGTAGTTGCCGATGATGGGGTAGGTCATCACCACCAGCTGGTCGGTGTAGGACGGGTCGGACACGATCTCCTGGTAGCCCACCATGGAGGTGTTGAACACGATCTCGCACACCCGGTCCCCCCGGGCGCCGAAGCGGCAGCCACGGTACTCGCTGCCGTCGGCCAGCACGATCTTGCAGTCATAGTCTCTGATCATTTGCTCGCTCCTCTCCTCGCCCCGCGGACGGGGGCGGCTTTTTCAAAAAAAGAAAAACCCGGCTCACACAGACGGGAATACCAGTCCGTGGAACCGGGAAACAGAGGCGGCAGGGACAGCGGGACCAATACCGGGACCCGTTTGGCAAACACCACTCAAAAGCCCTCTCTCCATGGTCAGCTCCCCCTTCCGCCGCAGCTAAATTTTTGTGAGGTATGCTAACTTTTATTGCGTATTTCCCCGTGGTTTCCGGAAAAACGTCTAAAATTTAACATACTTTTTTCACATTCGCTTTGAAAAATATCTCACAGATCCCGCCAAAAGTCAAGGCCGGGGAGAGAAAATATTTTCTCTTTATGGAACTTCCCCATAGGGGGGCTGGGGATGGCGGGGCGGATTCATACAGAATTTCATCTTGCGTTTTTTTTCCGAAAATGGTAGGTTATATGTGTTAATTGAAGAAAAGCCCGCCTGCAACTGACGGGACTGTGGAGCACACCACATGGGAGCAGGCGGGCGGCACCTTTGTCGACCGTCTGGGCAGCCTGTCTCCAAAGGGGACGGGACTGCCCATTTTTTGTTGAAAGCCCCCTTTCAGCAGGAATTTTACGCATCGCGAGGAGGAAAAACGAATGAAGAAAGTCGCCGTCATTATGGGCAGCGCCAGCGACCTGCCGGTGGTCCGCAAAGCCGTGGACACCCTGCGGGAGTTCGGCGTACCCACCGAGGTCCACGTCTTCTCCGCCCACCGCACCCCGGAGCAGGCCGGCGCCTTCGCCCGGAGCGCCCGGGACAACGGCTTCGGCGTCATCATCGCCGCCGCCGGTATGGCCGCCCACCTGGCCGGGGCCATGGCTGCGGGCACCACCCTGCCCGTCATCGGCATTCCCATCAAATCCAAAAACCTAGACGGCGTTGACGCCCTCCTGTCCACGGTCCAGATGCCCTCCGGCATCCCTGTAGCCACCGTGGCCATCGATGGAAGCGTCAATGCCGCCTTGCTTTCCATCCAGATCCTGGCGGTGGAGGACGAGAGCCTGGCCCGGAAGCTGGCGGAGAAGCGGCAGCGGGACGCCCAGAAGGTTCTGGACGCCGACCGGGAGATCGAAGACGCCCTGGCTCACTGAGTCCGGCCCCGCCGGCATCTGAAAAAGAAAGAAAACATTATTGATACGGGAGGAACATACCAATGGAAAAGACCGTTCAGCTCTACGAGGGAAAGGCCAAGAAGGTCTACGCCACCGACGACCCCCGCTACGTGATCGTCTCCTACAAGGACGACGCCACCGCCTTCGACGGGACCAAAAAGGGCACCATCCGGGGCAAGGGCGCCGTCAACAACCGCATGAGCAACTTCCTCATGCAGAAGCTGGCGGAGGAGGGCGTCCCCACCCACTACGTCTCCGAGCTCAACGACCGTGAGACCGTGGTGAAGAAGGTGGAGATCGTCCCCCTGGAGGTCATCGTCCGCAACGTGTCCGCGGGCCACTTCGCCAGCCGCTACGGCGTGGAGGAGGGCATCGTCTTTGACGAGCCGGTGCTGGAGTTCTCCTACAAGAACGACGACCTCCACGACCCCCTGCTGAACACCTCCCACGCTCTGGCCCTGAAGCTGGCCACCCGGGAGGAGATCGAGACCATCCGCTTCATGGCCCTGAAGGTCAACCAGGTCCTCAAGGCCTTCTTCGCCCAGTGCGGCGTGAACCTCATCGACTTCAAGCTGGAGTTCGGCCGCCTGCCCAACGGCGAGATCGTCCTGGCCGACGAGATCAGCCCCGATACCTGCCGCTTCTGGGACGCCAAGACCGGGGAGAAGCTGGACAAGGACCGCTTCCGCCGGGACCTGGGCAACGTGGAGGAGGCCTATCAGGAGATGATGCGCCGGGTCTTCGGAGAGCAGGCATGAGCGGTCTCCACGAGGAGTGCGGCGTCTTCGGCATCTGGTGCCCCGAGGGCTCCTCTCTGAGCCCCGCCCACGAGGCCTACGCCGCCCTGTTTGCCCTGCAGCACCGGGGGCAGGAGGCCTGCGGCATCGCTGTGAACCACCGGGGCGTCATCCGCTGCCACAAGGACGTGGGGCTGGTGGGAGAGGTGTTCGACCAGGAGAAGCTGGACGCCCTCCAGGGGAACATGGCCATCGGCCACGTCCGCTACTCCACCACCGGCGACCCCCGGCGGGAGAACGCCCAGCCCCTGGCCATCACCCATGTGAAGGGCAATCTGGCCCTGGCCCACAACGGCAACCTGGTCAACGCCGGGGCCCTGCGCCGGCAGCTGGAACTGAACGGCGCCATCTTCCGCTCCTCCTCCGACACGGAGGTCCTGGTCTACACACTGGTTCAGGAGCGGCTGAAGGCAAAGTCCATCGAAGACGCGGTGGTCAACGCCATGTCCGTGGTGGAGGGCGCCTACTCCCTGTGCATCATGTCCTCCCGGAAGCTCATCGCCGCCCGGGACCCCCGGGGGATGCGGCCGCTGTGCATGGGCTCCCTGGGGGACGCGGTGGTCTTCGCCTCCGAGTCCTGCGCCCTGGACGCCCTGGGAGCCCGGTTCATCCGGGACGTGGAGCCGGGGGAGGTCATCGTGGTGGACCACACCGGCGCGGTCCGCTCCCTCCACGCGCCCCAGAAGCCAAAGACCGCCGTGTGCGTATTTGAGTACATCTATTTCGCCCGCCCGGACTCCGTCATCGACGGGGCCTCGGTGGAGCTGGCCCGCCAGGAGGCGGGCAAGTACCTGTCATTGGAGCACCCCGTGGGGGCGGACATGGTCATGGGCGTGCCGGATTCCGGCATCCCCGCCGCCATCGGCTACGCCCGCTGCTCCGGCATCCCCTACGGCGTGGGGCTCATCAAAAACCGCTACATCGGCCGGACCTTCATCCAGCCCGGCCAGGACAAGCGGGAGCGCAGCGTGCGGCTGAAGCTCAACGCCCTGCGGGAGGCGGTCCAGGGCAAGAGGGTCATCATGGTGGACGACTCCATCGTCCGGGGCACCACCTGTGCCCGGCTCATCAAGCTGGTCCGGGACGCCGGGGCCAGCGAGGTCCACCTGCGGATCTCCGCGCCCCCCTTCCGCCACCCCTGCTTCTTCGGCACCGACATCCCCGACCAGGATCTGCTGCTGGCCCACGGCCGGACGGTGGAGGAGATGCGGGAGATCATCGGCGCGGATACCCTGGGCTTTTTGTCCCTGGAGGCCACCCGGAAGATCGCCCGGGGCTGCCACCTGGACTTCTGCGACGCCTGCTTCACCGGGGAGTACCCCATGGACGTGCCCAAACAGGCCCAGAAAAATCTGTTTGAAAGTGAGATCGAGACATGAGTGAGAGCTATTCTGCCTCCTACGCCGCCGCGGGCGTGGACATCACCGCCGGCTACCGGGCGGTGGAGCTGATGAAGTCCCACGTGGCCCGGACCATGACGGCGGGGGTCTGTGGGGACATCGGCGGGTTCGGCGGCCTCTACCAGCCGGAGCTTTCCGGCATGTCCCAGCCGGTGCTGGTCTCCGGCACCGACGGGGTAGGCACCAAGCTTCGCGTCGCCCAGCTGATGAACCGGCACGACACCGTGGGCATCGACTGCGTGGCCATGTGCGTCAACGACATCATCTGCTGCGGCGCCAGGCCCCTGTTTTTCTTAGACTACATCGCCTGCGGCAAAAATATCCCCGAGCGGATCGCGGACATTGTGGGCGGCGTGGCCGAGGGCTGCGTCCAGGCGGGCTGCGCCCTCATCGGCGGTGAGACCGCCGAGCACCCCGGCGTGATGCACGCCGACGACTACGACCTGGCGGGCTTCGCCGTGGGCATCGTGGACCGGGAAAAGATCATCGACAAGAACAAGACCGCCCCCGGCGACGCGGTGCTGGCCCTGCCCTCCTCCGGCGTCCACTCCAACGGCTTCTCCCTGGTCCGCCGGGTGTTCAACGTGGAGCGGGCGGACCTTCACACCCCCATCGACGCCCTGGGGGGCCTGGGGCTGGGCCAGGCCCTGCTGACCCCCACCCGGATCTACGTCAAGGCCATCCTGGCCCTGCTGGAGCAGGTGGAGGTCCACGGCATCTCCCACATCACCGGCGGCGGCTTCTACGAGAACGTCCCCCGCAGCATCCCCCAGGGGCTGTGCGCCAAGCTGGAGAAGAGCGCCCTGCGGGTGCCCCCCATTTTCGATCTCATCGCCGAGACAGGCGCCATCCCGGAGCGGGACATGTTCAACACCTTCAACATGGGGGTTGGCATGACCGTGACGGTGCCCAAGAGCCAGGCGGACAGGGCCCTCTCCCTCCTGCGGGAAAACGGCGAGGACGCCTACCTCATCGGCGAGATCGTCTCCGGCGAGGAGCGGGTGGTCCTATGCTGACGGCCCGGATCGCCGTGCTGGTCTCCGGCGGCGGCACCAACCTCCAGGCCCTCATCGACGCCCAGCGGCGTGGGGACCTCCACAGCGGGGTCCTCTCCCTGGTCATTGCCGACAAGAGCGGCGTCCGGGCCGTCACCCGGGCCCACGAGGCGGACATCGCCTGCGCCGTCATCCCCCGGCGGGAGCCGGGGTTCGAGGAAAAGGTCCTGGAGGCCCTGGGCCACTACCGGATCGACATGGTGGTGCTGGCCGGGTTCCTGGGCATCCTGTCGGCGGACTTCATCGCCCGCTTCCCCGGGCCCATCATCAACATCCACCCCTCCCTGATCCCCGCCTTCTGCGGCAAGGGCTTCTACGGCCTGAAGGTCCACCAGGCGGCTCTGGACTACGGGGTGAAGGTCACCGGCGCCACCGTCCACTACGTCAACGAGGTCCCCGACGGTGGGAAGATCATCCTCCAGAAGGCCGTGGAGGTCCAGCCCGGCGACACCGCCGAGGTCCTCCAGCGCCGGGTCATGGAGCAGGCGGAGTGGGTGATTCTGCCCCAGGCGGCGGAGCTGGTGGCACAAACAATTATGAAATAATGTGGGGCCTTCGGTCCCACACCCCAAGACCTCGGGGGTTTCACCCCCGAACCCCGACCTACTTTTTCCTCGTGGAAAAAGTAGGCAAAAACACGCACGGAGGGAGAAACCCTTTCGATGGGGTTTCTCCCCCGTGACCCCCTCTTCCACAACGACACAAAGGGGGGCGCCCGCCCCCCTTTGGATTCCCCCGCCAGCCCTATACTTGTCCTGTTGTTCTACGGATACTCCCGATGGTGCGTTGTAAGAAGAATGTTTCGACAAGCACCAAAAGAAACATCCATCTCTTTAAGAGGCCGGCAGGCGGAGTATCGTTGATAGACCCACTGTAGATTAGATGACAAAAACCTGATTCAGTGGCAGAGCAGTTTCAAATTTGATACAGACCGATTAGGAAAACAATCGGGGTCCGGGGTGCCCCCGGCGATTTTTGGTGACTTTTTATCGCTAAAAAGTCACCCGGGTCCGGGCCGGGGAGGCCCGGGAGGTCGCGTATCGCAGAGCAGTATGTTTTGAGAGGTAACCATGGATATATACAAGATTGAAGATTTGGGCCATCTCCTGGCCCGCAACCCCTACCCCGGCCGGGGCATCGTGGTGGGCAAGTCCGCCGACGGCCGCCACGCCGCCGTGGCCTACTTCATCATGGGCCGCAGCGAGAACAGCCGTAACCGGGTCTTTGAGGCCACGGAGGACGGCATCCGCACCCGGGCCTGGGATGAGAGCAAGGTGACGGACCCCAGCCTCATCATCTACCACCCGGTCCGCCGCCTGGATGACACCCTCATTGTCACCAACGGCGACCAGACCGACACCATCCGGGACGGGCTTCTGGCGGGCAAGACCTTCGGCCAGGCTCTGAAGGTCCGGCGCTTCGAGCCCGACGGACCCAACTGGACCCCCCGGATCAGCGCCATCCTGACTCTGGCCGGCGGAGATTTTGACTATCATATGTCCATCCTCAAGAGCGCCGACGCCGAGGGCAGCGCCTGCAGCCGCTTCACCTTCGCCTACGAGGCCCTGCCGGGCCTGGGCCACTTCCTCCACACCTATGTCACCGACGGGGACCCCATCCCCACCTTCCAGGGGGAGCCGGAGCGGGTGGCCATTGGGGACGACGGCGAGGCCTTCACCGACATGATCTGGTCCGGCCTCAACGCGGACAACAAGATCTCCCTCTACACCAACTGGATCGACCTGGCCACCGGCCGGGAGGAGGTCCGGATCATCAACAAGCACCAGTGAGACAAGACGAAGGAGGATCAGCCATGGAACGAAACCGGGACGGCTACGTCTCCCCCCTCTCCACCCGCTACGCCAGCCGGGAGATGCAGTACCTCTTCTCCGACAACAACAAGTTCCGCACCTGGCGGCGGCTTTGGATCGCCCTGGCCGAGGCGGAGCGGGAGCTGGGCCTGCACATCACCGAGGAACAGATCGACGAGCTGAAGACCCACGCCGAGGACGTCAACTACGACGTGGCGGAGGCCCGGGAGCGGGTGGTCCGCCACGACGTGATGAGCCACGTCTACGCCTACGGCCAGCAGTGCCCTCAGGCGGAGGGCATCATCCACCTGGGCGCCACCTCCTGCTACGTGGGGGACAACACGGACCTCATCATCCTCCGGGACGCCTCCCGGCTTGTCCTGAAAAAGGCGGCCCAGGTGCTGCGGAACCTGGCGGACTTCGCCCGGCGGTACAAGGACCTGCCCTGCCTGGGCTACACCCATCTCCAGCCCGCCCAGCTCACCACCGTGGGCAAGCGGGCCACGCTGTGGATGAACGAGCTGATGATGGACATGGAGAACCTGGAGCACCAGGTCGCCACCCTCCGCTTCCGGGGGGCCAAGGGCACCACCGGCACCCAGGCCAGCTTCATGGAGCTGTTCGAGGGAGATGAGGAGAAGGTGAAGGCCCTGGACCGCATGGTGGCGGAGCGGATGGGCTTTGCCCGGTCCGTGGCCGTCTGCGGCCAGACCTACTCCCGGAAGACCGACGCCTACTTTCTTGCCGCCCTCTCCGGCTTCGCCCAGTCCGCCTGCAAGTTCGCCACGGACCTGCGCATCCTCCAGTCCTTCGAGGAGATGGAGGAGCCCTTCGAGGCCAGCCAGATCGGCTCCTCCGCCATGCCCTACAAGCGCAACCCAATGCGCAGCGAGCGGATCTGCGCCCTGGCCCGGTACGTGATCCAGGACGCGGTGAACCCCGCTATGACTGCCGCCACCCAGTGGATGGAGCGGACCCTGGACGACAGCGCCAACAAGCGCATCGCCGTGTCCGAGGCCTTTCTGGCGGTGGACGCCATTCTGGAGATCTATATGAACGTCACCGCCGGGCTGGTGGTCTATGACCGGGTGGTCAGCCGCCGGGTGATGGAGAAGCTGCCCTTCATGGCCACGGAGAACATCATGATGGAGGCCGTCAAGCGGGGCGGGAACCGCCAGGAGCTCCACGAGGCCCTGCGGGAGCACTCCCACGCCGCCGCCCGCCGGGTGAAGCTGGAGGGCGGACAGAACGACCTCATTGACCGCATCGTGGCCGACCCCCTCTTCCCCCTGACCCGGGGGGAGATCGAGGAGCAGATGGCCCCGGAGAAATACGTGGGCCGGGCCCCCAGCCAGGTGACGGAATTTCTGGACCAGGAAGTCGCTCCCCTTCTGGCCCGGTACCCCGACGAGGACATCCACGGGGAGCTGAACGTCTGACACGCAGGAAAGGAGACCGCTCATGAACGAACTGGAACTGAAATACGGCTGCAACCCCAACCAGAAGCCCGCCCGCATCTTCATGCGGGACGGCGGCGACCTGCCCATCCGGGTCCTCAACGGCAAGCCGGGGTACATCAATTTCCTGGACGCCTTCAACGCCTGGCAGCTGGTCAAGGAGCTGAAGGAGGCCCTGGGTCTCCCCGCCGCCGCCTCCTTCAAGCACGTCTCCCCCACCTCCGCCGCCGTGGGCCTGCCCCTGGGCGACAGCCTGAAGCGGGCCTGCTTCGTGGACGACGTGGAGGGCCTGGACGACAGCCCCCTGGCCTGCGCCTACGCCCGGGCCCGGGGCACGGACCGTCTGTGCTCCTTCGGCGACTGGGCCGCCCTCAGCGACGTGTGCGACGAGACCACCGCCCGGCTCCTCCAGCGGGAGGTGTCCGACGGTGTCATCGCCCCGGGGTACACCGACCAGGCCCTGGCCATCCTGAAGACCAAGCGCAAGGGCGGCTACAACATCGTCCAGATCGACCCCAGCTACGTCCCCGCCCAGCAGGAGACCAAGGACGTGTTCGGCGTCACCTTCCAGCAGGGGCGCAACGACGCCCGCATCGACATGAGCCTGCTGGACAACGTGGTCACCTGCAACAAGAACCTGCCGGACTCCGCCCGGCGGGATCTGATCGTGGCCCTCATCACCCTGAAGTACACCCAGTCCAACTCCGTGTGCTACGCCTTCGACGGACAGGCCATCGGCGTGGGAGCCGGCCAGCAGAGCCGCATCCACTGCACCCGTCTGGCGGGCACCAAGGCGGACACCTGGTTTCTGCGCCAGCACCCCAAGGCCCTGAACCTCCCCTTCCTGCCCTCCCTGGGCCGGCCGGAGCGGGACAATGTCATCGACAGCTATATCAACGGCAACGAGGAGGACGTGTGCGCCGAGGGCTTCTGGGAGAAGTACTTCATCTGGCGGCCCGATCCCCTCAACGAGCGGGAGAAGCGGGCCTGGCTGGACCAGACCAACGACGTGTCTCTGGCCAGCGACGCCTTCTTCCCCTTCCCCGACAACATCGAGCGGGCCCGCCGCAGCGGCGTGCGCTACGTAGCCCAGCCCGGCGGCTCCATCCGGGACGATCTGGTCATCGCCAAGTGCGACGACTACGACATGGCCATGGTGTTTACCGGACTGCGGCTGTTCCATCACTAAAATTTTACGGGGGCTCCGCCCCCGGGCCCCGTTTTCGTGGGGCCTCCCCGGCCCCACACCCCGGGTCACTTTTTGTACGGACAAAAAGTGACCAAAAAACCGCACGGAGGGAGAAACCCTTTCGATGGGGTTTCTCCCCCGTGACCCCCTCTTCCGCGACGACGCAAAGGGGGCAACGCCCCCTTTGGAATCCCCCCAGTTAGTCCTGCGGACTGCCCGGGGACCCCTATTGATTTCACTTGCGCGGGCGAAGTGAATTCGCCCTTACGCCAAGGTTTTCGCCAAAGGCGAAAACGCTTGTACGCCGGACTCCCGGCGAGGGCCCTAACGAAATATGCCCCCTTTAACAGGGCGGCAGCCGAAGCATCGTCGATAGACCCGCTGTAGATTAGATAGCAAAAAACTAATTCGGTGCAGAGATGTCCCAAGACTGATACAGACCGATTGGGAAAAGGAATCCAAAACCTTGGTTTTGGCGGTTTTTCGGTTCACTTTTGGGCGTCCAAAAGTGAACCGCGGGGTTCGGGGGCGCGTAGCCCCCGATTCTCCCGGAGCGTGGGGGCGGGTAGCCCCCACAAAGTCCCGCTCGCGCCGGAGCGCGAAACCTCTCCAAGCAGACTGCAAAAAGAAGAAACCACCCCTTGCCGCCGAAGGCGGCAAAGACAGAGCCAGGAATACAGGGAAGGGGAAAAGAACATGAACATTCTGGTCATTGGCGGCGGAGGCCGCGAACACGCCATCATTCAGAAGCTCAAGGAGGACCCACGGGCGGAGACCATCTACGCCCTGCCCGGCAACGGCGGCATCGCCGCCGACGCCCAGTGCGTGGCCATCGGCGCCAAGGACATCCCCGCCATTGTGGAGTTCGTGAGGACCCACCCGGTGGACTTCGCCGTGGTGGCCCCCGACGATCCCCTGGTGCTGGGGGCGGTGGACGCCCTGGAGGCCGCCGGGGTCCCCTGCTTCGGCCCCACGAAGGACGCCGCCGCCATCGAGGGCAGCAAGGTGTTTGCCAAGGACCTGATGCGGCGCTACGGCATCCCCACCGCCTCCTACGAGGTATTTTACGGCGCGGAGACCGCCCTGTCCTACGTGGAGACCTGCCCCCTGCCCACGGTGGTGAAGGCCGACGGCCTGGCCCTGGGCAAGGGCGTCCTTATCTGCGAGACCCGTGAGGAGGCCCGGCAGGCGGTCCGCTCCCTGATGGAGGACAAGATCTTCGGGGAGAGCGGCGCCCGGGTGGTGGTGGAGGAGTTCTTGACCGGGCCGGAGGTGTCCGTCCTGGCCTTCACCGACGGGAAAACCATCGTCCCCATGGTGTCCTCCATGGACCACAAGCGGGCTCTGGACGGGGACAAGGGCCCCAACACCGGCGGCATGGGCACCGTGGCCCCCAATCCCTACTACACCCCGGCGGTGGCGGAGCGGTGCATGGCGGAGATCTTCCTGCCCACCATCCGGGCCATGGCCGCCGAGGGCCGGCCCTTCAAGGGCTGCCTCTACTTCGGGCTCATGCTCACCGGCGACGGCCCCAAGGTCATCGAGTACAACTGCCGCTTCGGCGACCCGGAGACCCAGGTGGTCCTGCCCCTGCTGGAGGGGAGCCTGCTGGAGATCATGCTGGCCACCGCCCAGGGACGGCTGGCGGAGGTGGACGTCCGCTTCGCGGACAAGTCCGCCTGCTGCGTCATTCTGGCCTCCCAGGGCTATCCCGGCCGCTATGAGACCGGCTTCCCCATCTCCCTGCCGGAGACCGGGGCAAACGAGCACATCTACATCGCCGGCGCGGCGGTGAAGGACGGCGCGCTGGTCACCGGCGGCGGCCGGGTGCTGGGCGCCACCGTCGTGGCGGATGACCTGCCCGCCGCCGTAGAGGCCGCCTACGCCCTGGCGGACCGCGTCCACTTTGACAACGCCTACTGCCGCCGGGATATCGGCCGCCGGGCCCTGCGGGCACTGGAAGGAGGAAGATGATGGTACACCGGATCTATGTGGAAAAGCGCCCGGGGCTGAGCCCCGAGGCGGGCAACCTTCTGGCGGACCTGCGGGACTTCCTGGGCATCCGCTCCCTGGCGGGGGTCCGGGTCCTCAACCGCTACGACGTGGAGAACATCGACCCCCAGGTCTACGAGCGGGCCAAGACCGTGGTCTTCTCCGAGCCTCAAGCCGACGTGATCTGGGACGAGACCTTCCCCCAGCCCCGGAACGCCCACAGCCTGCTGGCGGTGGAGGCCCTGCCGGGCCAGTTCGATCAGCGGGCCGACTCCTGCGCGCAGTGCATCCAGCTCATGGCCGGGGTGGACCGGCCCCGGGTCCGCCACGCCAAGGTCTACCTGCTGGAGGGCCGGCTGAGCCAGGAGGAGCTGGACAAGATCCGGGGCTACCTCATCAACCCGGTGGAGAGCCGGGAGGCCTCCCTGGAGAAGCCGGAGACCCTGGCCCGGGACTACGCCGCCCCGGCCATGGTGGAGACCCTGACCGGCTTCACCGCCCTGGACGAGGCGGGGCTCGCCGCCCTGCTGGAGAAGCTGGGCCTGGCCATGGACTTGGATGACCTGAAATTCCTCCAGGCCTACTTCCGGGACGACGAGGGCCGGGACCCCACCATCACCGAGGTCCGGGTGGTGGACACCTACTGGTCCGACCACTGCCGCCACACCACCTTCTCCACCCACCTGGAGGACATCTCCATCGGGGACCCGGCCACAGAGGCCGCCTACCGGCGGTATCTGGCCGCCCGGGAGGAGGTCTACGGCCCGGAGAAGGCGGCGAAGCGGCCCCAGACTCTGATGGACATCGCCACCATCGGGGCGAAAACCCTGAAAAAGCGGGGCCTGCTCCCGGAGCTGGACGAGAGCGAGGAGATCAACGCCTGCTCCATCCACGTGGCCGCCCCGGTGGACGGCGAGGACCAGGACTGGCTCCTGATGTTCAAAAATGAGACCCACAACCACCCCACGGAGATCGAGCCCTTCGGCGGCGCGGCCACCTGCATCGGCGGGTGCATCCGGGACCCCCTCTCCGGCCGGGCCTACGTCCACCAGGCCATGCGCCTCACCGGCTGCGGGGACCCCAGGGTGCCCTTTGACCAGACCCTGGAGGGCAAGCTGCCCCAGCGGAAGCTGGCGGTCACCGCCGCCGCGGGCTACAGCTCCTACGGCAACCAGATCGGCCTGGCCACCGGCCACGTGGCGGAGGTCTACCACCCCGGCTACATCGCCAAGCACCTGGAGGTGGGGGCTGTGGTGGGGGCGGCCCCGGCGGCCAGTGTCCGCCGGGAGCGGCCCGCGCCGGGGGATGTGGTGATTCTCCTGGGGGGCCGCACCGGCCGGGACGGCATCGGCGGGGCCACCGGCTCCTCCAAGAGCCACAACCTGAAGTCCCTGACCACCATGGCCAGCGAGGTCCAGAAGGGCAACGCCCCGGAGGAGCGGAAGCTCCAGCGGCTGTTCCGGGACAGCAGCGTGACCCGGCTCATCAAGCGGTGCAACGACTTCGGCGCCGGCGGCGTATCTGTCGCCATCGGCGAGCTGGCCGACGGCCTGGAGATCGACCTGGACGCCGTGCGGAAGAAGTACGAGGGCCTGGACGGCACGGAACTGGCCATCTCCGAGAGCCAGGAGCGGATGGCGGTGGTGGTGTCGCCCCAGGACGCCGCCGCCTTCATCGCCGCCGCGGAGAGGGAAAATCTGGAGGCCTACCCCGTGGCCACGGTCACCGAGAACCCCCGGATGGTCATGAAGTGGCGGGGGCAGATCATCGCCGACCTGAGCCGCAACTTCCTCAACACCAACGGCGCGGTGAAGCGCGCCGCGGCGGCGGTCCCCGCCCGGGACCGCGCTCCCCTCACCGCCCCCCGCTTCGCCTCCCTCCGGGAGATGGCCGGCAGTCTGGCCTGCGCCAGCCGCCGGGGGCTGACGGAGCGGTTTGACGGCACCATCGGCGCGGGCAGCGTCCTCATGCCCTTCGGCGGCAAACGGCAGCGGACCCCCGCCCAGGCCATGGCCGCCCTCCTCCCGGTCCTGCCGGGCCATGCCACCGACCAGGCCAGCGTCATGGCCTGGGGCTTCGACCCGGAGCAGATGGCGGCGGACCCCTATGCCGGGGCCTACGCCTCCATCACTGTCTCCCTGGCCAAGCTGGCGGCGGCCGGGGCGGACTACCGGAGGGCCTACCTGACCCTCCAGGAATATTTTGAGAAGCTGCGGACGGAGCCGCGGCGGTGGGGCAAGCCCTTCGCCGCCCTGCTGGGGGCCCTGGACGCCCAGCTGGACTTCGGCGCGGCGGCCATCGGCGGCAAGGACTCCATGTCCGGGTCCTTCCTGGACCTGGACGTGCCCCCCACTCTGATCTCCTTCGCCATCGCCCCCATCAAGGCCGGGGAGGTGCTGTCCCCGGAGTTCAAGGAGCCGGGCCACCCGGTGTACCTCCTGGGCGGCGGCGACCTCTTCGACGCCGCCGGACGCCGGGCGGCGTGGAGCGGCCTCCACGGCCTGGCAGCGGCCGGGAAGGTCCGGGCCGCCTGGGCGGTGGAAAACGGCGCCGCCGAGGCGGTGATGAAGATGTCCTTCGGCAACGGCGTGGGCTTCGCCGCTGACGGAGGGAGGGACGTTCCCTGGTACGCCCCCTGCCCCGGTGCTATTGTGGCGGAGCTGACGGAGGAGATCGACGCCCCCTGGGCGGTAAAGATCGGCGTGACCACCGAGGCTCCGGTCATCGACCTGGGCGGGGACGCCGCCTCCATTGCGGAGCTGCTGGAGATCAACGAGGCGGTGCTGGAGGGGGTCTACCCCACCGCCGCCGCGGCGGAGAGCGGGCTGGAGCCCTTCACCTACACCGCCGGTCCCGTGGCCGCCCCCGCTGTCCGCGCCGCCAAGCCGAAGGCCCTGATCCCCGTGTTCCCCGGCACCAACTGCGAGTACGACACCGCCCGGGCAGTCATTGACGCGGGAGGCGACACGGAGATCCTGGTGGTGCGGAACCTGAACGCGGAGCAGGTGGCGGCCAGCGCCCAGCGGGTGGCGGAGGCCATCCGGGCCGCCCAGATGATCGTTATTCCCGGCGGCTTCTCCGGCGGCGACGAGCCCGACGGCTCCGGCAAGTTCATCACCGCCTTCTTCCGCTCCCCCGCCGTGCGGGAGGCGGTGACGGAGTTGATGGACAGGCGGGGCGGTCTGATGCTGGGCATCTGCAACGGCTTCCAGGCCCTTATCAAGCTGGGTCTGGTTCCCTTCGGGCGGATCGTGGACGCCGACGAGAGCTGCCCCACCCTGACCTTCAACACCATCGGCCGCCACCAGTCCTCCATCGTCCGCACCCGGGTGTGCTCCAACCTCTCCCCCTGGCTGGCGGAGACAGAGCCTGGCGACGTCTATTCCGTGCCCATCTCCCACGGGGAGGGCCGCTTCATCGCCCCGGAGGCGGTGATCCGCTCCCTGGCGGAGCGGGGGCAGGTCGCCACCCAGTACGTGGACCTGGACGGCGCGCCCTCCATGGACACCGCCTTCAACCCCAACGGCTCCCGATACGCCATCGAGGGCATCACCTCCCCCGACGGCCGCATCCTGGGGAAGATGGGCCACAGCGAGCGGATCGGCCCCCACCTGTACCGCAACGTGCCGGGACAGTACGACATGGGCCTGTTCCGCAGCGCGGTGAAGTTCTTCAAGTGACCAACCAAAACAAGACCTCACGGCCCACGGGGACCGTGGGGTCTTGTTTCTTTGATAGCGCCGATCGCAGGCCGAAGCGCCGGGCGGCCCTGCCCCGTCGGGGCGGCGAGCGCTCCGATCCACGGCAGTCTTTCAGCTTTTACAAAATGTTCATGCAAAGTTAACAAATATTTCTATTGATTTTTATGCAAAACGTGGTATACTGGGAACAGAAATAAAGAAAGGAAGTGATGTGGCATGGTCTACAGACGCAGTCTGGACATCGACGACATGATCTACGGTGAGAGCGAGACCATCATCAGCGAGCGGTAAGCGGCCCCCCTATACGTTTGGTAGTCCACGCTTTTCAGCGTGGTTTTCTTTTTTTCCGGACAAAAGGGTCCGGAGGGACATCGCGAAGCTCTTGAAGAGGCCCCGGCCCCGCGCGCAGCGCCGGGCCGGGGTCTCTTCCCCTCTGTCCTTCCGGGCAAGGCGAATACAGGAGCGTAAAAGGGATAAGGTGTTGACCGGAGGCGGGGGCGCGCTGTATACTACAAAGAGACAGAACCGCCAAGATACGCCGTCTTTCGAAGCCGGCACAGAGAGGAAAAACGCCATGTACAATTTCTTCGCCTACATCTCCCGGATGAAGTACATCACCCGGTGGTCCCTGATGCGCAACAGCGTCGCGGAGAACATCCAAGAGCACAGCCACATGGTGGCGGTTCTGGCCCATGCCCTGGGGGTGATCCGGCGGGACGTGTTCCACCAGCCCTGCGACCCCGACAAGTGCGCGGCGGCGGCGCTGTTCCACGACGCCACGGAGATCTTCACCGGGGACCTGCCCACCCCCATCAAGTACTTCAATCCCGCCATCCGGGAGGCCTACCGCCAGGTGGAGGACGCGGCGGCGCAAAAGCTCCTGGCCATGCTGCCCCCGGAGCTGCGGCCCGCCTACGGCCCCCTTCTCCGGGAGGAGGACGGGGAGATCCGGCAGATCGTGAAGGCGGCGGACAAGCTGGCCGCCTACATCAAATGCCGGGAGGAGCTTCAGGCCGGAAACGGGGAGTTTGAAGACGCGGCCCGTGAGACCCGTGAGGCTCTGGAGCGCCTGGAGGTCCCGGAGGCGGTCTGGTTTCTGGATCGCTTTGGAGAGGCCTTTGGCCTGACTTTGGACGGCCTGCAGGGGCGCTGAGGGGCGCTTTGACGGATTTTCCGGCTTTTCCTGTAAAATTTGCGAAAAAATCTTCTTCCCAGCGAGAAAAAGCTTGCGTTTCCTGGGATTCTATGGTATCATACCCATGTTAGCGTAGTTAGACCAGAGTGGACTATTTCAGTCCGCTCTTTTTCTTGACCTAATTTCCTCAAGCAAAATTCCAGAAGCTGGGCACACTAGAGGAGAAGAAATCTCTTGGGAGCGAGGTGATCCCTGTGGCGAAAGTAACGGAGATCGTGGCAGAGCTGGCGGCCCCCGCTGTCGCGGCCGCGGGCTGCGAGCTGTGGGATGTGGAGTACGTCCGGGAGGCCGGCGTGTGGTACCTCCGCCTCTACCTTGACAAGGAGGGCGGCGTGGACATCATAGACTGTGAGAACGTCAGCCGGGTGGTCAGCGACCTGCTGGACGAGGCCGACCCCATCGAGGGCAGCTACACCTTCGAGGTGTCCTCCGCCGGGGCGGAGCGGGCCCTGAAGCGGCCCTCGGACTTTGCGCGCTTCATGGGCAGTCCGGTGACTGTGAAGCTCTACAAGGCAAAGGACGGCCGCAAGGAGTTCGCCGGGTATCTGAAGGGCTATGACAACGGCGCCGTCACCGTGGCCGTGGGGGACCGGGAGCTGACCTTCACCAAGGACGAAGTTGCCTTATGCCGCCTGCGGGTGGAATTCTGATCTGCAACTGGGTATTTTTTAATAAGTCGTAAGGACAGGTAGGAGAAGAGACATGAAATGTGATGAGATTTTTGCCGCCCTGGATATGCTGGAGAAGGAGCGTGGCATCTCCCCGGCTTTCATGATGGATAAGATCGTTCAGGCCCTGACCACCGCCTACAAGCGGGACCACGAGGGCGTGGAGAACGTGATCGTGGACGTGAACGAGGCGAAAAAGGACCTTCGGATGTACGTGCAGAAGGAGATCGTGGAGGAAGTGGAGTTCCCCGGCACCCAGATGTCCGTGGAGGAGGCCCGGGCCAAGTTCGGCCGCTCCGACGTAGGCGGGCTGGTGAACATCCCCGTGGACAACGTGGAGTTCGGCCGCATCGCCGCCGGCAACGGCAAGCAGGTGATCATCCAGGGCCTCCGCGAGGCGGAGCGGGGCATGGTCTACGACGAGTTCAACTCCAAGCAGCACGAGATTCTCACCGGCGTGGTTACCCGCATCGACCCCCGCAACGGGGCGGTATCCCTGCGGATCGGCACCGGGGCGGAGTCCACGGAGGCTATGCTCTCCGCCAGCGAGCAGATCAAGGGCGAGGACCTCCAGGAGGGCCAGCACGTGAAGGTGTATGTGGTGGAGGTCCGCCGCAGCACCCGGGGGCCCCAGGTCCTCATCTCCCGGACCCACCCGGGTCTGGTCAAGCGCCTGTTTGAGCTGGAGGTGCCGGAGATCTTCGACGGCACCGTGGAGGTAAAATCCATCGCCCGTGAGGCGGGCAGCCGCACCAAGATGGCCGTGTGGAGCCATGACGAGGCCGTGGACCCCATCGGCGCCTGCGTGGGCCCCGGCGGCCAGCGGGTGGGCGCCATCGTCAACGAGCTCCGGGGCGAGAAGATCGATATCATCAAGTACAGCGAAGACCCCGCCCAGTTCATCGCCGCCGCCCTGGCCCCCGCCGACGTGCTGGACGTGTGGCTGGCCGACGAGGGCAAGGGCTGCCGGGTCATCGTTCCCGACGACCAGCTGAGCCTGGCCATCGGCAAGGAGGGGCAGAACGCCCGCCTGGCCGCCCGGCTCACAGGGTATAAGATCGACATCAAGCCCAAGAGCTACAAAGAGGAAGAGTGATTTTTACAGAGCGGGCTGCTCTGCAACTCGTTGCCTCTTCGTGGGCTCCGCCCCCGGACCCCGGGTTACTTTTCTCTTGTCAGAAAAGTAACCAAAAGGACATTTAAGGGGG
>HHCFR05603__coassemble_728_pt1 | contig 23710 bp, 18 predicted proteins | sample HHCFR05603__metabat2_low_PE_030 | metagenome-assembled genome bin HHCFR05603 | reverse complement strand
GGCCGCTCCGAGGCAAACCAGCGAAGCGTTTGCCGAGGAAGAAGGAGGCGCAGCGGAGCGAGCGAAGCCTGCCGCTTGCGGCGGGATGAGGGATGCGGAGCTTGTGCCGACGCGTGCCCCCCTTTGTGTCGTCGCGGGGGAGGGGTCCATAGGGGAGGGACCCCATCGAAAGGGTCCCTCCCCTATGCGGTTTTTTGGTTACTTTTTGTCCGTACAAAAAGTGACCCGGGTCTGGGCCGGGGAGGCCCAGGAGTTACCGAATAGAACGGTGCCTATTCGGAAGAAAAATGTTTCTCTCCCACCCGCCCGACGGCAGGCGAATCCAAGCGCATCGGTGCCCTGCGCTGGCACAGGCGCATCAAAAAAATGGGGGTCCGGGGGTGAAGCCCCCGAGAGCAACGAGCTGCAGAGCAGTCCGCTCTGGGAAAACATCTTACTCCTCTTTTTTCCCCCGGGGGCGGCGGCGGGGCCGATGGCGGCGGGCCCGGCCCTCGGAGGGTTTCCCCTCCTGGCCGGCGGCGGGTGCGCTCTGGCGGGCGGCCCGGTCCGCCGCCCGGTCGGCGGCGGCCTTCTTCTCGGCGGTGGTGTCGGTGGTCTGGCGGACGGTGAGCTTCTCCACCTTCTCCGCCTTCACGGCCTTGGCCTGCCGCTCCTGGCGGCGGGGCTTGGCCTCGGCCTTTTTCTCCGTGGCTTTCACCGGCTTCTCCGGGGACTTTGCCGCCTTTTCCGGCGCGGCGGGGGCGGCCTTGGGCTTGTCGCCCCGGCCCCTCCGGCGGCGGCGACGGCTCCGGTCCCGCTTCTCCTCCTGGACGGGCTCCTCCTCGTCGGGCTCCACCGGGACGGCGGACACCCGGCCCACGGAGCTCAGGCGGCGGGGCGGACGGGGCTCGTCGGCCGCGGCGCTCTCCGGCACAAACCGGGCGGGCCGCTCCCCGGGGATCTCAATGCCCTCCCGGGAGCCCTTGCCGTTGCGGAGGACCCGGATCTCGCAGCGCTTGTAGCGCTTGGGGGACTCGGGGGCGTTGTCCAGACGGACGGTGACCTCCTCCCGCAGCAGGTCCACGGCGCTGATGTTGCCCACCCCGTCGGGGGTGTCCACGAAGCTTTCGTTCTTGGGCATATTCTTGGCGGCCTCCTCGTAGGCGTGCTGCTCGTACTTCAGGCAGCACATGAGCCGGCCGCAGGCCCCGGAGATCTTGGTGGGGTTCAGGCTCAGGTTCTGGGTCTTGGCCATCTTGATGGACACGGGGATGAACTCTTCCAGGAACTGGCTGCAGCACAGGGGCCGGCCGCAGATGCCAAGGCCCCCCAGCATCTTCGCCTCGTCCCGGACGCCGATCTGCCGCAGCTCGATCCGGGCCCGGAACACGCTGGCCAGGTCCTTCACCAGCTCCCGGAAGTCCACCCGGCCCTCGGCGGTGAAAAAGAAGATGATCTTGTTGCCCTCGAAGTTGCACTCCACGCTCACCAGCTTCATCTCCAGCTTGTGGGCGGCGATCTTCTTCTCGCAGATGGCAAAGGCCTCCCTCTCCCGGCGGCGGTTGTAGGCGGCTGCCTTGTGGTCGTTGTCTGTGGCGATGCGTACCACCGGGCGCAGGGGCTGGACCACGCTCTCGTCATCCACCTGGTGGTTGCCCTCCACGCACTTGACGTACTCGATGCCCTGGGCGGTCTCCACCACCACGTACTGCTCCGGCTCCACCTGGAGTCCTCTGGGGTCAAAATAGTAGTTTTTCGCTCCGCCGCGGAAGCGGACGCTGATGACTTCTGCCATAATGAATTCCTTCTTTTTTCACAATAAATAATCAATACCTTCTTTGCGCCGTGCCGGCGCAAGGGGCAGTGTTTTCTTATATATCTTTTGTGGGTTCCCGCACCCACGGGCGGGGTACTTTTTGTTCGCGCAAAAAGTACCCAAAAACGCGCCGGGGGGTCCCCCGGTCCCCCAATTTTACGGGGATGTTCAATCGGCCTCTATCAAATTTGGGGCTTCTCTGCCACTGAATTACGTTTTCACATCTGATCTGCGGCGGGTCTATCGACGATGCTTCGGCTGCCGCCCGCGTCGGCACAAGCTCCGCATCCCTCATCCTGCCGCGAGCGGCAGGGTTCGGTCGCTGCGCTGCGCCTCCTTTTTCCTCGGCAAACGCTGCGCTGGTTTGCCTCGGAGCGGCCCCTTCGGGGCCGATTTAGTTTCGCATCGGACTTTCAACAATGCAGGGGGGAATCCAAAGGGGGCGAGCCCCCTTTGTGTCGTCGCGGGGGAGGGGTACATAGGGGAGGGACCCCATCGAAAGGGTCCCGCCCCTATGCGTGTTTTTGGTTACTTTTTGCACGAGCAAAAAGTAACTCGGGGTCCGGGGGTGAAACCCCCGAAACTCCCGGGGTCCGGGGCCGGAGGCCCCGCAATGTTTCGGAAAGAAACATGTTTCATTCCCACCCGCCCGGCGATACGCGAATCAGCCCTGCATCGGCGCCATGCGCTGGCCCAGCGCCATCTGGAGAGAGCGCAGAGACGCAGTCTCTGCTAACCGATGAGCTCTGCCGCCAGCGCGCCGGTGAGGTGTCCCACGCCGATGTTGTAGGCGCACTGCCGGGAGAACCGGTCCAGGATCTCCGCCCAGGCGGCCAGCTTCCGCCGGCCCGCCTCCCTGGCCAGGCGGCGGGAGAGCTCGTCCTCCGCGCCCGCGCCGTAGCAGGCGGCCAGGCCCCGGCTCACCAGGTCCCGGGCGTCGGAGAGGAGCCGGCCCAGGGCCTCCCGGTCCATCTTGCTGTTCTCCAGCCCGGCGCAGTACCCGGCGATGTCCGCGGGCTTTCCCCCGCACAGCAGCTCGCACAGCGCCCGGGCCCCGCCGTCGGCATCGGCGGCCTCCTCCACAGGGGGCGACAGCTTCCACTCCACCGCCCGGGAGCGGATGGTTTGGAGGAGCACGGCGCTGTTGGCGGCGCAGAAGAGGAAAGCGGCGTGGGGGGGGCCCTCCTCCAGCACCTTCAGCAGGACGTTCTGCCCCTTGCCGTCCAGCCTGCCGCAGTCGGGAAAGAGGTAAATCTTCCGCCTCCCCTCGTTGGGCAGGACATAGGCGTCGGAGCGGACCTGACGGAGAACGTCCATGGAGATCATCTTGTGGTCCGGGTCCTCCACCTGGATCACGTCCGGGTGGATGTCCCGCAGGACCTTCCGGCAGGCGGGACAGGTCCCGCAGGGCCGGTCCGCCCCCTGGCACTCCATGGCGGCGGCGGTGAACCGGGCGGCCCGGAGCAGATCCCCCCGGCCGCTGAGGATCACCGCATGGGGCAGGGCGTCCCGGGCGGCGGTCTGCCGGATGCGTCCGGCCAGGGCCGGCTCGCCGGGGATGGTCAGCTGATCCGGCAATGAGGTCCCTCCTCTCCAAAGCTCCCCTCCGCGGGGGAAAAACAGGTGCATAATCAATATTATTGTACCACATCCTCCTCCGCAAAATCAACAAGTGGAGGAAAAAGAATCAGGAGCGTGACAAAGGCCGGGAATTCCGGGAAAAAAGAGGTCGGATTCGCACAAAAGGCTCTTGCAAAGCGGGCCGGAAGACACTATAATAGAAGCCTGAAAGTGCGTGTGTACGCGCCGCGAAACCGATTGCGGCAGGAAAACTTCACAACAGGAGGAATAAAGACTGTGAGTAAAAAGTTCGTCTATCTCTTCTCCGAGGGCAACGGCTCCATGCGCGAGCTGCTGGGCGGCAAGGGCGCCAACCTGGCGGAGATGACCAACCTGGGTATGCCTGTGCCCCAGGGCTTCACCATCACCACCGAGGCCTGCACCCAGTACTACCAGGACGGCCGCTCCATCAATGAGGAGATCCAGGACCAGATCATGGAGTATATGGGCAAGCTGGAGGACATTTCCGGCAAGCGCTTCGGGGACAAGAACAACCCCCTGCTGGTGTCCGTCCGCTCCGGCGCCCGGGCCTCCATGCCCGGCATGATGGATACCATCCTGAACCTGGGCCTCAACGACGTGGTGGTGGAGGCCTTCGCCAAGAAGACCAAGAACCCCCGCTTCGCCTGGGACTCCTACCGCCGGTTCATCCAGATGTACTCCGACGTGGTCATGGAGGTGGGCAAGAAGTACTTCGAGGAGCTCATCGACGAGATGAAGAAGGAGCGGGGCGTCACGCTGGACACCGAGCTCACCGCCAATGACCTGAAGAAGCTGGCCGAGCAGTTCAAGGCCGAGTACAAGAACAAGATCGGCGAGGACTTCCCCCAGGATCCCCGGGAGCAGCTCATGGGCGCCGTCCGGGCCGTGTTCCGCTCCTGGGACAACCCCCGGGCCATCTACTACCGCCGCATGAACGACATCCCCTCCTCCTGGGGCACCGCCGTCAACGTGCAGATGATGGTCTTCGGCAACACCGGCGACACCTCCGGCACCGGCGTGGCCTTCACCCGCAACCCCGCCACCGGCGAGAAGAAGCTCTTCGGCGAGTTCCTGATGAACGCCCAGGGCGAGGACGTGGTGGCCGGCGTGCGGACCCCCCAGACCATCGACCAGCTGGCCGAGGTCATGCCCGAGGCCTATGAGCAGTTCGTGGACATCGCCCAGAAGCTGGAGTACCACTACCGCGACATGCAGGACATGGAGTTCACCATCGAGGACAAGAAGCTCTACATGCTCCAGACCCGCAACGGCAAGCGCACCGCCGCCGCCGCCCTGAAGATCGCCTGCGACCTGGTGGACGAGGGCATGATCTCCGAGGAGGAGGCCGTGTGCATGATCGACCCCAAGAGCCTGGACAGCCTCCTGCACCCCACCTTCCCCAAGGAGGAGCTGGACCGGGTGGCCCCCATCGGCCACGGCCTGGCCGCCTCCCCCGGCGCCGCCGCCGGCCAGGTGGTGTTCACCGCTGACGACGTGGTGGAGTGGGTGGAAAAGGGCCACAAGGTCATCCTGGTCCGCCTGGAGACCAGCCCCGAGGACATCGAGGGCATGCACTTTGCCCGGGGCATCCTCACCGTCCGGGGCGGCATGACCAGCCACGCCGCCGTGGTGGCCCGCGGCATGGGCACCTGCTGCGTGTCCGGCTGCGGCGACATCGTCATGGACGAGGCCAACAAGCAGTTCACCCTGGGCGGCAAGACCTACAAGGAGGGCGACTGGATCAGCCTGGACGGCTCCACCGGCAACATCTACGGTGAGCGCCTCCACACCGCCGAGGCCCAGATCAGCGGCGAGTTCGGCCGGATCATGGCCTGGGCCGACAAGTACCGCGACCTCCAGGTCCGCACCAACGCCGACACCCCCAAGGACGCCCGTCAGGCCAAGAACTTCGGCGCCGAGGGTATCGGCCTGTGCCGCACCGAGCACATGTTCTTCGAGGCGGACCGCATCGCCGCCATCCGGGAGATGATCGTCTCCGAGACCACCGAGCAGCGTGAGCGGGCCCTGGCCAAGCTGGAGCCCATCCAGCAGAAGGACTTTGAGGAGATCTACGAGGCCATGATGGGCAAGCCCGTCACCATCCGCCTCCTCGACCCGCCTCTCCACGAGTTCCTGCCCACCGAGGACGACGACATCAAGGCCCTGGCCCAGGAGATGGACATCAGCGAGGAGCGGCTGCGTGAGGTCATCGCCAGCCTCCACGAGTTCAACCCCATGATGGGCCACCGCGGCTGCCGTCTGGACGTGACCTTCCCGGAGATCGCCCGGATGCAGACCTCCGCCATCATCAAGGCCGCCCTGGCTGTCCGCAGCCGCCGCCCCGCCTGGAAGATCACCCCGGAGATCATGGTCCCCCTGGTTGGCGAGGCCCGTGAGCTGGCCTTCGTCAAGAGCGTCATCGACAAGACCGCCAAGCCCCTCATCGAGGCCGCCGGCAGCGACATGACCTACCACGTGGGCACCATGATCGAGATCCCCCGTGCCGCCCTCACCGCCGACGACATCGCCAAGGAGGCCGAGTTCTTCTCCTTCGGCACCAACGACCTGACCCAGATGACCTTCGGCTTCAGCCGCGACGACGCCGGCAAGTTCCTGGCCAGCTACTACGACCGGAAGATCTACGAGGCCGATCCCTTCTCCAAGCTGGATCAGGTGGGCGTGGGCCGTCTGGTGAAGATGGCCTGCGAGCTGGGCCGCCAGACCCGCCCGGACATCAAGCTGGGCATCTGCGGCGAGCAGGGCGGCGACCCCTCCACCGTGGAGTTCTGCCACAACGTGGGCCTGACCTACGTCTCCTGCTCCCCCTTCCGGGTGCCCATCGCCCGTCTGGCTGCCGCTCAGGCTGCTATCAAGAACCCCCGGAAGTAATAAAATTGAAGATTCCGGCATAAACAGAGAGCCCCGGTTCCACGGAACCGGGGCTCTCTGTGTGTCGAAAAAGCCTCGCAGAGTTTGCGCGCAGCCGTCGGCAGCTGTGCTGCCATACGGATGCGGCCTACTCCTTGCGGGTACGCCGCCCGCAGGCGGCGAAAGAAAATCAAATCGTTTTTCCGGCGGCGTGTACGTCGGAAAAGCACTTTGCGCGGAGCGAGCGTCGAGTCGTCCGCCACAGGCAGACGACCGAGGCGCAGAGCGCAGCGAATCTCCTTTGGCGGAAAAGGCGTCAGCCTTTTTCGACAGTCTCCGAGCTCCGGTTCCACGGAACCGGGGCTCGTTTTGCCTTATGATATGATGATTTCTGGTCAGCGGCGGTCCTCGGCGTGCCGGGAGAGGAACTGCCTTGTCCGCTCCTCCCGGGGGCTGTCCATCAGCTGCCGGGCGGGGCCCCGCTCCACGATGACTCCCTGGTCCATAAAGATGGCCTCGTCGGCCACGTCCCGGGCGAAGGCCATCTCGTGGGTGACGATGATCATGGTGGTCTTCTGCTCCGCCAGCTCCCGGATGACCTTCAGCACCTCCCCGGTGAGCTCCGGGTCCAGGGCGGAGGTGGGCTCGTCGAAGCAGAGAATGTCCGGCTTCAGGGCCAGGGCCCGGGCGATGGCCACCCGCTGCTGCTGGCCGCCGGAGAGCTGGTGGGAGTAGTGCCCCTCCCGGTCCGCCAGCCCCATCTTTGCCAGCAGTGCCCGGCCCTCCTCCTCCAGGGCCCCCAGGATCTCCTTTTTCCGGGCCTTGAAGCCGGGCCGCTCCCGCTCCAGCAGCTCCCGGGCCAGGGTGACGTTCTTCAGGGCGGTGTACTGGGGAAACAGGTTGAAGGACTGAAACACCAGCCCGAAGTGGAGCCGCTTTTTCCGCACCTCGCTCTCCCGCTGGGTGGCGGGGTCGGCAGCGTCAAAGAGCGTCTCGCCGTTGACAATGATCCTTCCCTGGTCGGGGGTCTCCAGAAAGTTCAGGCACCGCAGCAGGGTGGTCTTGCCGGAGCCGGAGGAGCCGATGATGGCCAGGGCCTGGCCCCGCTCCAGGTCAAAGCTGATGTCCCTGAGCACGGGGATCTTTCCAAACCGCTTCTGGATGCTCTCCACTTGTAAAATCGCCATGTCCTCGCCTCCTCTCACACCCGGAAGTAGTTGAGCTTTTTTTCCAGGAGATTGAACAGGATGGTCAGCGCGCCCACGAACACCAGGTAGAACACGGCGGTGTAGAAGAAGGGCCAGATCAGTCCGCCGTTGGTGCGGAAGGTCTCGCCGGAGCGGATCAGCTCCACCACGCCGATGGTGTTGGCCAGGGAGGTATCCTTCACCAGGGTGATGATCTCGTTGGACATGGGGGGCACCACCCGCTTGACCATCTGGAGCAGAGTGACCCGGAAGAAGATCTGCCGCCGGGTCATGCCCAGCACCTGTCCGGCCTCCCGCTGGCCCACCGGCACCCCCTGGATGCCGCCCCGGTAGATCACCGAGAAATAGCAGGCGTAGTTGATGACAAAGGCCACCACGGTGGCGGTGACCCGTCCCCCGGAGCCCCAGGGGCTGGTCCCCGTGATCATGCCGGGCACATAGAAAATCACGATCAGCTGGAGCATCAGCGGCGTGCCCCGGATGATCCACACCACCACGTCCACCAGGGCGCTGATGGGCCGCAGGCCGGCCAGTGCTCTGACCCACCCGGGGCTGTCCGGCCGGGCCAGGGCGCGGAAGGGGGCCCACTTGCTCATGGAGCCGGCCGCCACCACCAGCCCCAGGGGCAGGGCGAACACCAGCGTCAGCGCGAAGATCTCAACCGTTGTGCCAAACCCCTCCAGCAGGGTCCGTGTCACCGTCCAAAACATACCGTTCCCTCATCCTCTCTTTCTTCCGGCGTGCCGGTCAAAGGCAGAGGGCGCGCAAGACGCCCTCTGCCTCCGCTGTTTTTCCCTTCGGTCCGCTTACGCCTGGGGGACGATGTTGTCGGAGATGCCGTACTGCTCCGCCAGGGCGGCGATGGTCCCGTCGTCATAGAGGACCTTGAGCTGCTCGTTGATGAAGTCCGTCAGATCGGAGCCCTTCCGGCAGCCCACGCCGTAGTCCTCCTCGGTGAGGCGGACGGTGTAGGTCAGGTCGGGGTAGCTGGTGCCCTCGCCGATCATGGCGCCGGCCATGAGCAGGTCCACGATACAGGCGTCGGAGGTGCCGGAGTTGACCTCCATCAGGGCGGTGGCCTGATCGCTCACCGACACGCAGGTGAGGCCCGCCTCCTGGGCGGCGGCCTCGCCGGCGGAGCCGGCCTCCACCGCGAAGTTCAGCTCCGCCAGGCTCTCCACCGTCTGGTAGTCCCCGGCGATGCCGCTTTTGAGCACCACCACCTGGGCGTTGGTGGCGTAGGGGTTGGTGGCGGAGGCGCCGCCCGTGATCTCATCGGTGATGGTCATGCCGTTCCACAGGCAGTCCACCGTCCGGCCCTCCAGCTCCATGAGCTTGTTGTTCCAGTCGATGACGCTGAACTCCACCTCCACGCCCAGGGCCTCGGCCACCTTGCGGGCCATGTCGGCGTCAAAGCCGACCCACTCCCCGTTCTCGTCCTGGTAGTCCATGGGGGCGAACTCGGTGATGCCAACCACCAGGGTGCCCTTGTCCTGTATGTACGCCACGTCGCTCTCCTCCGCCGCCTGGCCGCCGCCGGAGTTCTGTTCGCCTCCGGCGGTGCTGTCCGTTCCGCCGGAGGCGTTGCCGGCGGCATTGTTCTGGCCGCCGCAGGCCGCCAGGGACAGGCACAGGATCAGGGCCAGGGCAAGAGATACCATTCTTTTCATCATTGCTTCTTTCCTCCCAAATGACGTTCACAGTCCGGCGGAGGCGGTCCGCCCCTGCCGGCACTTTTGCATTTTACCACGCTAACACAATAATGTAAAGGAGAATCTGAAAAACTTTCCGCGGCAAAAAATTTATCCAGCGCTGCATAAAACCGCCTCCGCCCGGCCACAATGGGGGCAGAGGCGGGAACCGCCTCCAATACGGCCGCCGCAGGCGGCTTGAGACGCGGAAAGGATTGGATGGTATGGACAACAACAGAGGCAAACGGCAGTCTGCCTCCATCTTCGGCGGCATGGGCTTCTACATAGCCCTGCTCGTCTGCGTGCTGGCAGCCGGAGTGGTTGGCTATTTCGCCCTGCTGAACAACGATGACGCCGCCCTGGATGACGGGGAGCTGGCGGCGGTGGACCAGGTGGAGGAGGACGAGGCCCGGGAGGTCTCCGTTCCCGACAATGAGCCGGCCCGGCCGGTGATCTCCCAGGAGCCGGTGACGGTCACCCGGCCCGACGTGACGGAGAGCCGGGAGACGGCGGCCCCGAGCGCCCCCGCTGAGGAGACGGGGGAGGCGTCCGCCCCGGCGGAGCTCCCCGACACCGCCCCGGTGATTGCCCAGGAGCCCACCCACCGGGTGGTGTCCCCCCTGGCCGGGGAGACGGTGGCGGCGTTCTCCGTGGACACCCTGACCTATGACGAGACACTGGGGGACTGGCGGACCCATGACGGCATCGACATTCTTGCGGAGGCCGGGACGCCGGTGGTGGCGGCCTCCGCCGGGACGGTGCTGGCGGTGGAGGAGGACGACCTGCTGGGGGTCACCGTGACGGTGGACCACGGCGACGGCTATGTGACCACCTATGCCAGCCTCCAGCCTGAACCTCCGGTGGTGGCCGGGGACGCGGTGGACGCCGGGGAGGCCCTTGGGGTGGTGGGCAACACCTCCCTCAGCGAGTCGGGCCTGGGGGCGCACCTCCACTTCTCCGTCACCAGGGACGGGGAGCTCATGGACCCGGAGGCGTATCTCGCCGGGTGAGGGACAGGCAGGAGATCATCAGCGGGTCCTTTTCCGCGAAGGAAAGGGACCCGGAAGGACACATAAGGGCGGGACCCCTTCGAGGGGGTCCCGCCCTTATGCACTTTAGTGCCTGGAGCGGGCGGTGGGCCGGGGGTGAGAGCTCCGAAATTCCCCGGCCCGGGCTTGTTTTTTCGCCCTTTTTATGCTATTATTATCAATTGAATTCATATCGAAACCCACGCCCCGAGAGGGCGGGCAAGGAGAAACCATTGGACAGAACACAGGTTGTGATCCCCGCCGCGGACATGGCGCGGCAGCGGGACTTTACGAATAAGCTTTCGGAGCTGTTCCGCCAGCGGGGCGGCGCGCCCAAGGCCTGGGTGGAGACCTACGGCTGCCAGCAGAACGTGGCGGACAGCCAGCGCCTCATGGGGATGCTCCGGGACATGGGCTGCCCCTTCACCGGCGACCCCATGGAGGCGGGGCTCATCGTCATCAACACCTGCGCCATCCGGGAGAACGCGGAGAACCGGGTCTACGGCCTGCTGGGCCGCCTGGTCCACGCCAAGGAGAAGAACCCCAGCCTCATCGTCTGCCTGTGCGGCTGCATGGCCCAGCAGGAGGTGGTGGCCCAAAAGGTCCGGGCCTCCTACCGCCACGTGGACCTGGTCTTCGGCCCCCAGGCCCTCTGGCGGTTTCCGGAGCTCCTCTACAACGTGTGCACCCAGCACCGGCGGATGTTCTCCATCGAGGAGGAGCACGGCTCCATCGCCGAGGGGATGCCGGTGGTCCGGGAGAGCGCGGTGAAGGCCTGGGTCTCCATCATGTACGGCTGCAACAACTTCTGCTCCTACTGCATCGTCCCCTACGTCCGGGGCCGGGAGCGGAGCCGGGAGCCGGGGGACATCCTGGCGGAGGTCCGGGAGCTGGTGGACCAGGGGTACAAGGACATCACCCTCCTGGGCCAGAACGTCAACTCCTACGGCAAGGACCTGGAGACCCCCATGGATTTCGCCGACCTCCTCTCGGAGATCGACAAGATCCCCGGGGACTACCTGATCCGCTTCATGACCAGCCACCCCAAGGACGCCGGGGACAAGCTCTTCCAGACCATGGCCCGGTGCGCCCATGTGGCCCGGCAGCTCCACCTCCCCGTCCAGTCGGGGAACAGCCGGGTGCTGAAGGCCATGAACCGGGGCTACACCCGGGAGCAGTACCTGGAGAAGGTCCGGGCCGCCCGCTCGGCCATGCCGGACCTGGTCCTCACCAGCGACATCATCATCGGCTTCCCCGGGGAGACGGAGGCGGAGGCCATGGACACGGTCTCCCTCGTCAGGGAGGTCCGCTACGACGCCCTCTTCACCTTCATTTACTCCCCCCGGCCCGGCACCCCGGCGGCCCGGATGCCGGACCCCGCCGCCCGGGAGGAGAAGCAGGTGTGGTTCGACCGCCTCCTGGAGGCCCAGAACGAGATCTCCGGCCAGCTCCACCGCTCCTATGTGGGCCAGACGGTCCGGGTGCTGGTGGACGGGGAGAGCGGGGACGCGCGCTGGCCCCTCTCCAGCCGCACCAACGGCGGGCGGCTGGTCCACCTCCGGGGGGATGCCTCCCTCATCGGGCGGTATGCCGATGTATTGATTACCGACAGCAACACCTGGGCGCTGTTTGGAGAGGTAAAATAGATGCACAGAGCGGGCTGCTCTGCAACTCGCTGCCTTTTCAGGGGTTTCACCCCCGAATCCCCGAGACCATGGGGCTTCCAGCCCCGGACCCCGGCCTACTTTTCCCTCGTGGGAAAAGTAGGCAAAAGCACGCACGGGAGGAGAAACCCTTTCGATGGGGTTTCTCCCCCGTGACCCCCTCTTCCGCGACGACACAAAGGGGGACGCCTGTCCCCCTTTGGAATCCCCCGCATATGAAGAAACCTATCCTGAATTCCTTCGGATACTCCCGTGGGTGCGTCATAAGAACCATGTTCCGACAAGCGCCAATAGAAACATCTATCTCTTTAACAGGGCGGCAGCCGAAGCATCGTCGATAGACCCGCCACAGATTAGATGACAAAAACCTAATTCAGTGGCAGAGAAGTTTCCCCATTGATACAGACCGATTGGGCAAAAAATCGGGGACCGGGGTGTCCCCGGCGCCTTTTTGGTGACTTTTTCGGCGTCGAAAAAGTCACTCGCCCCGGGGGGCGAAACTCCCCTTCCCGGGGTGTGGGACCCGCGGGCCCCACAAGGTTACGACAAGAAACATTTGGCCCTCGGCCCGCCAGGGCCGAAGGACCACGTGAAAAGGAGCATCCACTATGGCAGAAATCACCCCCATGATGCAGCAATACCTGGAGATCAAGGAGCAGAACAAGGACGCCATCTTGTTTTTCCGCCTGGGGGACTTCTACGAGATGTTCAACGAGGACGCCAAGCTGGCCTCCCGGGAGCTGGACCTGACGCTGACCACCCGGGACCGGGGAAAGCCGGAGGAGGAGCGGGTGCCCATGTGCGGCGTGCCCTACCACTCCTGCGACGGGTACATCGCCCGGCTCATCGCCAAGGGCTACAAGGTGGCCATCTGCGAGCAGACCGAGGACCCGGCCAAGGCCAAGGGCCTGGTGAAGCGGGACATTATCCGGGTCATCACCCCCGGCACGGTGGACAGCTCCATGCTGGAGGGCAGCCGTTCCAACTACATCTGCGGGCTGTACATGGACGAGGAGCGGGCGGGGGTGTGCTTCTGCGACATCACCACCGGCAAGACCCACGCCACCGCTTTCTCCGGCGGGGACCTGAACGAGAGCGTGGCCAACGAGCTGGGCCGGTTCCACCCGGTGGAGGCGGTGGTCAATGACGGGGCCTACGGCCGCGAGGCCCTGGTCTCCCTCCTCCGGGAGAAGTTTGGCTGCCGGGTGGAGAACTACGGCGAGCGCCGCTTCAATCTTGCCGATGCCCAGCGCCGGGCGGAGGGCCAGTTCGGCAAGGAGGCCGCCGCTGCCCTGCCCCAGGGCAACCCCACCGCCCTTATGGCCCTGGGGGGTCTGCTGGACTACCTCTACGAGACCCAGAAGACGGACCTGAGCCACATCAACAGCCTGGAGTACTACGAGCAGGGCCGGTTCCTGGAGCTGGACCTCACCGCCCGGCGGAACCTGGAGCTCACCGAGACGCTGCGGAACAAGGAGAAGCGGGGCTCCCTGCTGTGGGTGCTGGACAAGACCAAGACCGCCATGGGGGGACGGCTCCTCCGCTCCTGGCTGGAGCGGCCCCTGCTGGACCTGGCCGCCATCGACCGCCGGCTCTCCGCCGTGGAGGCCCTGGTGGGGGACACCGTGGGCCGGGAGGAGCTGATCTTGTCCCTCTCGGGCATCAGCGACATGGAGCGGCTCATCGGCCGGGTGGTCTACGGCTCCGCCGGGGGCCGGGACATGGCCTCCCTCCGCGCCTCCCTGGAGAAGCTTCCCCAGGTGAAGGCGAAGCTGGCCCCCTTCGCCGCCGGGCGGCTGGGGGAGCTGGCCGCATCCTTAGACGAGCTCCAGGACGTGTACCAGCTGCTGTGCCAGGCCATCGTGGACGACCCGCCCTTCTCCGTCCGGGAGGGGGGCTTCATCCGGGACGGCTACGACGGCGAGGTGGACCGGCTCCGGGAGATTCTCTCTGGGGGCAAGGGGGTCATCGCCGAGGTGGAGGCCCGGGAGCGGGAGAAGACCGGCATCAAGAGCCTGAAGGTGGGCTACAACAAGGTCTTCGGCTACTACATCGAGGTCAGCCGCTCCTACTACGACCAGGTCCCCGCCGACTACATCCGCAAGCAGACCCTTGCCAACTGCGAGCGGTTCATCACCCAGGAGCTGAAGGACCTGGAGCACACCGTCCTCACCGCCAGCGACCGGGTGATCGCCCTGGAGTACGACCTGTTCACCGCCCTGCGGGAGAAGGTAGGGGCCCACATGGCCCGCATCCAGGCCACCGCCGCCGCCGTGGCGGAGCTGGACACCCTGTGCGCCTTCGCCGCCGTGGCTTCCAAGAACAACTACTGCCGCCCCACCGTGGACGACGGGGACGTCATCGAGATCCACGACGGCCGCCACCCGGTAGTGGAGCAGGTCCTGAAGGGGAGCCTCTTCGTCCCCAACGACACCTACATGGGCCGCCAGGAGAGCCGGGTGGCCATCATCACCGGCCCCAACATGGCGGGCAAGTCCACCTACATGCGCCAGGTGGCCCTCATCACCCTCATGGCCCAGGTGGGGTCCTTCGTCCCCGCCCGGTCCGCCCGGATCGGGGTGGTGGACCGGATCTTCACCCGCATCGGCGCCAGCGACGACCTCAGCGCCGGCCAGTCCACCTTCATGGTGGAGATGACGGAGGTCTCCGACATCCTCAAGCACGCCACCAGCCGCAGCCTCCTGATCCTGGACGAGATCGGCCGGGGCACCAGCACCTTCGACGGCATGTCCATCGCCCGGGCGGTGCTGGAGCACTGCGCCGACCGGAAGAAGCTGGGGTGCAAGACCCTCTTCGCCACCCACTACCACGAGCTGACGGAGCTGGAGAACACCCTGCCCGGGGTGAAGAACTTCAACATCGCCGTGAAGGCCCGGGGGGAGGACATCGTCTTCCTGCGGAAGATCATTCCCGGCGGGGCGGACCGCAGCTACGGCATCGAGGTGGCCAAGCTGGCGGGCCTGCCGGAGTCGGTGGTCCGCCGGGCCCGGGCGGTGCTGAGGGAGCTGGAGGAGAGCTCCGGCCACCGGCCCCAGCTCCTGGCCGCCCCCCAGCAGGACCAGGTGTCCCTGGAGGCCCTGGGGGAGGCGGAGGTCATCGACCGCCTCCGCCGGACCCAGCCCGATACCCTCAGTCCCATGGAGGCGTTGAACCTCCTCTACGAGCTGAAACAGAAATTACCGTAAAGAAAGCAGGTCCCAGCCATGGCCAAGCGAGCCGCCTCCGCCTACATGACCACCCTGGAGCGCATCCTGGGGGGCGTCCACTTCTGCATCTACCTGTTGGTGCTGCCCTTCGTGACAGGGCCTCTGTTTGCCCTGCTGGAGCGGCTGCTGGGCAGCCCCATCCCCGACAACGTCCAGAACATGATCTACTACTACGTCCTCTTCGCCGTGACGGTGGTGATCTTCTGGAACTACCTGGGCCGGACCACCGGCTACTTCCTCTCCGCCCCCTGGCGGACGGTGGGGACCGCCCTCGTGGGGCTGGTGGCCTTCTACGGCCTCAACGAGCTAGCCTACCGGCTCCTGGGCCTGGTGCTGGACGGGATGACCAACCTCAACGACGTGGCCATCTCCGCCCAGGTCCGGGACGCTCCCCGGTCCACCGCCCTCATCGTGGTATTCCTGGCCCCCTTCGTGGAGGAGGTCCTCTTCCGGGGCTACGTCTTCGGCAACCTCCGGGACCACAGCCGCTGGGCGGCTTACGCCGCCTCCTGTCTGCTCTTCGCCCTCCTCCACGTGTGGCAGTTCGCCGTGGTGGAGCAAAATCTCCAGTACTTCCTCCTGATGCTCCAGTATCTGGTGCCGGGGCTGGTCCTGGCCTGGACCTATGAGCGCAGCGGGACCCTGTGGAGCAGCGTCATGTTGCACGCGTTTGTCAACGCCATGGCGATTGGGAGGTTTTTGTAAGCTTTTCGGGGCCTCCGGCCCCGTACCCCGGGTTACTTTTTGTGCGGACAAAAAGTAACCAAAAAACCGCACGGGAGGAGAAACCCTTTCGATGGGGTTTCTCCCCCGTGACCCCCTCTTCCGCGACGACACAAAGGGGGCAACGCCCCCTTTGGAATCCCCCGCAGGACCTCTACTTGTCCTGTTATCCTTTAGATACTCCCGAGGGTGCGTCATAAGAACCATGTTCCGACAAGCGCCAAAAGAAACATGTGCCCTTTTAAGAGGCCGGCAGGCGGAGTATCGTTGACCGCCAGATTACAGATTAGATAAAAAACGACATTCAGAGGCAGAGCACTTTCCCCGTTGATACAGACCGATTGGGCAAAAAATCGGGGACCGGGGTGTCCCCGGCGCCTTTTTGGTGACTTTTTCGGCGTCGAAAAAGTCACTCGCCCCGGGGGGCGAAACTCCCCTTCCCAGGGGCGTGGGGGAGGGCAGCCCCCACAGGACCTGAACCGCGGGGTTCGGGGGCGGGCAGCCCCCGAGACGCCCGGAGTGTGTGGCCCGCAGCCCCCACAAGGTCACGACAAGAAACGATTGGCCCGTTAGGGCCAAAGATCCCCCCTCGAGGATGCCATGAGTGAAAAGAAACGAGTTCTTTGTGTTGTAGGCCCCACCGCCTGCGGAAAAACGAAAATGGGCGTGCTGCTGGCCAAGCAATACGGCGGCGAGGTGGTCAGCGTGGACTCCATGCAGATCTACCGGGGCATGACCATTGGCTCCGCCGCCCCCACGGCGGAGGAGATGGAGGGTGTGCCCCACCACATGGTGGCGGTGGCGGACCCCGCTGAGAGCTGGTCCGTGGCCCGGTTCACCCGGGAGGCGGACCGCCGCGTTCAGGACATCCTGGCCCGGGGGAAGCTGCCGGTGCTGGTGGGGGGCACGGGGCTCTACCTGGACGCCCTCATCGACGGGCGGACCTTCGCCGCCGGCCAGTCCGGCGGGGCCGTCCGCCGGGAGCTGGAGGAGCGGCTGGCCGCGGAGGGGGTCGAGCCCCTCCTCTCGGAGCTGCGGCAGGCGGACCCGGAGGCCGCCGCCCGGCTGCACCCCGGGGATGAGAAGCGGATCATCCGGGCCCTGGAGGTCTGGCGGGAGACCGGACGGACCATCACCGAGCACAACCGGGAGACCCAGAGCCTCCCGAAGCGGTACGACCCCCTGTACATCGGCCTGACCTTCCGGGACCGGGGGGACCTGCGGGCGCGGATCGACCGGCGGGTGGACGCCATGGCCGCCGGGGGGCTGCTGGAGGAGGTCCGGACCCTCCGGGACCGGGGGGTGCCCCGGGAGGCCACCGCCCTCCAGGCCATCGGGTACAAGGAGCTCCTCTCCTGGCTGGACGGGGAGACTTCTCTGGAGGCGGCCCTGGACCAGGTGAAGCTCCGCTCCCGGCAGTACGCCAAGCGCCAGCTCACCTGGCTGCGGCGGAACCAGGCCATCCACTGGATCTGCTGGGAAAAGGAGCCGGATTTTGCCGCCGGGCTCCAGGATGCGACACGGTTCCTCTCCGCCCAGGGGCTACAATGTCCCTGAGGCGGACAAGCCCGAGCAGCTCCTCCGCCTCCACTACATACAAAGAGAGGCAGACGAGCTATGACAAAGAACCCCAATTTGCAGGACGTGTTCCTGTCCTCCGCCCGGCGGGGGGAGATCCCCGTCACCGTGTTTCTGGTCAACGGCTTCCAGATGCGGGGGACCATCACCGGCTTTGACCCCTTCACCGTGACCGTCTCCGCCGAGGGAAAGCAGAGCCTGATCTACAAGCACGCCATTTCCACCATCTCTCCCGCCCGGCCTGTGGACCTCACCGCCTGGGAGAACGGGGAGTAGGCGCGGAAATTCGCACCGCCCGCACTGCGAAGTGAAGCGGACCCTCTCAGTGTGTCAAAGAACTCCCTTCAGAAGGAAAAAGCCGCTCGGAGCTGGGGGAGCTCGAGGGGGCAAAGCCCGCCTCGAATCCAATCGAATGCCCCGCAAAGCCTTGCTGTGCAAGGCGTGCGGCCCACGAAGTGGGGACTTTCCCACTGCGGGGCAGTGGGAAAGTAACGGCATTTTTAGGCTGCAAAAAAGTCTGACAAGACTTTTTTGACAGCTGGCAAAAGGAGTGATACATACCCATGAAGACCGGGACCCTGGCCACCAGGCTCACGCTGGCCGCCATACTGCTGACGGTGCTGATCTACTTCGGCGTCAACGTGGCGGCCTACTTCAACGACCCCTTCACCACCACCCTGGCCTACGGGTACACCAGCGAGAGCGCGGTGACCGTGGCGGGCTACGTGGTGCGGGAGGAGGAGGTCCTCACGGGACAGGGGGACCTGATCTATGTCTCCCGCCGGGAGGGGGAGAAGGTGAGCCGGGGGGGCACCGTGGCCCTGATCTACCCCAGCCAGGAGGCCCTGGACAACGCCAACACCCTGCGGGACCTGGAGGAGCAGCTTCAGCAGCTTCTCCAGGCCAGGAACCTGACCGGCGGGACCCTGGCCACGGCGCGGCTGGATGAGGCGGTGTCCGCCTCCCTGGTGGACTTCCGCTCGGAGCTGGCCCAGGGCAGCCTGGAGGGGGCCGCCTCCGCCGGGGAGACCCTGCGCTCCGCTGTCCTCCAGCGGAGCTACGCCTACACCGGCACCGAGGCCCTGGAGGCGTCTATCGCCTCTCTCCAGGCCCAGGTCAGCGACCTCACCGCCGCCGGGAGCGGCGGCGCCACCCGGATCACCGCCCCCCAGGGGGGGATCTTCAGCAGCCTGGTGGACGGCTATGAGACGGTCCTCACGCCGGACATGCTGGAGGATATGACCTGCCAGGACTACCGGGATCTCCCCGCCGCCACATCCGGCGGCGGCAGCGTGGGGAAGATGATCTATGGTACCGAGTGGTACTATGTCACCCTCATGCGGACCGATGACATGGGCTCTCTGAAGGTGGGGGACTCGGTGACCCTCCGCTTTCAGACCGGCCTGGACCGGGATCTGACCATGACCGTGGAGCGGATCAGCGACGAGGACAGCGGACAGCGGCTGGTGGTTTTCTCCTCCAGCCGGTACCTGAACCTGACCACCCTGCTGCGCCACCAGAACGCCCAGATCATTTTTGACAGCTACACGGGGATCCGGGTCCCCCGCAGTGCCGTGCGCATCCTGTGGGAGGACGTGACCGACGAGGACGGCGAGGTGGTCTACCGCACCGACGGCACCCCGGAGCAAGAGCAGGTGGTGGGGGTCTACTGCCTGTGGGGCACCACCGCCCGGTTCAAGCCGGTGGAGGTGGTCTGGCAGGGGGAGGACTATATATTGGTAACACCCGCGGAGGGGACGACAGGCACCCGGGTCCTCCGGGACGGCGACCAGGTCATTACCGCCGCGGAGGATCTATACGATGGGAAGGTGATCGAGTGATGGAAAGCAATCAGATCGCGGAAAATATCCGCTCCATCCGGGGCCGCATGGCCGCGGCGGCGGAGCGGGCGGGCCGGGACCCGGGGGAGATCCTCCTGGTGGGGGCCAGCAAGATGAATGACGCGGCGGCCTGCCGGGCGGCCATTGCCGCCGGCATCGACGCCCTGGGGGAGAACCGGGTCCAGGAGATGACGGAGAAGCTGGCCCAGGGGGCCTACGAGGGGGCGCCGCTGCACTTCATCGGCCACCTCCAGCGCAACAAGGTCCGCCAGGTGGTGGGCCGGGTGGCCCTCATCGAGTCCGTGGGCTCCCTGGAGCTGGCGAAGGAGATCCAGCGCCAGGCGGAAAAGCTGGGCGTCACCCAGGACGTGCTGCTGGAGGTGAACATCGGCGGGGAGGAGAGCAAGAGCGGCTTCCTCCCGAAGGAGCTCCGCGACGGGGCCGCCGCCGTGAGGGAGCTGGACCGGCTTCGGGTCCTGGGGCTCATGGCCATCCCCCCGGTGGAGCGGGAGCCCCACGGGAATCTGCCGTATTTTGTGGAAGTTTCCCGTCTCTATGTTGACATAAGCCGCAGTTTGTATCATAATAGTTTTGTATACCTATCCATGGGTATGAGCGACGACTTTGAGGACGCCATTGCCGCCGGGGCCACAATGGTCCGGGTGGGCTCGGCCATCTTCGGCCGGCGGCATTACCAATGATATTGAGGAGGTTCCCCTATGAGCTTGCTTGACGATTTCAAACGCATGATCCGCCCCACCAGCGACGAGGACGACGATTACGACGTGGACTTTGACGAACAGGACTCCCCCTTCCTGGACGAACGGGCCCGAATGGAGCGGGACCGCCCGGTGGTGGGAGACCGGCGGGGCAAGGTGGTGAACATCCACGCCACCACCCAGCTGAAGGTGGTCCTGGTCAAGCCCGAGCGCTTTGAGAACGCCAGCGAGATCGCCGACCACCTCAAGGAGAAGCGCACCGTGGTGATGAACCTGGAGTCCACCCACAAGGACATCGCCCGCCGTCTGGTGGACTTCCTCTCCGGGGTGGCCTATGCCGGGGAGGGCAAGATCAAGAAGGTGGCGGCCAACACCTACATCATCACCCCCTACTCCGTGGACATCCAGGGGGATCTGATCGACGAATTAGAAAACAACGGCCTGTATTTCTGAGAAAGAAAAGGGATAGGGAGGTAACCACGAGATGATGACCCCGCAGGAAGTGGCCAACTGCACCTTCGCCAAGGCCGTGATGGGCGGCTACAACATGGCATCGGTGGATGATTTTCTGGACAAGCTCACCGAGGACTACGCCGCCCTGTACAAGGAGAACGCCGCCCTGAAGTCCAAGCTGAAGGTGGTGGCGGACAAGCTGGAGGAGTACCGGGAGGTGGAGGACGCCATGCGCTCCACCCTCCTCACCGCCCAGAAGATGGCCAGCAGCATGGTCTCCGAGGCGGAGGCCAAGCGGGACGCGCTCATTGCCGACGCCGCCGGCGCCGCCAAGCGGCGGCTGGAGGAGATCCAGCAGGAGCTGGCGGACCAGGAGCAGCGCCTGGCGGACAAGCGCCGGGAGGTGGACGAGGCCATTGCCGCCGAGGAGCGCCGCCTGGCCGCGGGCCAGCAGGGGCTGCGGGACTTTATCCAGTCCGTCCAGTCCGTGTGCCAGGGCCAGCTGGACCTGCTCCAGCGCCTGCCGGAGCTGCCCCCGGAGCCTCAGCCGGAGGCGGAGCCCCAGCCGGAGGAGGCCGAGGAGGTCCCTGTCCAGCCCGTGGACGAGCAGCCGGCGGAGGAGGCAAGCGAGGAAGAGGAGGCGGACATGCTCGACGCCGCCACCGCCCTGGAGATCCAGGAGACCATCGACGCCTTCGCCCAGGAGACCCGGAGCCGGGACCGCCGGAACCGTGAGAAGGGGCGGAAGGACCGCTCCCGGGAGGCCCGGGGCGCCCGCCGGGAGACGGAGCCGGAGGCCGCCGGGCAGGAGGCGGACCCCTTTGACGACGACCCCGACGCCACCCGGGTGCTGAACCTGGACGACCTGCAGTTCGGCAGGAACTACACGAAGGAACAGTAAGGACATTCGGAGAGATTACCGCCGTTTGACGGGAGGTTTGCCATGGACGGGACCACCATCGTCGCCCTGCTCTACGACTTTGACAGGACGCTGTGTACCCAGGACATGCAGAACTACGCCTTTATCCCCAGCCTGGGCATGGACCCGGAGGACTTCTGGCGGGAGGCCAACGACTTCGGACGCCGGGAGCACATGGACGGCATCCTGGCCTACATGTACACCATGATCCGCAAGTGCCGGGAGAAGGGGGTGCCCCTGACCCGGGAGAGCCTGCGCCGCTGCGGGGAGAGCATCGTCTTTTTCCCCGGGGTGGACGGCTGGTTCGACCGCATTGACCGCTTCGGGACCCTCCTGGGGGTCCAGGTGGAGCACTACGTCATCTCCTCGGGCCTCCGGGAGATCATCGACGGCAGCGCCATCGCCAGACACTTCAAGGAGATCTACGCCAGCGAGTTCTACTACGACGGGGCGGGCTGGCCCGTGTGGCCCAAGCTGGCGGTGAACTTCACCGCCAAGACCCAGTTCGTCTACCGCATCAACAAGGGGGTGCTGGACGTCAGCGATGACCGCACCCTCAACGCCTCCATGCCCGACGACAGCAAGCGGGTGCCCTTCACCAACATGATCTACCTGGGGGACGGCCTCAGCGACGTGCCCTGCATGAAGATGATGCGGGCCTACGGCGGCCAGGCCATTGCCGTCTACCAGGACGCCAACCGCCCCGGGGTGGAGCAGCTCCTCCGCCAGGGCCGGGTGGACTACATCTACCCCGCCGACTACTCGGAGGGGGCCGGGCTGGAGCTGACGGTGAAGGAGATCATCCGCCGCATGGCGGTGAACCACCGCCTGTCCGAGGAGAAGCACGCCCAGCTCCGGGCCGTCCAGGGGACGTAGGGCCCCGCTCGCCACGAAATAGCAAAGAAAAAGGACCCCATGGCCTACGCCATGGGGTCCTTTTGTCGGTTGTGTAGGCTGTCTCAGCCCTTCAGCTTCTGGGCGAAGTCCGCCAGGATCTCGGAGATCTTGATCTGCTGGGGGCACACCGCCTCGCAGCTGCGGCAGCCCAGGCAGGCGGAGGGCCGCTTGTCCTCCGGCAGGGTCTGGACCACCATGGGGGCGATGAAGCCGCCGCCGGTGAAGGAGTGCTCGTTGTAGAGCTTGAGAAGGGCGGGGATGTCCAGGCCCTGGGGGCAGTGGGCGGTGCAGTAGTGGCAGGCGGTGCAGGGTACGCCCCGGGTCATGTGGTCGGCGATGGCCAGCAGGGTCCCCATCTCCTTGTCGCTGAGGGGGGCCTCGGTCTCGAAGGTCTTGATGTTCTGCTCCATCTGCGTGAAGTCGGACATGCCGGAGAGGACCATGGTGACCTCGGGAATGGACTGGAGGAAGCGGAAGGCCCAGGCGGGCACCGTCTCCTCCGGCCGCAGGGCCTTCAGGGCCGCCGCGTCCTCCTCCGCCAGAGAGGCCAGCTTTCCACCTCGGAGGGGCTCCATGACCCACACCGGCAGGTGGTGCGCCTTGAGCAGCTCAACCTTCCCCTTGGCGTCCTGGAAGGCCCAGTCCACGTAGTTGAGCTGAATCTGGCAGAACTCCATGTGCTCGCCGTAGGCGTCCAGGAATCGCTTCATGACCTCGTAGCTGCCGTGGGCGGAGAAGCCCAGGTGGCGGATGCGGCCCTGGGCCTTCTGCTCCAGCAGGTAGTCCATGATGCCGTACTGGGGGTCCAAGTAGGCGTCGATGTTCATCTCACAGACGTTGTGGATGAGGTAGAAGTCGAAGTAGTCCACGCCGCACTTCTCCAGCTGCCTGGGGAAGATCTCCTTCACCTTGGGCATGTTGGCAAGGTCGTAGCCCGGGAACTTGGTGGCCAGATAGAAGCTCTCCCGGGGGTACTTGGCAAGCACCCGGCCCATGACCGTCTCGGAGTTGCCCTCGTGGTAGCCCCAGGCGGTGTCGTAGTAGTTCACCCCGCGCTCCATGGCGCAGGCCACCATCCGGGCGGTCTCCGCCTCGTTGATGTCGGCGTCGGAGGCGCTGTTCCGGGGCAGGCGCATGCAGCCCATGCCCAGGGCCGACAGCTTCAGCCCCTGAAAATCCTTGCAGATCATGTCGTTTCTCCTTTTTGTAGTTCCGTTCCGGGGCCCCGCCAGGGCGCCGCCCCGCTCCGCGGGGCCCCGAGGGCAAGGCGAAGATGCTCCCGCCCCTCCTACTCGTCCAGCTTGAGGACAGCCAGGAACGCCTCCGTGGGCAACTGCACGCTTCCAAGGCTCCGCATCTTCTTCCTGCCCGCCCCGCAAAGTCTCCGACTTGGCGGGGACCCCTCTCTGATTTCACATGCTCGGGGCAAATGAATTGCCCCTGCGCCAAGGTTTTCGCCTCCGGCGAAAACGCTTGTACGGCGCTCCCGCGCCGCCC
>HHCFR05603__coassemble_698_pt1 | contig 24932 bp, 23 predicted proteins | sample HHCFR05603__metabat2_low_PE_030 | metagenome-assembled genome bin HHCFR05603 | reverse complement strand
GTGCCGTGGCTGACCACAAAGCCGTCGTACTCCCCGTACCGCTCCCGGATGGCGTCGGCTACCCGTACCCAGTGCTTGGGCTGGATGTTGGTGCTGTCCAGGCTGAACAACTGTAAGCACCGGACGTCGCAGATGTCCTCGATGTCCGGGATATACCGCAGCAGCTGCTGGCTGGTGAGCTCCGGGCTCAGGCCGCTCTCCCCCATCTCCGAGGCGATGGTGCCGCCGGTACCAATGAGCAGGATCTTCTTCATCGCTTTGTTCCTCTCCTCCAGTTTTGCCGCTCCACAGAGAGGGAGCGGCGGCATGGGCGCGCTCTGCCGCTTGCAAAAACGTCGGAGCAAGCGGTATCCAGCTTGCTCCGACGTGAAAGGGGCGGTTAAAATCGATATTTTCCCGCTTCCAAGAAAATGCCGCCGCACAGCGGCGGCCCCAAGCCGCAACTCAGCGCAGCGGTTGCGGCTTGGAAGTGAGGAGCAGCAGAATGAGCGCACGATGAGCTTTGTCATGAAATGAAAAAGCTCGTCGTAAGCGATATGACGCTTGCGACGAGCTGGTGCCGGTGACCGGACTCGAACCGGTACGCTGTCGCCAGCGGTGGATTTTGAGTCCACTACGTCTACCAATTCCATCACACCGGCAAATTGGGGCGCTCCCGGAGAAAGCCTGGGAAAGCAACCCCTATGATACACCAAAACGCCGGCGATTGCAAGGGGGCAGTCAAAATACTTTCAAGGTTTTTGCTCCCCCTCATTTTCTCGCGTTCCGGCGATGAGGGCCAGCTTCTCTCTCCGGGTCAGGGCCTTGATCTCCCGCTCCCGGGCCATGGCCGCCGACGGGGTAGGGCAGGGCTCCCAGTAGGCCAGGGCCACCGGCAGGTGGGAGCGGGTGTAGCGCCCGCCCTTCCCCGCCTGGTGGGCCTTCAGCCGCCGGGGCAGGTCGTTGGTCCAGCCGGTGTACAGGCTGCCGTCGCCGCAGCGGAGGATGTAAACGCCGTTCACTTCCCCTCCCGGAAGGCCCGGCGCACCGTCTCCAGAGGCACGTCCCCGGCCCGGGCGGCGGCGGCCAGGTCCTCGTACTCCGGCTTGCTCTTCTCCACGCCGTACCCGGTCCCGGCCTTCCGCCGGACCGGACCCCACTCTGTCTCCACCGGCGGGGCATTCCGGTCCACCGCCAGGGCGTACCGGGCGCAGTCCACCCGCCGCACGCCGAAGGTAGTGGTGTGGCGCAGGATCTCCGCCGCCAGCCGGTCACCGTCCTCAGGGCGGCACAGGCACAGGAGCAGGACCCCGGGACGGCCCTTCTTCATCTGGAGGGGGATGCAGCTCACATCCAGGCCCCCCGCCGCCAGAAGCCGCTCCGCGGCGAAGCCCAGGTCCTCGCCGGTCATGTCGTCGATGTTGGCCCGGAGCTCCGTCACGGTATCGTTAGGCCCCTGGGCGGACCCCGCCGTATCCAGCAGGAAGGCCCGGAGGCAGTTGGCCCGGGGGAAATCCTTGGTGCCGCAGCCGTAGCCGCAGCCCAGGACCCGCCCCGCCGGCATGGGGCGAAAGCTGTCCGCCAGCGTCTTCAGCAGCGCCGCCCCGGTGGGGGTGCACAGCTCCGCCTCCACCTCGCCGGTGGTCACCGGCACGCCCTCCAGCAGATGGGCCGTGGCCGGAGCGGGCACCGGCAGGAGGCCGTGGGCGGTGCGGACCGTGCCGCTGCCCACCGCCACCGGGGAGCACGCCACCTCGTCCGGGGCCAGAAGATGGGCCAAATAGCACACGCCGGTGACGTCCACCACCGCGTCCAGGGCCCCCACCTCGTGGAAGTGGACCTCCCCTACGGCAACGCCGTGGGCCCTGGACTCCGCCTGGGCGATGAGGCCGTAGACAGTCTTGGCCTTCTCCCGGACAGGGGCGGGCAGCCCCACAAAGCCGTCAATCACCGCCAGCACGTCCGCCTGGGAGCGGTGCTGGTGGGTGTGAGAATGGTCGTGGCTATGGTCATGTTCGTGACCGTGGGGATGCTCGTGGCCGTGATGGTGGTCGTGGTCATGGTCATGACCATGGGGCTCCCCCTCCTCCCGGCCGTGGACCAGGACGGACATGTGGGTACCGGCGATGCCCTGGCGGCGGGCCGCCTGGGGCCGGACCTCCACACCGGGGAGGAGGGCGTTCATATCTGCCAAGAACTTGGCCCGGTCCGCCTGGGAGCACAGCTCGTAGAGGGCCGCCATGAGCATGTCCCCCGCCGCACCCATGGCGCACTCCAGGTATAAGATCCTCACGCCTCGTCCACCCCCTTCATCAGATTGATCCGGGAGGCCAGATAGCCCGCCCCGAAGCCGTTGTCGATGTTCACCACGCTGATCCCGCTGGAGCAGGAGTTGAGCATGGCCAGCAGAGCCGCCAGCCCGCCCAGGTTGGCCCCGTAGCCCACGCTGGTGGGCACGGCGATCACCGGGCAGGACACCAGCCCCCCCACCACGCTGGGGAGGGCACCCTCCATGCCCGCCACTGCCACCACGCACCGGGCGTGCTCCAGAGTGTCCAGCTCCGCCAGGAGGCGGTGGAGCCCCGCCACCCCGGCGTCGTAGACCCGGTGGACCTTACTCCCCAGCGCCTCGGCGGTGAGGGCCGCCTCCTCGCAGACGGCCAGATCGCTGGTACCGGCGGAAACCACCGCAATGGACCCCCGCAGGGGCCGCTCCACCGGGTTGGCCACCGCCAGATGGGCCTCCCGGCTGTAGCGATAGGCAAACTTCCCCCGGAGGGCAGCCTCCTTCTCCTCGCTGAGCCGGGTGATGATGATGTTGCCGGTGCCCCGGCCGATCATGGACCGGACAATGCCCTCGATCTGCTCCGCCGTCTTGCCCTGACCGAAGATCACCTCCGCCGCCCCCTGGCGGCGGGCCCGGCTATGGTCCACCCGGGCGTAGCCCAGGTCCTCGAAACCGGACCGGGCCAGGAGCCCAGCGGCCTCCTCCGGCGGCATGTCGCCGGTCCTGACAGACTTCAGCAGGGCCAGCAGTTCCTCTCGTTCCATATTGTGTCTCCTCGCTTCGGCGGCCCCAGGCCGCCGGTCGAATTTTTTCTTTATAAGGATACCGCATCTCTGACAGCTTGTCAATTCATGGCGTCAGGCCGCCGGGAAGGTCTCTTATCCCCTCCCGGCGGCCTGATGATCTATATTTGATCCCCTGAGCAAGGCGGATGCCTTGCGAAGACTGTCGAAAAAGGCTGACGCCTTTTCCGCCAAAGGGGATCCGCTGCGCTTGCGCCTCGGTCCCTGACGGAACCTACGACGCTCGCTTCGCGCAAAGTGTTTTTCCGACGCCGCAGCGTAAGCAAACATGCCGGCGGCATGTTTGCAGCGTAGGCCGCAGCGGCTGTGCCGCGAGGAGGGAACCTTGCGGTTGATTTTTCTTTCGCCGCCTGCGGGCGGCGTACCCGCAGGGGGCAGGCCGCATCCGTACGGCAGCATAGCTGCCTACGGCTGCGCACAAACTCTGCGAGGCTTTTTCGGCACACTGAGCAAGGCGGATGCCTTGCGAACAAAGTTTTTGCCCCGCTTTTTGAAAAAAGCGGGCGGGGCCTGGGGCAGAGCCCCAGCGGGTCCAGGGCGGCGCCCTGGTGGGGTCCGGGGCAGAGCCCCGGAGAAGTCACCCCACGTCGGTGACGGCGCCCAGAAAGAGGGGCAGGCCAGTGCCGCAGTCCAGGAGCAGGCACAGGAAGGGCCGGTCCAGATACACCTTCTTTGGCTCTACCGGCTCGCCGCTGTCGCCTGTCGCAACGGCGGTGGCTGCCGCCGCCCGGGTCCCCTCCTCGTCCACAGACAGAAAGGTCCGGTGGAGCACCTGGGTGATGAACAGCGGCCCCCGCTCCGACCGCCCCATGGCGGAGAAGTCCGCCGCGGAGGGAGCGAAGGCGTCGGTCATGCTCATGTCTTGCAGGGCCCGGCTCAGCTCCGCGCTGTATGCCATCTCAAACTTGGGGATGGCGGCCTGGACCTCCTCCCTGCCGGCCCCGTCCAGGACCCGGGCCAGCTTCTGTCCGTCCAGGGAGGCGATGTAATCCGCCAGGGGAACCCCCTCCGGCGGCAGGAGGGCGGCGAAGGCGTAGTCACAGCCCTCATAGTACTTGAGAAACCCCTGGGCCTTCCCGTCGGACAGATACCAGTCCTCGGTGCTGTACATCAGCTCCGCCTCGCGGACGGTTCCGTCCTCCCGGGTGAACGTACCCGCCCGGACCTGGTACTCCCGGTAGGGGGTCTCCCACCGGCCGTCGAAGGCCAGAGCGTTGACGAGATACACCATGGCATTCTCCGGGATCTCCTCCAGGATCGCTGGGATCATGCCGCCGGTGTGGTAGTCCACCCAGGCGTTGACATCCGAGACGGTGGCGTCGTCGAAGGGGGCCTCGTAGACGTCCGCGCCGTACCAGAGGGCGTTGGCCTCCAGGAAGCTCTCCTCCACGGTCAGCATCTCGCTGTCCCGGAACCACAGGGAGTTGGCGATGCTGAGAGCGCCGTCCTCCTCCGGCAGCGCCGCCAGCCAGGCCCGGCAAAATTCATTGAGCTCCAGCAGCGGAAGGCCCAGGACCGCCTCCATCTGCTCCAGGGTGTCGCCCTGGGCGCCGTTGGCCGCCATAGCCAGGGCGTACAGCACGGACACCGGGGAGATGAGGACGTTCTCCCCCTCCCCGCCACTCTCCTGGAACAGCCGGACGCAGAAGTCCATGACGGCAGCGGCGGCGTCCTCCGTCATCTGCGTATCCACAGGAACCTTCGGGGCGGGGACCTCCGCCATCAGGTCCCGGGCCTGGAGGCGGGGCGGTCCGCCGCAGCCGGACAGGAGCGGGGACAGCGCCAGGGCGAGGCTGAGCAGGGCGGCGGTCATCCGTTTTCTCATGGCAGTCTCCTCCTTTTGTTGTTCTACTCATATAGACGCAAAAGGCGGGTGCATGTGCCGGAGAACTGCCAAAAACAAACCAGGTTGAAAAAATTTGCCAAAAATCAGCTACAGTTCGCAATATTGTGTCGAAATATTACGATTAGGATTCTCTTGTCTGCCGTGGAGCGGCATCCAGCTCCACCTGGGTAAAGTCCCCGGCCAGCAGGGAGCGGAGCTCCTCCAGCCGCCGCCGGGCCTCCTCCCACTGGTCCTCCCGGACCTGGAGCAGCGCCCCATCGCCCCGGAGCCGCAGGCGGAAGTCGTGGAAACCCATTGCGGCCAGGGCCTGCTCTCCCCGCTCCACCCGCCCCAGGTCCTCCCGGGTGATGGCCGTGCCGGTGGGGACCCGGGTGGCCAGGCAGGCATAGGATGGCTTGTCCCACACGGGCAGCCCCGCCTCCCGGGCCAGACGGCGGACGTCGGATTTGGTCAGGCCGCACTCCCGGAGGGGGGAGCGGACCTCCAGCTCCCGGAGGGCCCGCATGCCGGGCCGGTCCCCCGCGTCGTCGGAGGCGTTGCTGCCGTCCAGCACCACGGGGAAGCCGTCGGCCTTCGCCGCCGCCAGAAGGGCTGTAAAGAGGGAACGCTTGCAGTGGTAGCACCGGTCCGGCGGGTTGCTCGCCACCGCCGGGGCGGCGAGGATGTCATAGTCAATTACTTGCAGCTCCGCCCCCAGGCGGCGGGCGGTGTCCTCCGCGTCCTGAAGCTCGAAGGCCGGCTGGAAGGGGGTGCGGACGAAGTAAGCTTTCGCCCGCCGGGCGTGGCGCGCCGCCAGGGCCAGCAGCGCCGCCGAATCCACCCCGCCAGAGAACGCCACCGCCGCCTCCGGCACCTCCCGGAAAAATTCCAAAATGGTCATAGAAAACCTCGATCATCTGTCATTTAGGTATCCATACTTTTTCTTGAAAGAAAAAAGTATCAACACCCGCAGGGCACTTAGGTCCTGTTTGAAAATTGGAAATATGCCCAACGGCGAGAGATTTTTTCGCCAGACAAGGCGATTTGACGCAGCAATACTTTGTGTATTGCAAGGAAAATCAACGCAGTATGGCGGAAAAAGATCCGCTGTTTGGGCTTGTTGACATTTTTCAGACAGGGCCTAAAGAACTTTTTGGCGCAAAGCATACGCTTTGCTTACGTATGAATGATATAAGAAAGGGCGGCGATTGTCAATCGCCGCCCAGCAGAGCCACTAGGGCCTGGCCGGTATAGCACTCGGTGACGTTATACCGCCCCAGGCACCGCAGGCTGTCCCGGTCCCCCACCCGCAGCCGGTTGGCGTGCTCCTCTGTGGTGAAGGTGAGGGCGATCCCCGCATCCTCCAGCCACTGGTCCACCGCTTCCTCCCAGTAGCCGAAGGGATAGGCCAAGGCCACAAGCTCCGTGGCTACCCGGCCCTTTCGGGCCTCCCGGAAGGTCTCCAGATCCTCCGTAACGGCCTGCTTCCAGTCCTCCCTCTTCTCCCCCGGCAGGGCCCGGACGCCGTCCCGTCCGCTGAAGCCATAGCCGGCCAGCTGATGCATGTCCCAGGTGTGGCTCTGCAGGTCCAGCACCCCCTTGTTGACCCACTCAGACGCCTCCTCATAACTGAACCGGGGCGGCTTCAGCTCCTTCCCGTCGTGGAGATAGGCGGTCCGCCCTTCATTGACCCCGATGACGAACACCGTGGCCCGAAATCCCAGCTCCTCCAGGATGGGAGCGGCGATCTCCAGGTTGCTGGTATAGCCGTCGTCCATGGTGATGAGCACCGGCTTCTCCGGCAGCGGCGCGCCGTTGTCCACATAGTCCAGCACCTCCCCCAGGGTCACGGCTGTAAAGCCTCCCCCCTTCAGAGCCTCCATCTGCTCCCGGAAGCGAGCCTCCGACACGATGGTGCCGCCGTTTCCCTCCTGGGCAAAGTGGTGGTACATCAGCACCGGCAGCGTACACGTTCGGCTCTCCGCATACAGAGTATCCGCCCCCAGCAGCACCAGCAGCAGCCCCAGGGCCAGCGCCGCCCACTTTCTCCATCCCAGCCTCATGCCGCACCTCCGTCACATCCCACGTCCCGAGAGACGGCGGCCCCCGGCCCCCTCCATCCCATCCAGGCTCTCTTTTTAGTCTATATATGTAAACTTCTCTGCAGGGACAGCATAGCACATTGGTCTATAGATGTCAACCTTTCCCGCCGCGGCTGTGCAGCGCCGCCATACCAAAGGTGCCGGCTGCCGCCGGTGGAGGTAGTATGCGCCTTAGTTCGGCAAAATAATGAAAAATCAGGGGTGGAAAAACCAGGGAAAGTATCGTATAATAATAAGCCAATGCGGCCGCGGCAGGCAGGACAGCCGCCGCGGCGGAACAGGAGGCGGTCCCAATGGCGGAAAAAATGAGGGCCTTTGGCTATATCTGCCCGGAGTGCGGGAAGCGGGTGTACGGGGAGCGGACGGAGTTCGCCCTCCAGGCTGCGGCGGTGGCCCTGGTGTGCGACTGCGGCCGCAGCGAGCTGAAGGCGGAGCCCGACGGCAGCACCTTCCGGGTGACCACGCCCTGCGGCGTGTGCGGCGGGGAGCACCGGGCGGAGGTGCCCGCCGCCTCTGTCATGGAGGGCCAGGGCGTGGGCCTGGCCTGCCCGGAGACACGGCAGCTGTGCTGCTACATCGGGGAGCCCCGGCGGGTGGCCGCCGCTCTGGACGACCTGGAGGAGACTATCCAGAAGCGGAAGGAGGGCCAGAGTGAGACCTTCGTGGACGACGTGATCATGTACGAGGTCCTCTCGGAGCTGCGGGACATCGCCGCCCGGGGCGGCATCTCCTGCACCTGCGGGCACAGGGGCTGCGCCATGGAGGTCCACGGCGCGGCGGTGGACCTGGTGTGCCCCGCCTGCGGCGGGCGGCTCCGGGTCAGCGCCGCCACCGACGAGGACCTGGACCGGCTGTGCTGCCAGTACACGCTGACCATCAAGGGGCGGAAAGAGCCCCAGATCTGACAGGAGGTCTATCTGTGATCGAACTGCTTGCCCGGCGCCTGATCCGGGACCACGACCATGTAAACGATCCCGCCGTGCGGCGGGCCTACGGGGTGCTGTGCGGCTGCGCGGGCATCGCGCTGAACCTGCTGCTCTTCGCCGGCAAATGTCTGGCGGGCCTGATCAGCGGCTCCATCGCCATCACCGCCGACGCCTTCAACAACCTCTCCGACGCCGGGGCCTCGGTGGTGACCCTGCTGGGGTTCAAGCTGGCGGCCCAGCGGCCGGACCGGGACCACCCCTTCGGCCACGGGCGGATGGAGTACGTCTCCGGCCTGGTGGTGTCCATGGTGATTCTCCTCATGGGTGTGGAGCTGGCCAAGACCTCCGTGGAGAAGATCCTGGAGCCCCAGCCGGTGGAGTTCAGCCCCCTGGTGGCGGTGATCCTGGCGGTGTCCATCGCGGTGAAGCTCTATATGTCCCACTACAACCGGGCCATCGGCCGGAAGATCGGCTCCGCCGCCATGGCCGCCACCGCTGCCGACAGCCTCAGCGACTCCCTGGCCACCACCGCGGTGCTGCTGAGCACCCTGGCGGGCCACTTCTGGAACGTGAACATCGACGGGTGGTGCGGCGCCGCGGTGGCCTGCTTCATCCTGTGGGCCGGGGTCAAGGCCGCCAAGGAGACCATCGACCCCCTGCTGGGCCAGCCGCCCTCCCCGGAGTTCGTCTCCCAGATCCAGGAGATCGTCCTGCGCCACAGGGAGATCACCGGTATCCACGACCTGATGGTCCACGACTACGGCCCCGGGCGGCTCTATGTCTCCCTTCACGCCGAGGTCCCCGCCTCCGGGGACATCCTGGCCCTCCACGACGTGGTGGACTCGGCGGAGCGGGAGCTGGCCTCGGAGCTGGGGTGCCTGGCCACCATCCACATGGACCCGGTGGTCAGCGACGACGGGCTCACCGCCGAGACCCGGGAGCGGGTGGCCGCCATCGTCCGGCTCATCGACCCGGGCATCACCATCCATGACTTCCGCATGGTCCCCGGTCCCACCCACACCAACGTCATTTTCGACGCCGTGGTGCCCTACGGCTGCCCCCTGTCGGACCAGGAGGTGGCCCGGCGGGTCCAGGAGGGGGTTCGGGCCCTGGACGGAAACTATTTCGCCGTGGTGGAAGTGGAAAAGAGCTATGTGTAAAGCGAGCGGGCTTGCGCCCGCTCGCTTTCGCATTTCCTTTTTCTACCGTTTCTCCCCCGGCCGGAAAATCAGCGCCGCCAGGAGGGAGAACAGCACCGCCGCGGCGATGCCGCCGGAGGCGGCGGTGAGGCCCCCGGTGAGGACCCCCAGCCACCCCTGCTCCCCCACGGCCTTGGCCACCCCCTTGGCCAGGTTAGAGCCAAAGCCCGTCAGGGGGACGCTGGCCCCGGCCCCGCCCCACTGGGCAATGTAGCCGTACACACCGATGGCCTCCAAGAACACGCCGCAGACCACATACCCCGTCAGGATCCGGGCAGGGGTGAGCGTGGTCTTGTCGATGAAGATCTGGCCGATGACACATAGGAGGCCGCCGCAGAGAAACGCGTTGAGGTATTGCATACATAATTCCGCCCCTTTCAGACGCTTTCGATGACCACCGCGTGACAGATGGAGGGGATGCTCTCCCCCTGGCAGGTGGAGGTGGGGGAGAGCAGGGCCCCGGTGGGGGCAAAGAGGATCCTCCGCCATCGCCCCCGCTCCATCTCCCCCAGCAGGTAGCCGCACAGCACCGACGCCGCGCAGCCGCAGCCGCTGGCCCCGGCGTGCATGTCCTGATTTTGAATATCGTAGAGCAGCAGGCCGCAGTCGGTGTAGTTCCCGCCCATATCCACCCCGTCCCGGGCGAAGAGGTCCGACACGATCTGGTGGCCCAGGGCCCCCAGGTCCCCGGTAACCACCAGGTCGTAGTCCCGGGGCCCGGTGCCGGTGGCGGCAAAGTGGGCGGACAGGGTGTCGTAGGCGGCGGGGGCCATAGCCGCCCCCATATTGTTGGCGTCGGTGATCCCCTTGTCCACGATTTTGCCGCAGGTGACGGCGGTGACGGCGGGGCCGGAGCCCTCCCGGCCCAGGATGGCGCAGCCCGCCGCCGTGGCGGTCCACTGGGCGGTGGGGGTCCGCTGGCTGCCGTAGGGCACCGGCATGCGGTACTGCCGCTCGGCGGTGCAGAAGTGGCTGCTGGTCATGGCCCCCAGCCGCTCCGCGAAGCCCCCCGCCACCAGCAGGGAGCCCAGCGCCAGGCTCTCCCCCATGGTGGAGCAGGCGCCGTAGAGGCCGTAGAAGGGGATGCCGAAGTCCCGCAGGCCGAAGGAGGTGCCGATGCACTGGTTGAGCAGGTCCCCCGCCAGAATGTAGTCCAGGTCGTCCGGCTTCAGCCCCGCCTTCTCCAGCGCCTTGCCCAGGGCGGCCTTCTGCATGGCGCTCTCCGCCTTCTCCCAGGTCTTTTCACCGAAGAAGCTGTCGGTGCACAGCTGGTCGAACCAGTCCGCCAGAGGCCCCTCCCCCTCGTGCTTGCCGCCCACGGCGGCGTGGGAGAGGATGTGTACAGGCGCGGGCAGGGCGACGGTCTGCCGTCCCAGCCGGTTTGCCATGGCGCTCACCTCCAGAAAAAGTGCCGGCTGCCGCCGGTGGAGGTAGTATGCGCCCCTGTCCGGTAAGATTATGTGCGGTCAGGTTTGGAAAAACCAGGGAACGCATCCGACGTGTCAGAAGGCCTCACAGCGTTCCGCCGCCAGGGCTGAGAGGAGTCATACAAAATTGTTGATTCCTGATGACAGGAGCCCAAGCCCGTGGTACAATGAGGGCGAGGCTTATCTCGCCGGCCCGCTCTGTGCCGGTGACACTTTGACAGAAGACGAGGAGATGTGTCATGAACAGATTTGGAATCCAGGTGGAGCTGAGGAACATCCCTCCGCTGGACAGGGAATTTTTTCCCATGATGCGATTCAACCAGGCCTTTCTGGCCACGGCCAGAAAGCCGGTGGCCATCGCCGTGGAGCGGGACCGGGGACAGGTGGCGGTGTGCCATACCTTCATCCACGGCACCGACGAGCGGTATGAGGCCGACTGCTACTACATGGACCGGCTGGTGAAGTGCCTGCTGTGGATGAAGGGCGGCTGGAAGATCTATGTCAGCGGCGACGAGCGGGTCGGGACCTATCTGAAGGAGACCTACTCCCTCACCGGAGCCCGGGCCTTTGACGCCGACTTCATGGCCGACGTGTACGAGAGGCCCTTCGAAGTGGTCATCTGCGACCAGGTCCCCGAGGAGAAGGACGTGTCCCAGGCCATCGGCCGGCATATAGACGGCTGCCGCATTGGCTTCGACGCCGGCGGGTCCGACCGGAAGGTGTCCGCCGTGGTGGACGGGGAGACCGTGTTCTCCGAGGAGGTGGTCTGGCACCCGAAGATCACCGCCGACCCCCAGTACCACTACGACGGCATCGTGGCCGCCTTCAAGTCCGCCGCCGAGCACATGCCCCGGGTGGACGCAGTGGGCGTCAGCTCCGCCGGCGTGTTCATCAACGACCGGACCATGGTGGCCTCCCTGTTCCTGAAGGTGCCCAAGGATGCGTTCGACGCCAAGGTGAAGGACATCTACATCCGGGCGGTGAAGGACACCTTCGGGGACATCCCCTACGCCGTGTGCAACGACGGCGACGTGTCCGCCCTGGCCGGGGCCATGAGCCTGGAGGACAACAACGTGCTGGGCATCGCCATGGGCACCAGCGAGGCCGTGGGCTACGTGGACGGAAAGGGCAACATCACCGGCTGGCTCAACGAGCTGGCCTTCATGCCCGTGGACGCCGCGGCGGACGCCATGGTGGACGAGTGGAGCGGGGACATCGGCTGCGGCGTGAAGTATTTCTCCCAGGACGGCGTCATCAAGCTGGCCCCCCGGGCGGGGATCGAGCTGGACGAGAGCCTGTCCCCGGCGGAGAAGCTGAAGGTGGTCCAGGGCCTCATGGCCCAGGACGACCCCCGGGCGGCGGCGGTCTACCAGTCCATCGGCGTGTACCTGGGCCACACCCTGGCCTACTACCACCAGCTCTACGGCTGCAAGCACGTGCTGCTGCTGGGCCGGGTCATGTCCGGCAAGGGCGGCGACATCATCCTGGACACCTGCAAGCAGGTCCTGGCCGACGAGTACCCGGAGCTGAACGGCAAGATGATCCCCGCGCTGCCCGACGAGAAGTTCCGCCGGGTGGGCCAGTCCATGGCCGCCGCCTCCCTGCCGGCGCTGGAACGCTAAGGCCGTACTTTTCTTTATAAAGAAAAGTACCAAAAGAAATTTTTGCGCGAAACATTCGTTTCGCTTATCATATGATCTGCCGGTCTGAAAAAATCAGAGGAATCTTCAGCTCCGGTGTTCTGCCGAACATACGAACTGGCTTATCAAACCCATACCCTTGAGCGAAGCGTAAGCTTCGCGAACAAAAGTTTTTGTCCAACTTTTTTCAAAAAGTTGGCGGGGCCCGGGGTGGAACCCCGGTGGGCCCCGGCGGACTTGAGAGGAGCATGTTATGCGCGTCAAAAATGGAAAAGTACTGATCGGCCGGAGTTTTCTTGACGTTGACCTGGACTTTGACCGTGTGATCACCGCCATCGGCCCTCTGGAGGGGGCGGCGGACTTTGACGCCCGGGGCTGCTACGTGATCCCCGGGCTGGTGGACATCCACACCCACGGGGCGGTGGGGGAGGACTTCTCCGACGGCAAACCGGAGGGGCTCCAGCCCCTGGCGGACTACTACGCCAGCCGGGGGGTCACCTCCTATCTGGCCACCACCATGACTTTGAAGGAGGAGACCCTCACCCCCGCCATGGGCGCCATCCGGGACTTCCGGCGAAACGGTGGGGCCAAGTGCGCCGGGGTCCACCTGGAGGGCCCCTTCCTCTGCTACGCCAAGCGGGGGGCCCAGGCGGCGGAGAACCTCCACAAGCCGGACGCGGCCCTCTTTCACCGGCTCAACGAGGCCAGCGGCGGACAGGTGCGGCTGGTCACCGTGGCCTGCGAGGAGGAGGGGGCCCTGGACTTCATCCGCCAGGTGTCCCGGGTCTGCACCGTCTCCCTGGGCCACTCCACCGCCGACTACGACACCGCCATGGCGGCCTTCGCCGCCGGGGCCAGCCACGCCACCCACCTCTACAACGGGATGCCCTCCTTCCTCCACCGGGCGCCGGGCATCATCGGCGCGGCCTTTGACGCCGGGGCCAGCGTGGAGCTGATCTGCGACGGCCTCCACATCCACCCCGCCGTCATCCGGGCCACCCACCGGCTCTTCGGCGACAGGCTGAACCTGATCTCCGACTCCCTGCGCTGCGCCGGAATGCCCGACGGCGACTACGAGCTGGGGGGCCAGCCCATCACCGTCAAGGGCGGCAAGGCCACCCTCACCGGCACCGACACCCTGGCCGGGTCCTCCATCTCCCTGCTGGACGCGGTGCGGAACGTGGTGTCTTTTGGCCTGAGCCTGCCGGAGGCGGTGTACGCCGCCTCCACAGCCCCGGCCCTGGCCGTGGGCCTCACCGACGTGGGGGCCATCGCCCTGGGGAAGGCGGCGGACCTGGTGGTGCTGGACAGGGACCTGGCGCTGAAGGCCGTGTTTGTGGACGGCCGGCGGGAGGTGTAAGGGCAGCATCTCCCTTCCAATCGCAAAATCCGCAAAAATTTCATATTTTTGCGGAAAAATCAAAATATTTTTAGCAAAGTAAACGACCGGCTTTTATCACAAATATGGATTTTTGGTAATATGCGCATTGACAAGAAGTTTTTTGAACTGCTAAAATAATAGCAGTTTAGGAAACAATCCTAAGCTGCTGTATCGTTTTTCCTCAATCTTCTCCATCAAGCAAAGGGCCGCCCTGTCAGGGGCGGCCTTTTGCTTTCCTCTTTATCCGATGTCCGCCGCTTTTCATCAGCGGACGGATGTGCTATAATGCTTTTTAGAACTCATGGCTGTCCGGCCGGGCCGGACGGTGAGGAAGGAGGGCAGCGTCTATGCAGAGCGGGCGCGTTACGCTGGACATCCACGGCATGACCTGCGCTCAGGCTCAGGCGGCCATCAACGCCGCCCTGCGCCGCTGCGGCGGCTCAGTCTACCGGCTGGAGGTGGTCCACGGCTACCACGGCGGGACCCAGCTGCGGGACATGGTCCGGCGGACCTATGTCAAGCACCCCAAGGTCAAGCGTCTGGAGCTGAGCCTGAACCCCGGGGTCACGGAGCTGGTCCTGCGGGAATACTGAGTGCAAGATAAAGAGGCCTGCCGTCTCCAGCAGACCTCAACCTTCCGCGCTATGTCTGATTATCCCACCTGGCCAGCCGTCTCCTTGGCGGTCTGTGTGATATAGTCGCTGACTTGATCCCGCTCCATCCCCAGGGCCACCGCCAGCTCCCCGTAGAGCAGGTCCTCCGCCCGCTTCATGAACCGCTCGTCCACCTGGCCGGGCTTTGCTCCGGAGGAGCGCCGCTCCTGCCGCCGGACGTGGGCGGCCTTGATGATCTGGACCAGATCCTCGCACTGGTGGGAGCTGAGAAGATTCTGGTAGTGGGCGGTCAGCAGCCGCAGGTTCTTCTCCCGGCACACATCCGGCTTCATGCCGGGGATGGCCCGCACCAGGGCCTCCGCCTCATCCCGGGAGAGGATGGGGCGGCTGAACACCTGCCCGTCCACCGGCGCATAGACCTTGCCGCTGCGGTAGGCGGGGGCCAGGGTGTAGTAGAGCTTCTCCCGGTTCGCGCCCCGCATGGCCAGCGGCCCGATGGCCTCCACCTGGCACGCGCCCTCGCCGCCGTAAATGATCCACTGCCCCACCTGATACATGCACAGCCTCCTTTCTCCAAGTTCAGACAATAACAGCCCGTGAAACGGGCTGTAGGATATTACTATTTGTATTATAACACATTTTTCCAAAATATGTAAGAGAAAATTTTTATTTTTTTGATATTTTTTGCATTGTCCGAGGTATTCCGGACCCAAAATGCGCAATACGCGCGTGCGCCGGACGCCGGGCGGTGGAAGGAGCGGTTTTTATGGAGCCAATCTGTTATATCGTGGGGGCCTGCCCGCCGGGAGAGATCCGGTTCGCCCCGGGGCGGCCCGCCTTTGTCATCGCCGCCGACAAGGGGCTGGTTCACCTGGAGGCCCAGGGCATCCGGCCGGACCTGATCGTGGGGGACTTCGACTCCCTGGGCCGGGTGCCGGCGGGGGACAACATCCTCCGCCATCCGGTGGAGAAGGACGACACGGACACCATGCTGGCGGTGAAAACCGCCCTGGACCGGGGGATGGGGACCATCGTGTTCTACGGCTGTCTGGGTGGGCGGCTGGACCACACCTACGCCAACCTCCAGACCTTGACCTACCTGGCCCAACGGGGTGGGCAGGGCTGGCTCCTGGGGGATGGAACAGTGGTCACCGCGGTGGAAAACGGGCGGCTGGATCTCCCCGCCGGACTGCGGGGGGCGGTTTCGGTGTTCTGCCCCGACGGACAGGCGCTGGGCGTAACCCTCCGGGGCCTCCACTACCCGCTGGAGAACTACACCCTCACCAGCGGCTTCCCTCTGGGGGTCAGCAACCAGTTCACCGGGCAAGCCGCCTCCGTCTCCGTCCGGGAGGGGACCCTGCTGGTCATGTGGGACGAGGCGCGGGAGGATGTCCTGAAGCGGATCTGAATATCTGATTTCATGACAAGAAGAACCGGGGACAGCGTTTTTACGCTGTCCCCGGCTCTTTTCTCTGTCTTATTCCCGGAAACGCTTACAGCTGGACGATCCAGCCCATGTCGTCGGGCACCACGCCGGTCTGCATGCCGTAGATGGTGTCGTAGAGCTTCTGGCTGAGAGCACCCACGTTGCCGTTGTTGATGACAATGTCCTCGCCCTTATAGCGGAGGTAGCCGATGGGGGAGATGACGCAGGCGGTGCCGGTGGCCCAGGCCTCCTGGAGGGTGCCGTTCTTGCTGGCAGCCTCGATGTCATCGATGGAGAGCTTGCGCTCGGATACCTTGTAGCCCCACTTCTTCAGCAGAGTGATGGTGCTGTCACGGGTGACGCCGGGGAGGATGGAGCCGCCCAGAGGCGCGGTGATGACCTCGTCGGCGATCATGAAGAAGGCGTTGGAGGTGCCCACCTCCTCCACGTACTTGTGGTCCCGGGCGTCCAGCCAGAGGACCTCCTTGCAGCCGGCCTCCAGGGCCTTCTTGGTGGCCCGCATGCCGCCGGCGTAGTTGCCGCCCACCTTGGCGAAGCCGGTGCCGCCCACGGCGGCCCGGATGTACTCGTCCTCCACGTAGATGTGGCTGCCGGTGAGGCCGCCCCGGTTGATGTCGTAGTAGGCGCCCACGGCGCAGAGGATGATGATGAAGTGGTAGTGCTTGGCGGGCTCCACGGAGAAGCTCACCTCATCGGAGATGATGTAGGGGCGGATGTACAGGGCGGTGCCGGGGGCGGTGGGGATCCAGTCCGCGTCCTCCTTGACGATGGCCTTCACCGCGTCGATAAACAGCTCCTCGTCCATGTAGGGGATGCACATGCGCTCGTTGGTACGGTTCAGACGCTTGGCGTTCATGTCCGGGCGGAAAAGGTTGATCTTCCCATCCGCGGTGCGGTAGGCCTTCATGCCCTCAAACATCATCTGGGCGTAGTGGAGCACGCAGCTGGCGGGGTCCAGGCTGATGGGGCCGTAGGGGACGATCTTGCCGTCGTGCCAGCCCTGGCCCTCGTCGTAGTCCATGATGAACATGTGGTCGGTGAAGTACTTGCCGAAGCCCAGGTTGCTCTGGTCCGGCTTCTTCTTGGGGTGGGTCGTGCGGGTCACAGGAAACGTGTAGGACATGATGATCATCCTTCCTCTCGTTATGTATCCATCCTTTTTCTTGAAAGAAAAAGGATCAAAAAGAACTTTTGGCGCAAAGCTGCGCTTTGCTTATGGGTGCATACAGGATATACCCCTGCGTGAAACAACGTTTCGCGCAAAAAGTGTTTCTTTTGCTGCTTTTCTTTATTCATAAAGAAAAGCAGAGCCCCTCGTATTGCTGTCGTTACTCCATGCAGTAGAGATCCGGCCGGCGGTCCCGGAAGACGTTGATGGACTCCCGGATGCTCTGGATCATGGAGAAGTCCAGATCGGCGGAGATGATCTCCTCCTTTTCACCGGCCTGGGCCAGGTACTCGCCCCAGGGGTCGATGATGGCGCTGTGGCCGGCGCAGGCGGTGTCGGCGGCGGCGCTGTTGCAGAGAGCCAGGAAGGTCTGGTTCTCAATGGCCCTGGCCCGGGCCAGGGTGTCCAGGTGCATGGTCCGCTTGGCGGGCCACTGGCTCACCACGAACAGCAGATCCACCCCTTGGACGGTGAGCATCCGGGTCAGCTCCGGGAAGCGGATGTCGTAGCAGATGATGAGGCCGCAGGGGACGCCCTCCAGGGTGAAGCGGCAGGTGCGGCTGCCCTTTCGGAAGAAGTCGTGCTCCCCGGAAGGGGTGAAGAGGTGGGTCTTGTCGTACTCCGCCACGACCGCGCCGGAGCGGTCAAAGACGTAGGCGGTGTTGTAGTAGCCGTCGGCGCGGCGGTTCGCCACGCTGCCCGCCACGATGTTGATGTTCAATTCCTTAGCCAAAGCGGAGCACATGGCCTTGACGGCCCTGCCGTCGTCGTCGGCGCAGGGGGCCAGCTCCTGGGGGAAGAAGCCGGTGTTCCAGGTCTCCGGCAGCACCACCGTGTCCGGGTGGTCCCGGTCCACGGCGGTACGGATCATGGCCTCGGCGTGGGCAAAGTTATATTGCGCATCCCCCAGCTTCATGTCCAGCTGGACGCAGCTTACCCGCATGGCCTCAGCCCTCGTAGTCACGGCCGGCCTCCAGGGCCTTCATGTTCAGGCCTACCAGCTCCGCCTTTTTCGGGGGGACCAGCTTCTGAACAGTGACCTCGGTGCCCTCAAAGGTCAGCTCCGGGTTGTGCCGGAGGACGTGGCCCATCATGACCATGTTGGCCAGGGTGGGGACGCCGGCGTCATTGGCCATCTTGGTGGCGGGGATGTAGTAAACTTCCACGTCGGTGCGCTCCACCTTGGCGGAGATCAACGTGGAGTCCACATAGATCTGGCCGCCGGGGACTACAGTGTTGACGTATTTCTCAAGGCTGGGCAGGTTCATAACGATGAGCACGTCGGGGTCAGTGACGATGGGGGAGCCCACGGGATCGTCGGAGAGGACCACGTTGCAGTTGGCGGTGCCGCCCCGCATCTCCGGGCCATAGGAGGGGAGCCAGGACACCTGGAGGTCCTCCAGAAGGCCCTTGTAGGCCAGGAACTTACCGGCAAACAGGATGCCCTGTCCGCCGAAGCCCGCAATGAGGATCTGGGTCGTTTTCATCTCACTTGCCCTCCTTTTCCGCGCTTCTGTCCTTGTAGACGCCCAGGGGGTAGTAGGGCAGCATGTCGCTCTCCACCCAGTTGAGAGCCTGCTGAGGCGTCATGCCCCAGTTGGTGGGGCAGGCGGAAACCACTTCCACCAGGGAGAAGCCCTTGCCCTCCACCTGGTTCTGGAAGGCCTTCTTGATGGCCTTGCCCGCGGCCTTCACGTTCTTCACGTTGTTCACGGCCACCCGGGCGATGTACTCCGGCCCCTCCAGGGTGCCCAGCAGCTCGCAGACCCGGATGGGCCAGCCGCACTGCTTCACGTCACGGCCGTAGGGGCTGGTCTGGGTGACCTGGCCGGGGAGGGAGGTGGGGGCCATCTGGCCACCGGTCATGCCGTAGATGGCGTTGTTGACAAAGACGATGGTGATGTTCTCGTTCCGGGCGGCGGCGTGGACGGTCTCTGCCATGCCGATGGAGGCCAGGTCGCCGTCCCCCTGGTAGGTGAAAACGATGTTGTCCGGACGGCTGCGCTTGATGCCGGTGGCGGTGGCGGGGGCCCGGCCGTGGGCCGCCTCGATCATGTCGCAGGTGAAGTAGTCGTAGGCCATCACCGCGCAGCCCACAGGCGCCACGCCGATGGCACGGCCCTCGATGCCCAGCTCGTCGATGGCCTCCGCCACCAGGCGGTGGATGATGCCGTGAGGGCAGCCGGGGCAGTAGTGGAGCACGGCGTCGGTGAGGGATTTGGGCTTCTGAAATACGATTGCCATGTCAGTTCTCTCCTTTCGCGGCCTTGCGGATACTCTCCAGCACCTGGTCAGGGCTGGGGATCATGCCGCCCACCCGGTTGCACAGGGACACGGGGCGGCGGCAGCCGGTGGCAAGCTGGATGTCCTCCACCATCTGCCCCATGCTCAGCTCCACGGACAGGAAGCTCTTCACCTGGTCCGCCGCCTGGCTGAGGGCCTGCTTGGGGAAGGGCCAGAGGGTGATGGGCCGGATCATGCCGGCCTTGATGCCCTCGCCGCGGGCGGCCACCACGGCGTTCTTCGCCACCCGGGCGGCGATGCCGAAGGCCACCACGCACACGTCGGCGTCGTCCATCAGGTAGCTCTCGTGGAGGGCCTCGTTGGCCTCCACCGCCTTGTACTTCTCGTAGCGCTCAAAATTCTTCTTCTCCAGCACGTCGGGCTGGAGGTAGAGGGAGTTGACAATGTTGTGCTTCCGCTTGCACTCCGTGCCCGTCAGGGCCCAGGGCTTGTCGTAGTGCTCCACCTCCACGTCCTCAAAGGAGATGGGCTCCATCATCTGGCCGATGGTGCCGTCGGCCAGGATCATGGCGATCATGCTGTACTTGTCCGCCAGGTTGAAGCCCTTGACGGTGAGGCTGGCCATCTCCTGGACGGAGGCGGGGGCCAGGACAATCATGTGGTAGTCGCCGTGGCCGCCGCCCCGGGTGGCCTGGAAGTAGTCGGACTGGCTGGGCTGGATGCCGCCCAGGCCCGGGCCGCCCCGCTGGACGTTGACCACGAAGGCGGGGACGTCGCTGCCGGCGATGTAGCTGAGCCCCTCCCCCATCAGGGAGATTCCGGGACTGGAGGAGGAGGTCATGACCCGCGCGCCCGCGGCGGCGGCGCCGTAGACCATGTTGATGGATGCCACCTCGCTCTCCGCCTGGAGGAAGACGCCGCCGATCTTGGGCATCTTCTTGGCCATGTAGGCGGCCACCTCCGTCTGGGGGGTGATGGGGTAGCCGAAGTAGTGGCGGCAACCGGCCTGGATCGCCGCCTCGGCGATGGCCTCGTTGCCCTTCATCAGTACTCTCTCTGCCATACCTTTGCCTCCTTACTTCTCCACGGTGATGATGCAGTCGGGGCACATGGTGGCGCAGAAGGCGCAGCCGATGCACTGAGACTGGTCCGTCATCTCCGCGGGGGAATATCCCTTCTTGTTGATCTTGTCCCTGGCGATGGCCAGGATGTGCTTGGGGCAGGCCTCCACGCACAGGCCGCAGCCCTTGCAGAGGTCTGTCAGGAAGGTCACTTTTGCCATAAAAATTGTTCCTCCTTCTTAAACTCCTGCCGCGCCGGCTCCGCCGGCGAAAGGGAGTTGTTTCTTGTCTCAACTCTGTGGGGGCTACCCGCCCCCACGCCCCGGAGAGAGGGGAGTTTCGCCCCCCGGGGTGAGTGACGTCTCGGGGGCTACGCGCCCCCGTACCCCGCGGTTCACTTTTGGACGCCCAAAAGTGAACCGAAAAAACGCCAAAACCAAGGTTTTGGATTCCTTTTCCTAATTGGTCTCTATCAGATTCGGAACATCTCTGCCCCGAATTAGGTTTTTGTCATCTAATCTGCGGCGGGCCTGTCAACGATGCTTCGGCCTCCGGCCCTGTTAAAGGGAAAGATGTTTCTTTTGGTACTGGTCGAAGCATTCTTCTTGTGACTCACCTTCGGGAGTATCCATCGTCAGACAGGATATTTAAAAGTCCTGCGGGGGAATCCAAAGGGGGCAAGCCCCCTTTGTGTCGTTGCGGGGGGTGGTTCCCAGGAGGGGGACACAATCGAAAGTGTCCCCCTCCTGGGCGCCCTTTTGCCTACTTTTCCGGCGAGGGAAAAGTAGGCCGGGGCGTGGGGCCGGGGAGGCCCCACATAAGAGGTATCCAGAGCGTCCCGCTCTGGAAAACTATCCAAACAGCGGTTTGGGCGGCGGCGCCTGCCGCTGCTCCGGGAGATCGAAGTACTTCGCCTGGAGCCGCATGGGCAGTACATCCGGGAGCTTCCCCACCAGCTGGGCGGCCACGGCCTCCTCGGCGGTGGTCATCCAGATGGGCAGGCCGCTGAGGCGGCTGAGCTCCTCCATGTAGGGGACGGCCTCCAGCACGGTGCGGGCAGTGGTCTCATGGGCCAGGTTGGCGTTGTTGACGATGGCGGTAAAGGGCAGGCCCCCGGCCGCCTCGATCTCCTGCATGACCTCCAGGGCCTCCTCCGGCGTCCTCGTCAGGGGCCGGCAGGGGTTGGCCACGAAGGCCATCTGGTAGTCCCCCTCCTCCAGGAGGAAGGGGGTGTACCGGCCCAGGGCGTAGGCCCCCCGGTCGTCGCCGCCAATGTCCATGACGGCGTACAGGCTCCGGTCCTCCACCAGCCGGTAGGCCTCCGCCGGCAGGGCCGGCAGGTCCACGTTGGAGTTGGCGAACTGGGGGGAGATCAAATCCACCCCCGCCTCCTCCAGCTCCCGGGCGCTGTCCTTGGTGCGGAAGTAGGGGTTGACGATGTCCAGGTCCGCGATGGCGGCCCGCTTCCCCTGCCGGGCCAGGTACAGGGCGAAGTTGACGGCGATGTTGGTCTTGCCGGAGCCGTAGTGCCCGGCGAATAAGGTAACTCGTTTGATTTCCATAGATAATAATTCTATCAAAGTTTATTGCGGATGATCTTTCCGCTGACAGTCTTGGGCAGGCTGTCCCGGAACACCACCACCCGTGGATACTTGTAGGGGGCGGTGTGCTTCTTGACGTAGTCCTGGATCTCCTTTTTCAGCGTCTCGGTGCCCTCGGTGCCGGGGACCAGGACGATGCTGGCCTTGACCACCTGGCCCCGGATGGGGTCGGGAGCGGCGGATACGCCGCACTCCAGAACGTAGGGCAGCTCCATGATGACGCTCTCGATCTCGAAGGGCCCGATGCGGTAGCCGCTGGACTTGATCAGGTCGTCCACCCGGCCCACGTACCAGAAGTAGCCGTCCTCATCCCGCCAGGCGGTGTCGCCGGTGTGGTACAGTCCGTCGTGCCAGGCGGCGTCGGTGCCCTCGGGGTTGTTGTAGTAACCGCGGAAGAGGCCGCAGATGTCTGTCTTCTCCGCCCGGATGACGATCTCCCCCACTTGGCCGTCGGCCACGCTGTTGCCATCGTGGTCCACCAGGTCCACCGGATAGAGGGGCACGGGCTTGCCCATGGAGCCGGGCTTGGGCCGCATGCCCACCAGGTTGCCGATCATCACCGTGGTCTCGCTCTGGCCGAAGCCCTCCATGAGGCTCAGGCCCGTGGCCTTCTGGAACTGGTGGAACACCTCGGCGTTGAGGGCCTCTCCGGCGATGGTGGCGTGCTGGATGGAGCTGAGGTCGTAGCGGCTCAGGTCCTGCTTGATGAGCATGCGGTACATGGTAGGCGGGGCGCAGAAGGTGGTGATGTGGTACTTGGCGAACATGGGCAGGATGTCCGCGGCGTCGAAGCGGTCGAAGTCGTAGACGAACACCGCCGCCTCGTTGAGCCACTGGCCGTAGAGCTTGCCCCACATGGCCTTGGCCCAGCCGGTGTCGGAGATGGTCAGGTGCAGGCCCTCCGGGTCCACGCAGTGCCAGTACTTGGCGGTGATGAAGTGGCCCAGGGGGTACTTGTAGCACTGGACCGCCGCCTTGGGGAAGCCGGTGGTGCCGGAGGTGAAGAACATGAGCATGGGGTCCTCGCCGCAGGGAGCGTCCTTGGGCCGGATGAACTCGTCGCTGTAGAGCCGGAACTCCTGGTCGAAGTCGTGCCAGCCCTCCCGGCAGCCGTCCACCATGATGAGCTTCATGCCGGGGAAGTTTTTCGCGGCCTCCTCGGCGTGCCGGCTGACCTCGCCGTTGGAGGTGCACACCACGGCGGAGATGCCCGCCGCCTGGTAGCGGTACTCCAGGTCGTGGGTCATCATCTGGTTGGAGGCCAGCAGGGCCACGGCTCCCAGCTTGTGCAGCCCCAGGATGGCGAACCAGAACTGGTAGTGGCGCTTTAAGATCAGCAGCACCCGGTCCCCCCGCTTAATGCCCAGGGACTGGAAGTAGTTGGCCGCCCGGCTGGAGTAGCGGGACATGTCGGAGAAGGTGAAGTACCGCTCCTCCTTGTGCCGGTCCACGTGGAGCATGGCCAGCTTGTCCGGCTTCCGCCGGGCCAGGCCGTCCACCACGTCGAAGGCGAAGTTGAACTTGTCCGGGTCCTTGAACCGGATGCTTTTCAGAGAGCCGTCTGCCCCCTCGTCCACCTCGATGAACTTCTCCCAGATCCGCGGGGGCTGGGCGGCCTCCTCCGGGGAGGCGGGGCGCTCCAGCTTCTTCTCCCGGGCGGGGAGGGGCTGGGCCTCCTCCTCGCCGCCGCCCAGGACGATGGCGTAGAACACGCAGTCCCGGCCGCCGGTGGCCACCAGGCCGTGGGGCGCGGTGGAGTTGTAATAGATGATGTCGCCGGGGTTGAGGATCTCGATGTGCTCCCCCACCTGGACCTTCAGCTGGCCGGAGAGGACGATGTCGCACTCCTGGCCCTCGTGGGTGGTGCACTCGATGGGCTTCAGCTGGGCCTCCTCGCTGTACTGGGCCACCACGTACAGGGGTTCCGCCACGCGGTTTTTGAACCGGGCGGCCATGTTGTAGTAGGTCATGCCGTGGGCGTGCTCCACGTGCTGGCCCTCCCCTGCCCGGGTGAGGGTGTAGTTGCTCAGGCGGGGGCTGGAGCCCTCCACAATGTCCGTCACGTCCACGCCGAAGGCCTGGGCGCAGCGGTAGATGAAGGCGAAGTTTAAGTCGCTCTCCCCGTCCTCGCACCGCTGGTACTCCGCCAGGTCCACGTCGGTGAGCCGGGCCATCTCCTCCTGGCTCAGCCCCACGATCTCCCGCAGCTCACGGATGCGGGCGGCCATCTCCTGGAGCTTCAAATCCAGTCCGGCGGTCATCTGCTGCCTCATGAATCGTTCCTCCTTTTGTCCTGGGGCAAAACAAAAAACTCGCCCCAAAGATACGGTAATCTTTGAGACGAGTATATAACAATACCCGCGGTACCACTCAAATTGCGCCGAAATACAGCGCCCCTCGTCGGGCTCCAGCAAGCCCTATGCTCTCACGCGGCAGGCACGGGAGGGTTCTACTCCCGGCATCCGCCGGTTTCTTCCCTCCAACTCGGGAGCTACAAACACGCGGTCCCGCCTTCCCGGCTCGCACCAACCGCCGGGTCTCTGAAAGGCTGCCTCCGCGGCCCTCTCCGTCACAGTTTTTCAGGGCGGCCCAACCGGGCCGCTATTCGATTGTGGCACCATCTTACCATATCTGCCGGTAAAAGGTCAAGGGGAAATTTTGGCGTTCACAGGGCGGGCGGCCCTGCTGTTTGCGCTCTGTGCCAGCGCGTGGCACCGATGGGCTCAGATTCGCCCATCGCCGGGCGGGCATGGGGAGAAACATTTCTTCTTCCGAATAGCTGCCATTCTATTCGGTAGCATGTGGGGCCTCCCCAGCACACCCCGGGCGTCTCGGGGGCTGCGCGCCCCCGAACCCCGCGGTTCAGGTCTTGTGGGGACTACCCGTCCCCACACCCCGGGGTTCACTTTTGGACGCCCAAAAGTGAACCGAAAAACCGCCAAAACCAAGGTTTTGGATTCCTTTTCCCAATTGGTCTGTATCAATGAGGAAACTGCTCTGCCACTGAATATCGTTTTTTATCTAATCTGTAATCTGGCGGTCGACGATACTCCGCCTGCCGGCCTCTTAAAGGGAAACATGTTTCTTGGGGTGCATGTCGAAAAATTCTTCTTGCAATGCAGCCTCGGGAGTGTCCATCGTCAGGCAGGATATTTAAAAGTCCTGCGGGGGAATCCAAAGGGGGACAGGCGTCCCCCTTTGTGTCGTTGCGGGTGGGGGATTTTTAAG